>OGXU01001446.1_pt1 | contig 11604 bp, 12 predicted proteins | sample 1576381 | NCBI WGS metagenome assembly OGXU01 (sample SAMEA3541544, study PRJEB24748) | human gut metagenome | biome: human gut; feature: human-associated habitat; material: faeces | place: China | collected 2012 | reverse complement strand
TCGCCCGAAAACAGTTTGCTTTGTGTCTTCGGGCAGGCAAACCCTGCCCCTACAGTTGACGATTGGATAGTCCGGTTTCGTTTTGACACTTCCTTTTGTTAAAAAAATCACATATTTAAAACCCAATACTTAATCCGGCTATCAGATAAGTTTTGTCAAATGAGGGCGAAGCAATAGCCTGTACAAACAAAGGCAAAGAAAAATGATCTGTAATATTAATGTTCTTGGAAGCTTTTAAAGCAATATCTGTAAAAGCAGCACCATCAGCATCATACATTCCTTTCCAGGGAGTGAAACCAACGGAAGGAGTGAGTGTAATTTCTGCCGGGCAAGCAATATTATAAGAAGCATTGATATAAGTGGAATAAGCACGATCACCGTCTTTGTTATCGTCTCCTCCCGCAAACATGGTAGACCAGCTCAAGGTCAGAGGAAAGTTCTCGCCGAAATTATAAGCTAATGTTCCTTCAAAATGATGATCATGTTTATAATCCCCATAGGGCATGGTGATGCCATTCCACCAATAGTCGGTCACTGTAATACCTAAACCGCCAATGGTATAACTCAAATTGATGTCAAACTCTTGTGCACCGTCTGTCTTGGTCAGGCTCTGACTCCCCCAAGCAGACAAAGAAAGATTGCCGTAAGATAATCCTAATGTAGGCTGTACAGAGAATCCTGAATTCTGGTAAGCGCCACGCCAAATGTAATCACTTACAAAATCCGCCTTAGCCGTTACGTTAAATTCTTGTGCTTTTATCACTCCAGGCAACAGTAGAGCCAGCACCAAGACCACTTTTTTCAAATTCTTTTTCATCTTAAAAAATTAAACTAATCAATATTCGTGTTTTACATATTTATACTATTTCCTTCTTATTGTTTGAAAGGAAATATCCATTTTGAGTTTTTCTGAATCAAGATGCATCATTCAATAGGGTGATGCACGTCAAAGATCAAGAAACCATGTTATCAAAGCAAAGAACAATACAATGATAGCCACAGCTTCTAGAGCCGACAGGCTCTCGGTATCCAGGAAACTTCTCTTTTTCATGACGCACATCTTCCTAATTTAATGACTATATATTTTTTATTATTTTGCCTTTTCTAAAGCAGCATTCAGTTTTAATACATTCACCTTCTCTGTACCGAATATGCCCATAAACGGTTTTTCCACAGCTTTATCTACAATAGCTTTTACAGTTTCCTCACTCATTCCGCGAGCTTTAGCCACACGTTGTACCTGCACGTATGCGCAGGCCGGAGTGATGTCAGGATCCAGCCCGGAACCGCTGGCTGTGACCATTTCGGCAGGTACTTCCTTACGGCTCAAGTAAGGATGATGCTTTAAAAATGTATCAATCCGCGCTTCTACTTCAGCCAAGTATTCTGCATTGGTAGGGCCTTTATTGCTACCGGCCGAACTGGTTGCATCATAACCATCTCCGGCACACGAAGGACGTCCCCAGAAATAGATATCTTCCGTAAATGATTGTCCCACATTGGCGGCACCTACCACTTTTCCGTTAAGTTCCACCACCTCGGCATTGCCGGAATTAGGTCCGGCAAATTGAGCGAAAATCCATAAGACTAGTATATAGCATACTGAGAAAAACACACAAAAGACTAAGGTAAGTCTGAATGACTTTATAAAATTTTTCATTGTCGTTTACTTGTTAAAAGAATAATCCTACTACTAAATCTATTAATTTAATACCCACAAAAGGAGCAATAACACCACCTATGCCATATATCAAAAGATTACGACGAAGCAAGGCGGAAGCTCCTATCGGTTTGTACTGAACTCCTTTCAATGCCAGCGGAATCAGAATAGGAATAATGATGGCATTGAATATAACCGCAGACAAGATAGCACTCTCAGGGCTATGCAGCCCCATAATATTCAATGCAGCCAGTTCCGGAATGGAAAGCATGAACAATGCAGGAACAATGGCAAAATATTTGGCCACATCATTGGCTATGGAGAAAGTGGTCAGTGTACCACGTGTCATCAGCAATTGTTTACCTATCTCGACAATCTCTATCAGCTTGGTAGGATCATTATCCAAATCCACCATATTCCCTGCTTCCTTGGCAGCCTGTGTACCGCTATTCATGGCAACCCCCACATTAGCTTGGGCAAGGGCAGGAGCATCATTTGTTCCGTCACCCATCATGGCAACCAGTTTGCCGGCAGCCTGCTCTTTCTTGATATACTCCATCTTATCCTCTGGTTTAGCCTCGGCTATGAAGTCGTCTACTCCGGCTTTCTCTGCAATATATTTGGCGGTCAATGGGTTATCTCCCGTCACCATTACTGTTTTTACCCCCATCTTGCGTAAACGTTCAAAACGTTCCTGAATACCCAGTTTTATGATATCCTGCAATTCTATTACTCCGGCAATTTTCTTATTGACACTTACCACCAATGGAGTACCTCCATTACTTGTAATGGTTTGAATGATATCTTCCGTTTCTTTTGGGAAAGGGTTTCCGGCAGACAAAGCTATCTTGCGGATCGCATCAAATGCACCTTTACGGATTTCTGTTCCATCCTTCAAGTTAATACCCGAGCATTTGGTTTCGGCGGTAAATTTTATCATATGAGCACCATCGGTATTCAAATTACGCATCCGTAAACCCGATTCACGTCCCAGTTCAATAATAGATTTGCCTTCCGGAGTATCATCAGATACAGATGAGAGCAGGCAGGCTTCGATGAAAGCATGTTCATCCACTCCCTGAGCCGGATAAAAACGGGTAGCTTTACGGTTTCCTATAGTTATTGTTCCTGTTTTATCAAGAAGCAACGTATCTATATCTCCGGCTGTTTCCACTGCTTTACCCGATTTGGTTATGACATTGGCACGCAAAGCACGATCCATCCCGGCGATACCGATAGCCGAAAGCAATCCTCCGATAGTGGTAGGAATGAGGCAGACAAACAAGGACAGAAAAGAAGCAATGGTAATGACAGTTCCCGTATAATCGGCAAACGGTTTAAGGGTGATACACACAATGACAAAGACCAATGTAAATGCTGCCAACAGGATAGTCAATGCAATTTCATTCGGTGTTTTCTGGCGGGATGCGCCTTCCACCAATGCAATCATCTTATCCAGGAAACTTTCACCCGGCTGGGTGCTTACCATTACTTTTATCTGATCGGACAATACTTTTGTACCTCCTGTTACTGAACTCTTGTCACCGCCTGCTTCACGGATTACAGGAGCGGATTCGCCTGTGATGGCACTTTCGTCAATAGACGCCAGTCCTTCGATGATCTCGCCATCGGCAGGAATTACATCTCCTGCCTCGCATACAAAAATATCACCTTTCTTTAACCGGGAACTACTGACAGTTTTCAAAGTCCCGTTCACAATCAATTTGGCAGGGGTTTCCTCACGAGTCTTCCTCAGGCTATCGGCTTGTGCTTTTCCGCGCGCTTCGGCAATAGCTTCAGCAAAATTAGCAAATAACAAGGTGATGAACAGGATTACGAAAACCCATAAATTATAAATAAATGAGCCTTGTGAATCATTAACGATAGAGTAGAGCATCACCAAGAACATAATAGCTGTACAAACCTCTACCGTGAACATAATCGGATTCTTAATCATCACTCGCGGATTCAACTTCACGAATGATTGTTTTATGCTGTCAATGACTTGCTCCTTCTGAAATAAAGAAGCTGATTTATTATCTTTCATATCTTCTATTAATATCGTTGTCTGTTATCAGAATTATAAACTCAAGTGCTCGGCAATAGTGCTTAATGCATGTACCGGGAAGAATGATAGTGCGGCAACAATAAAAATAACCGCAAATGTCATCACACCGAATGTCACTGTATCGGTTTGCAATGTGCCGGCGCTTTCGGGAATAAATTTTTTCTTAGCCAGAATACCTGCTATGGCCACTTGACCTACAATCGGGACAAAACGTCCTAATATCAGCACAATACCACAAGAGTAGTTCCAAAACCATGTGTTATCACCCAGTCCTTCAAAACCGGAACCATTATTGGCGGCACACGAGGTGTATTCATAAAGCATTTCACTCAGACCATGATATCCGGGATTGTTCAGCCAGCCACCTTCACTTTCCACAAATGCAGGCGCATGAACAAACAGATAAGCAGCCAATGCCGTACCAACTAAAATGATAAACGGATGAAGTAGTGCCACAATGGAAGCAATCTTCATTTCACGTGCTTCTACTTTATGACCAAGGAACTCCGGTGTACGGCCTACCATCAACCCACTGATGAACACGGCGATAATAATAAATGTAAAGTAGTTCATCCATCCCACACCTACACCGCCAAACCATGTGTTGATCTGCATGTTCAGCATTTCCATCATACCCGAAAGCGGCATTGTTGAATCGTGCATACCATTGACAGAACCATTGGAAGTAACCGTAGTAGTAATACTCCACAAAGCAGTGGCGGCCGAGCCCAAACGTATTTCTTTACCTTCCATCGCGCCATTATCCTGCGCTATCCCCATTTCATCAATACGTGGATTACCACCCATCTCCTGACTCACATTGATACAAACTCCTACCAGATAGGCAAACAGCATGACACCATATATACTATAACCCAATTTTTTACGTTTCAGATAGAAACCGAATGCAAATGCCATCGCCATAGGTATGATAAGGATAGACCAACATTCCACCATATTGGCAAAATAGGTAGGGTTCTCCAATGGATGAGAAGAGTTTACACCAAAATAACCACCACCATTAGTACCCAATTGTTTGATAGGGACAATAGCCGCCGTAGGGCCTTGTGATACATATTGTGTAGCTCCTTCCATGGTGGTCACTTTCATTTTTCCGTCAAAGCCCATCGGAGTTCCTTGCACAATCAGGATAAAGCCTACGACCAATGAAAGAGGCAACAGGACACGGGTACAACTTAATACCAAATAGTTCCAGAAATTGCCAATAGTCTGAGTAGTCTTTGCAGCCAGCGCTTTCATTATACCTGCCATGGCAGCCATACCGGTAGCGGCAGTAATAAACTGAAAGAGCATGATGACGAATAGCTGAGTAAAATAAGTCAGCCCACTTTCACCGCTATAATGTTGCAAGTTGCAGTTCACCATGAAACTGATACAAGTATTGAATGCCTGATGCGCAGTCTGACCGACATTTCCATCCGGGTTAAGCGGCAGCACACCTTGTGTAACCAACAGTACCATCCCCCAAAGGAACCAAAATAGATTTACCACCAGCAAGGCTCTCAAAAACTGTTTCCAGTTCATCTCCTCATTGGGATTGATACCACTCAGTTTGAACATAACCCGTTCAACGGGCTTCATAAAATCCGACCAAGTCTTTTCACCTTTATAAACTTTAGCGATATATTTGCCCAAAGGATAGCTGAGCACTACCATTAAGACAATTTGCGCTATAACACCTAAAACTTCAGTATTCATAACTCTTTATTTCTTAACTTACTTTTTTAAAACTTCTCCGGCTTGATGAGAACATATATCATATAGCCGAACATAATCAAACTAACTACAAATAATGCTGTGTACATAACTTGTTTCTCCTTTCTTTTTTTAGATCTTCTCGAACCAGTCTATGCATTTAAAGAAAAGCCAAAAGCAAGCTATGCCGCTCAAGGTACAAACTACAAATCCGATTGAAAATAAATCCATAATTCCTTTTTTTTAATTAATACTATTGTTAACTGTCACGTTATATGCCAATAGTGTGCCAAAGAAAAAACATGTAATGTATATACTTGTAAAACAGAATAATGCAATAAATCAGGAAGTAAAAGGAGAGGAGTATACCTTTTCAAAATGAAAAGAGATCAATATCAAAACAGGAAGATATTGAATAAAAGATGAAGGTGTGCCAAAATGAAATGCCCCCGAAAGTTTTTTATCTGACTTTCGGGGGGCATTTCATTTTTTAATAAGAAAGAGAATTTAATAACGAGTCACTTTATCTGTATGTCCTTTCAAATATTCAAAGCGGTTGATTAATTTTCCTAATAATTCAGGGTATTTCTCTGCTAAATTATTTTGCTGGCTAATATCTTCTTTCAGATTATACAATTTATATCCGTATCCTAAACCGATAAATTCACCATCTTCTTTACTGTATGGATTATAATAAGGAGGAATCAATGCCCAATCACCTTGGCGGTATGCATAATTAAACATTCCTTCAATAACCAATTCTTTACGCCCTTCTTGACTCTTACCCAAAAAAGCATCTAATGTATTTTCGCTGTCCAATTGATCAGGATAAGTCTGCCCCAATAATGCGGCGAATGATGCTAACAAATCCATTTGACAAATAAAGGCATCGGAAACCTGCGGTTTTACCTGAGCCGGCCAACGTAGCATAAACGGAATTCGTGTTCCGCCATCAAACATACTGGTTTTACCACCACGTAACGGACCTGCAATCTTGTGGTCACCTACCAGCTCTTCTGCTTGATCTTTGTATCCGTCATCAAGTACCGGACCATTATCGCTAGTAAAAATCACGATAGTATTTTCCGTTAATCCCAACTTATCTAATTCTTTCAAAAACTCACTTACACACCAGTCTGCTTCCAAAATAGCATCTCCACGAGGCCCCATACCCGATTTCCCTACAAAACGTTCGTTTGGAACACGAGGCACGTGTGGTTGATGAAGTCCATAATATAAAAAGAATGATTTCTCTTTGTTGATATTTACAAATTGCTTGGCTTTATTCAAGAACAATTCTGCCATCTCTTCGTCTTTCCACTGAGCAGCTTTTCCTCCCTTCTGAAAACCGATGCGAGGCACTCCATTTACAATAGACCCTGCATGACCTACACTAGGATGCATACGAAGTAGCTCAGGGTTATTCTTTCCAGTGGGTTCACCAGGAAAATTCTTCCGATAATTTACATAAAGAGGATCATTAGGATCTAGCCCTACGACTTTTCCATTTTCAAGAAAAACACAGGGCACGCGGTCATTGGTAGCTGCTTGAATAAAGGAATAATCATATCCGATTTCTGCTGCACCGGGACTGACCTCTTTATTCCAATCTACATTTCCGTCTCCCAATCCGATATGCCATTTACCGACCGAACCTGTAACATAACCTGCCTGCTTCATCAGTTTAGGAAAGGTTATTTTTTGAGTATCAATAATTAAGGCTGCATTTCCGGGAAGGATTTTAGCATCGACATTGCTCCAAGGGTATTTACCGGTCATTACCGAATAACGACTGGGAGTAGAAGTTGCTGCTGTACAAAATCCTTGTGTGAAGCGAATGCCTTCATTGGCAATGCGATCCATTCCGGGAGTTTGGAGGCGATGAGCACCATAACAGCTTAAGTCACCATATCCCAAATCATCGGCAACTATCAAAATAACATTGGGGTGTTTATCCTTCTGTTCTTGTTGGGGCTGTAAGTTTGCAGTCATCGCAACCGTTGGCGAAAATGCACTTGCCATCAGGCCTAGAGTGTAACTGAATAATTTCATATCATAATAGTTTTAAGTGTTTTTCATTAAAGGCTTATACCGTATTCTTCTATCTTACGATAAAGCGTGGTCAGGCCTATTTTCAATAAACGCGAGGCTTCAGTCTTATTTCCTTTAGTATATTGCAGAACTTTAGTGATGTGATGTTTTTCCATAGCAGCCAGTTCAAATTCTGAATAATTTTTGCTAATAAGCTCTTCTTGCTGGCTGTTTTGTATTTCAATGGGAAGGTCTTGCAAAGTTAATTGTTTATCACAAATAATCATACTGCGCTCTATCACATTACGCAACTCACGAATATTCCCTCTCCAATCAGCTGCTTTCAAAGCTGTCAAGAACTCCGGAGTCATTCCTTCCACTTGTTTTCCCAGTTTATTTGAAAAAAGCCGGATAAAAGTTCTCGCTAAGATTTCGATATCTTCTTTACGTTCACGGAGAGGAGGAAGATGTATCTGAAAAACGGAAAGGCGATAATAAAGGTCTTCACGGAAATTGCCTTGTTCTATTTCTTTTTTTAAATCACGATTGGTGGCGGAGATAATACGAACATTTACTTTCGTGGGCTTCGTGTCTCCTATTTTTATATATTCTCCTGATTCAAGCACACGGAGTAATTTAGCTTGCAATTCAAATGCCATTTCACCTATTTCATCTAGAAAGATAGTGCCATTATTAGCAACTTCAAATAAACCTTTCTTATCTTTCATCGCTCCGGTAAATGAACCGGCTTTATGGCCGAATATCTCGCTTTCAAGCAAATCTTTACTAAAGGCGGAACAATTTATCGCCACAAAAGCATTCTCTTTACGAAGGCTATTACGATGGATAGCTTGCGCGAAGACTTCTTTTCCTGTTCCGGTTTCTCCGGTAAGCAATACTGTGACATCAGTCGCTGCCACTTTCTGGGCTAAAGCGACAGTTTGTTGCATGTAGTATTTGCTTTCGTTGAATAAAGCTTTTTACCTTCTTTAATCTTAATCGCACCTGTTTCATCAACTTCAAGGTAATCAGCTTTTAACTGGTCAAGTGTTAACTTTGTAGTTCCGCCTTCTGCATATAAATCTTGTAATGTCTGACCATTCTTCAATGCAATCTCATTTGTTACCGGTGTCTTATAAGACTGTGTATATGTCTTTGTTCCACTGTCAGCGCCCTTTAACAGATAAGTTTCATTGAACTTTGTTGTTTCTGAAACTCTGTCAATTTCATCAACTAACTGATCAATTTCGTCCTGAACGTTCTGTCTGTCGTCTTCTGACATTGTTCCGTTGCCAGCCTGTACTGCCAGTTCATTCATACGCTGTAACATAGAATGTACTTCTGTTAAAGCGCCTTCTGCTGTCTGCACGCAGGAAATACCGTCCTGTGCATTGGTTGAAGCTTGTGAAAGACCACGAATCTGCTTTCTCATCTTTTCAGAAATTGAAAGTCCGGCTGCATCATCTGCGGCGCGGTTGATTCTGTAACCACTTGATAACTTTTCTGTTGACTTAGACTGACCTGTTGTTGTAACGCCTAACATTCTGTTTGCGTTCATCGCTGTAATATTGTGCTGTACTACCATATTTGTTTACCTCCATGTGTGTAAAAATGTTTTTTTGCGGGAAATCCGTTCCCTTTGATTTATATAATAAGCAGGCGCCTAGGTTCACCCGCATATTACCGCTGTTATTGTGTATTGCTGCGTTTTACGCTTCTTCCTGTGTGCGTCTGGCTGCATTTTTACGTTTTTCACGCATCAGAATACTTACAATCTCTTTCTGTGCTTCATCAGAAATACCACTTTCCTTGTAGTATCTGCCTGCACCCGGTTCTGTCGTGTCCTTTTTCTTCCCGGCTGAACTTCTTGCAATATTGATTTCTCTCGGAGCATCTACCAGCAAATGAATGTTATTTGCCGAACCACCCGAAAATATCACCCGGACATTCTCACCAATATCAATAAACTCACCCGGTCTTACCGTAAGCTTTAACATACAAACCTCCTTGTTTTTCTGTTTTCCCTATTGTTTGCTTTGCAAATGCAACATTTTATAAGATAATGTTGCATTCATATATATTAAATCGGAAAGAAGAAAAAATACTTTAGTCTTTTTTGATAATTTTTTTGTTTTTTGTGCGGCATTGTATTCCAAAGTCAAAATTTGCAAAAATTTCGTCTTTTTCGTCCTGATTAATTCCGAGATAACGCTTGGTAATTGTATAAGATGAATGATTATAAATATCCATGAGCATAGCAGGCTGTGTGCCTTGCTTCCATGCGTGGTAGCCAAAGGTTTTACGCAGGGAATGACAGCTGATATTATGGGAATGTGTAGTACATTCAGCAGCTTTCTGCACAATTCTGAATGCCTGTGAACGGTTGATTGGACGATGCGGTGTAGTCCGTTTGGTAAAAATATAATCTTCCGGTTCAGGATTGCGTATTTCAAAATATACGATAAGAGAAGTTTTGACGTTCTGGTTTAGTGCAATGACATTCAGCTTCTGTGTTTTTTGTTCATTGACATAAATATGGTCAAAAAAATGATGTTTGTTAAAATCATAAACCATACGCCATTTCAGCTGTAAAATATCGCCAATTCTAAGTGCGGTATAAAGTCCCAGCAAAATCAGCGCCTGATTGCGTGGGTTGGGCTGTATTGCTGCATAATAATCCATAAATTTCTGTAAATCTGTTTTGTTTCTGATAGGTTCTGTTGTACTCAATGTTTTTTCCTCCTCTATAAATTAAAATACATCACTATCTTATAAAATGTTGCATTTTTATTATTCTTTATTTATATTTTATTCATTTTATCAGATTTTATTCACTCCCAATGCTGATTCATATTCTTATATTTTACCTAAATTTCCTTGTTAGGAGTGTCTGACTGTGTTATGATTAAGTTGGATTTGTCGTGATAAATATCCTTATTCGTTTAAAACATGAAACGATTTGTGTATATTTATGCGATTATCTAAAAATATTATATGAGGAGATTTAGGTTATGGGATTTTTAACAGGAAAAACCGCCATTATTACCGGTGCAGGACGTGCCGTATTAAGTGACGGAAGATGTGGTTCTATCGGTTACGGTATTGCTACCGCTTATGCAAAGGAAGGCGCAAATATTGTCATTACAGGACGTAATGAAGCAAAGCTTTCCGCTGCAAAGGAAGAACTTGAAAAACTTTACAATATCAAGGTTCTTACAATTCAGGCTGATGTCAACGCTTCTGCAGACAATGAAGCCGTTGTAGCCAACGTTGTAAAGCAGACGATTGATACTTTCGGTCAGATTGACGTTTTAATCAATAATGCACAGGCTTCTGCTTCCGGTGTTTCTTTAGCAGACCACACAACAGAGCAGTTTAACCTTGCACTGTATTCAGGACTTTATGCAGCATTCTATTATATGAAGGCCTGCTATCCATATCTTGCAAAGACAAAGGGTTCTGTCATCAACTTCGCATCCGGTGCCGGTTTATTCGGTAACTACGGACAGTGCGCTTATGCTGCTGCAAAGGAAGGTATCCGTGGACTGACACGTGTTGCCGCTACAGAATGGGCTAAAGACGGAATCAACGTCAACATCATCTGCCCGCTTGCATGGACTTCACAGTTAGAGCAGTTCCAGAATGCTTATCCGGAAGCTTTTGAAAAGAATGTACATACACCACCGGCAGGACATTTCGGTGATGCTGAACTTGAAATCGGACGCGTATGCGTACAGCTTGCTTCTCCGGACTTCAAGTACATGACAGGCGAAACCCTGACATTAGAAGGCGGACTCGGACAGCGTCCATAATAAAACGTGCGCCGCAAGGCACTCATACAAAAAGAACAGGCACTGCACAGATTGCAGCCGCCTGTCTTTTTTTATCTTTTATTCTTTTCTGCGGATTGATTACCGCTACTTTTTTGCTTTCAGGAATATTTTCCATTTTAAATAGAAATTCTTCGCTTTTATCATATGTCCGAAGCTGACGAAAAAGTCCACTACCATAACCACCCACAGTACAATACAGATGATTTTCGCCCATTGGGCATTGATACGGCATATCCAGTCCATCAGAACCGGAAAAACATTTCCCATCAGAATTGTAATCATTGCCGCAAATGCTG
>OGXU01001444.1_pt1 | contig 11612 bp, 7 predicted proteins | sample 1576381 | NCBI WGS metagenome assembly OGXU01 (sample SAMEA3541544, study PRJEB24748) | human gut metagenome | biome: human gut; feature: human-associated habitat; material: faeces | place: China | collected 2012 | reverse complement strand
GCTTGTGTATGCATCTTCGGACTTTGTAAAAAATACTCCAAAGACCGATTTTAGCAAAGTTTCTAAACTTTGGGAAAAGGATTGGACTGTAAATACAATTAAGTCAGCAGTTGTAAAAGTGGTTGCAGACGATAAGGATTTATATGTTGTATAAAAATGGAAACGTTACTTTCTAATATTTCATAGAATGTGATAGGAGTATCTATAAAACAACAGGTGTGCTGTTGATTAAGTATAGACAGCGCACCTGAAAATGAAAATTATTTGTAAAGAGAAGATTTACCACTTATTATACAGCACCACTTCGCGAGTACCGCGTACGCTCATAGTCGGAAACCAGAGATCTTCTGCTGTCAGACCGCATTCGTCGACGGCTTGCAGGCAATATTCCAGTTTGCCGAAATCGGCATCGACATTGTTCGTCCCAAAGGTGAACTTGATTCCACGCTCTTTCGCTTTGCGGATGATGTCGAAGCTTGGAATTTTGTAGCGTGCGTTGATTTCGAGTGCAATGTTATGTTTTTTCAATACATCCAGGACGCGGTCGATACGCTCATCGGTCCAGTATTTGGCATACTCTGCATTCAACTCTTCCGGCAGGAAGGTAGGATTGGCATAGATGTCGGCCGGCTCGTTGGTAAGGATCTTGACGGTCTGGTCCACCAAGTGATCCATATATTGTTCTTTGGTAACACCGTCGTAGTGTACCTCTTCGGGGCGGTATATCCTTGACAGACGTCCTTTATGGTCCACAATGGTCATTCCGTCGGTAAAGAGATAATCGAATACGCCTAAAGCTTTCTGAGAGAAGGTGGCTGTCCACTTACGGCCTTCACCTTGCACACCGCGCAGGAATGGCATGTCTTTTACTTCGTTGTAGTATTCGTACACTTCCTTGTCATCGGCAAGCATACGGCCTACGCCGCCCTCACCGGCATTGGGAGCCACACCGTAGTTGATACCGTAGTTCATTGACATGGCGTGCGCCATCTCCTTCGTCAGGCCGCCTTTCAAATGCACGTGGTAATCTATCACGGGGAAGTTTTGCTGCTGGAAACGGATCACAGCATCGTTCTGTTCGTCTATCCGTGGCATTGTATCTGCCTCATTGACCGCGTCTTTTTTCAAGCGGGTCATGTTGAGGTTACGAAAGGCTACATCACCGCTCATACCTTTTAGTGCAATAGAACCGTGGTTGAGCAAGCGCCCGGCATACTCTTTTGTACGATAGGGGTGTTCGGGTTCGGTATAGCATACTACTACCGTATCGTTTATGGCAATCATTATGTTATGCCCGCGTACAGCAATTTCAAAGTCGAACCACTTCCCGTCTTCAGCTAATGAACGGTAGAGGTTACGCACGGATGTGAGGCTGCCGCTTTTACGTGTGCCGTCGATGGCTCCGTTCCGGAATGCTACCTCATAGCCTGATTTCCCGTCGGCCCTTGACGTGCTCGGCGACGAGGCGCACGACTTCGGTCGAGCGTTCGCGAAGCGGAGCGCCCGAAAGGCCGCCCGTTTCTTCGGCGTGCTTGAGGCCTTCGACCTTCTTGCGGGAGATCGTCGTGTTGGTGGCGATGACGCCGTCGATGCCGTGGAGCATCAGCGTGTCGACACAGCGCAGGATGTCGTCGTTTTCGATGCTTATCGTGCAAAGGTTGGAACAAATGGAAATTTTATCCTGATGCATTCAGTTGGCAGTATTCCTCACGGTCAGGAAATCGATGTTCCTCTGAATTATGCTGACTACTACTTCCTGGAAGGACTGATGCGTAAAAGAGACTTGGAAAAGAAATAAGGAATGAGAAATACAAAAAAATAATGAACAGTAAACAGTGAACAATGAATAATCTATGGATTCTAACGTAACATGTTTACTGTTTATTATTCAATATTTATTGTTTATTATTTCCCTCTTATCATTTACTACTAACCTGTTTTAATTATTTATCATAAACTATCATGAATAAACCTATAAACCTTCTTGTAGGAGGCTTGACGCTCTTTGCCGCACAAGGTTGCAAGGCTCCGAAACAAGCGTCCCAACAAGCGGAGCATCCTAATATAATCTATGTATTTCCCGATCAATACCGTAACCAGGCGATGGGCTTCTGGAGGCAGGACGGATTCCGGGATAAAGTAAATTTTGAAGGAGACCCCGTGCATACTCCTAATCTGGATGCCTTTGCACGTGAATCTATGGTCTTGTCGTCTGCACAGAGTAACTGTCCGTTGAGCAGCCCTCATCGTGGAATGTTACTGACCGGTATGTATCCGAACAAAAGCGGTGTACCATTGAATTGCAATTCTACACGTCCGATCAGTTCCTTACGCGAGGATGCGGAATGTATCGGCGATGTGTTCAGCAAAGCAGGTTATGACTGTGCTTATTTTGGTAAACTTCACGCTGACTTCCCGACTCCGAACGATCCCGAACATCCGGGACAGTATGTGGAAGAAAAACGTCCGGCATGGGATGCCTATACACCGAAAGAACGCCGGCACGGCTTTAACTACTGGTATTCTTACGGAACATTTGACGAACACAAGAACCCGCATTATTGGGATACGGATGGTAAGAGACACGATCCGAAGGAATGGTCACCTTTGCACGAATCAGGCAAAGTCATTTCTTATCTGAAAAATGACGGTAACGTACGTGATACCAAGAAACCTTTCTTCATAATGGTGGGCATGAATCCTCCTCACAGCCCGTATCGCTCCTTGAATGACTGTGAAGAGCAGGATTTTAATCTTTATAAAGATCAGCCTCTGGATAGTCTGTTGATTCGTCCGAATGTCGATTTGAAGATGAAGAAAGCGGAGTCTGCACGTTATTATTTCGCTTCCGTTACCGGAGTAGACCGTGCTTTCGGACAGATTTTGACGACATTGAAAGAATTGGGATTGGACAAGAATACAGTCGTAATCTTTGCTTCCGATCATGGTGAGACGATGTGTAGCCAGCGCACTGATGATCCGAAGAATTCCCCTTATTCTGAATCCATGAATATTCCGTTCCTGGTTCGTTTTCCCGGTAAGATTCAGCCGAGGGTGGATGATTTATTGCTCTCCGCTCCTGATATTATGCCTACGGTGCTTGGCTTGTGCGGACTGGGTGATTCTATTCCGGCGGAAGTGCAGGGACGTAATTTCGCTCCTCTTTTCTTCGATGAAAAGGCTGAAATTGTTCGTCCTACAGGTGCACTGTATATTCAGAATGTAGATGGCGATAAAGATGAAAATGGATTGGTGCAGACTTACTTCCCTTCTTCAAGAGGTATCAAGACGGCTCAATATACATTGGCGTTATATATCGACCGTGATACGAAGCAATTGAAGAAAAGCCTCTTATTCGATGATGTAAAAGATCCATATCAACTGCATAACCTGCCTTTGGAAGAAAATAAGGAGATTGTGGCACAACTTTGCGGTGAAATGGGAGCTATGTTGAAGGAAATTAATGATCCTTGGTATACGGAAAAGATTCTGTCGGATCGGATACCTTATTAGCGATTAGTAATTTATAAAACGCTGATTAACGCAAATAAGTGCCAATTTTAGGAGTAAATCTCTGCGACAATAATAGGTGTTAATCCGCATCCGCGTTTAAATTGAAAATAGTAATGAAAAACAGTTGTTTTATAGTATTATTCCTTTTGGGAATCATTCCTTCAGCTTTCGCCCAACTCATCGGATTTGAAGAAGAAGTGCCCGAAGCATTTAAAGTTTCCGGAAAGGGAGAAGTGAAAATCTCTTCTCTTTTTTACAAGGAGGGTGAAAGTAGTCTGGAATGGGACTTTCAGCCTGGTTCTACGCTGGATGTTCAAATTGCTCCTTTATCGTTGAATACGAGAAACGAGAAGCAGTTCGGCATTACCTTGTGGATTTATAATGAGAAACCGCAGCAGGATTCTATTCGTTTTGAGTTTCTGAATAAGGAGGGAGAAGTCTCTTACTGGTTCTCTTATCGTTTGCAGGCAGCAGGTTGGCGGGCTTGCTGGATCTCTTTTGAGTATATGCAGGGCGACAAGAAAGATAAGAAGATTGTAGCCTATCGCCTGGTTGCCCCGCAACGGAAGGGACGTATCTTTCTTGACCGTCTGATTTTTCCGGAAAAGAAAATGAATCTTCGTACCACTCCCGACCAACAGTTGCCTACCAATAATGGGCTGTCTAATCGTGACCTGTGGCATTGGTGTCTCGTGTGGAAATGGGAACAACAGTCGTATGATATTCCCCTGCCTTCTAAATTGACAAGCGAACAAAAGAAGGAGCTGAAGACTATCGAACAACGTTTGACAGATTTTCTGGAAGTGAAAAAGGCACCGCAAGGGCCTATTAATGCTGCCTATAAAACATTTGAGAAAGCGGCTATCAGTCCATCCATCGCTGGGACGGGATTTATAGGAACTCCTATTGTTGCTCCTGATGAACAGGACAAGAAGAAAGGAGAAATGTCATGGAACGATATTGAAACGATGCTTTCCGGCTTTGCCTATGATGCTTATTATAACCAGAACGAAACATCAAAGAAAAACTACTTTACCGTATTCGACTATGCTATCGATCAGGGATTTGCATACGGTAGCGGTATGGGTACCAATCATCATTATGGTTATCAGGTACGTAAGATATATACAACTGCCTGGCTGATGCGTGATGCTATCTATAAACATCCTCATCGGGATGCTTATCTCTCCACATTGCGTTTTTGGGCGGCTCTGCAAGAAACTCGTCAGCCATGCTCTCCAACACGTGATGAATTGTTGGATTCCTGGCATACGTTATTGATGGCGAAATTTATTTCCGCTATGATGTTTCCCGATGCAAGAGAACAGGCGCAAGCGTTGAGCGGCTTGTCACGTTGGCTTTCTTCTTCTTTGCGTTATACTCCGGGAACGATCGGTGGTATAAAGGTAGACGGTACGACTTTCCATCATGGCGGTTTCTATCCGGGATATACCACTGGAGTACTTGCGACTGTAGGAGAATATATTGCATTTACCAATGGTACAAGTTTTGAACTGACAGAAGATGCGCGCAAACACATGAAATCAGCCTTTATTGCTATGCGCAATTATTGCAATTTTTATGAATGGGGCATCGGAATCAGTGGCCGTCATCCTTTTGGAGGGAAGATGGGAAGCGATGATATCGAAGCATTTGCCAATATCGCTTTATCCGGCGATTTGTCCGGTCAGGGAAATACGTTTGATCGTGGTCTGGCTGCCGACTATTTACGTCTGATACGCAATAGTGATACTCCGAATGCGCGTTTTTTCAAGAAGGAAGGTATTCAACCGGCACAGGCTCCACAGGGATTCTTCGTTTACAACTATGGTTCGGCAGGCATTTTCCGTCGTGCGGACTGGATGGTGACATTGAAAGGATATACCACAGACGTATGGGGCTCTGAAATTTATACGAAAGATAACCGTTACGGACGTTATCAGAGTTATGGCTCCGTGCAGATTATGGGGAAAGGAAATCCCGTGTCACGTGCCGGAAGCGGTTTTGTGCAGGAGGGATGGGATTGGAACCGTTTGCCGGGTACAACTACCATTCATTTGCCTTTCAACTTGCTTGATAGCCCATTGAAAGGAACGACTATGGCACGCTCCAAAGAGAATTTCTCCGGAAGCAGTTCTTTAGATGGTAAAAATGGAATGTTCGCTATGAAGTTGGCAGAACGGGATTATGAGAATTTTACACCGGACTTTGTGGCCCGTAAATCCGTATTCTGTTTTGATAACCGGATGGTTTGCCTGGGAACAGGTATTTCGAACTCCAATGCGGATTATCCTACGGAAACGACTCTTTTCCAGACAAAATATAATGGTAAGGAGCCCAAAGTAGGAGAGGATAACTATTGGCTTCATGATGGTTATGACAATTATTATCATGTAGTGGACGGAACCGTTCGCGCACAGGTGGCAGAACAGGAATCACGGCATGAAAAGACGCGTGAAATAACCAAAGGAAAATTTTCTTCTGCCTGGATAGAACATGGCAAGGCGCCGAAAGAGGGGACTTATGAATATATGGTATTGATACAGCCTTCTGCTTCCGATCTCGACGAACTGCGCAAAACTCCTGCATACGAGGTGTTGCAACGGGATCAGACTGCTCACGTTGTTTATGATAAAAAGACTGGTATCACGGCGTATGCTGCTTTTGAAGCTTATCAGCCTGCCACTGATAAAGTGTTCGTGGCTATTCCTGCGGAAACAATGGTGATGTATGCAAAGGAATCTGATAAGGGGATCCGTTTAAGCGTCTGTGATCCGAATCTGAATATAGAAGAGAAGACGTATACAACGAAAGAACCCAGTCGTCCTATTACTAAGGAGATACGGCTTAAAGGGCATTGGACATTGACAAGTCCGATGGAAAATGTCCGGTTGGAACAGCAGGGAGAGCAGACCGTACTGACGGTAACTTGTCAGCATGGACAGCCGGTTGAAATGCTCATGGAAAATAAATAATTAGTGAATAAGATAAGAGAAAATAAGAATTTAAAGAGAGGGTATTAGTTATCATGTTTCTATGAAAAAAGAGAAGACCGGTTCGTGTTGAGCCGGTCTTCTTTGTATGTACAAGGTGCGTTGAGCACTTTCTTTTCTTGTTACTTATTCAGTCTCCATTCGAAACCGTCTTTGGTATCTTTGATTTCAAATCCGAGTGCTGTCAGTGTGTTGCGGATCTCGTCGGAAGTAGCCCAGTCTTTGTTGGCTTTCGCTTTCATACGTTGTTCCAGTAGCATATCTACTACCTTGCCGTAAGCTGCTTCACGACCATCTGAAGAGCCTTTTTCTTCTTTCAATCCCATGATGTCGAAACTGAACAGATGGAATGTTTCTTTCAGGTCTTTCAGGTCTTCGGCGGAGATGGTGGCATTGCCGGCAATGATATTGTTTATAATGCGGGCGCCTTCGAAAAGCTGTGCGATGACAATCGGTGTATTCAAATCGTCATTCATTGCTTCGTAGCATTTGGCGCGCAGTTCTTTCACGTTGATTCCCTCTGAAGTGGCCGATGAGGGAGTTATCTTATCTAATGCGTCAATAGCTTCCATCAGACGTTGCAGACCCTTTTCGGATGCTTGCAGTGCTTCATTGCTAAAGTCTACCGTGCTGCGGTAATGAGCTTGCAGGATGAAGAAACGGATTGTCATTGGTGTGTAGGCTTGCGCCAGCAGCTTATGAGTACCGGTGAAGAATTCGTCCAGAGTGATGAAGTTACCAAGTGATTTACCCATCTTGGTTCCGTTGATGGTAATCATGTTGTTGTGCATCCAGTAGTGAACCATGTCGTCGCCTTGTGAAGCTACCGATTGTGCGATTTCACATTCGTGGTGAGGGAAAATCAAGTCCATTCCTCCTCCGTGAATATCGAAGTGTTCACCCAGGTATTTGCGTCCCATAGCAGTACATTCGGCGTGCCATCCGGGGAAACCGTCGCTCCATGGAGACGGCCAGCGCATGATATGTTCAGGTTGTGCCTTTTTCCAAAGGGCGAAGTCGGCGGGATTGCGTTTTTCGCTTTGTCCGTCGAGGTCACGGGTGGTATTTAATACGTCGTCCAGATTACGTCCGGAAAGTTTTCCGTAGTGGTAATCTTTATTGTATTTGGCTACATCGAAGTAGACGGAGCCTTCGCTTTCATAGGCATATCCGGCATCCAAAATCTTCTGTACCAGTTGGATTTGTTCAATGATATGTCCTGAAGCATGTGGCTCAATGCTTGGAGAAAGTACATTCAACGCTTCCATTGCTTTATGATAGCGGTTCAGGAAATATTGAACAACCTCCATTGGTTCCAACTCTTCCAGACGTGCTTTCTTGGCGATCTTGTCTTCTCCGTCATCGGCATCGTGTTCCAGATGACCTACGTCGGTAATATTTCGTACGTAGCGTACTTTATATCCTAGGTGGGTGAGATAGCGGAATAATACATCGAAGGTAATAGCCGGACGGGCATGTCCTAAATGGGCATCTCCGTAAACAGTCGGTCCGCACACATACATACCTACATGAGGTGCATGAAGCGGTACGAACAACTCTTTCTTTCTATCTAAGGTGTTGTAAATGGTAAGTTGATGTTCCATAACATTTTATATTTGTTTTATTGGAACTGCAAAGTTAGTATAAAATCTGAATATGCGCTCTATCTTTGATGAGTTGATTTTAGCTCTAGAGTTGTTTTACTGATAATATTATTAGTTTCCCGGTATGAAACTAAAAGTTTCACACCGAGGAACCAATGGTTTCATTACGGGAAACCAAAGGTTTCTCACCGAGAAACTAAAATTTTGTCGGCATGAAAGTAAATGTTTGGTTATTGTTGACTGTAAAACTTATCAATAGCTTCTGCTACACCGTCTTCTTCGTTGCTTAGAGTGATGTAATTTGCTGCTTTTTTTACAGGTTCTTGTGCATTTCCCATAGCAATTCCCAGTCCTGCAAACTTAATCATGGATAAGTCATTATAGCCATCTCCCATTGCTATGACTTCTTCTCGTGCTACTCCTATTTCTTTCAATAAGACAGCAAGAGAAAGAGCTTTGTCAATTCCTTGCGGAACTAATTCGAGGAAATAGGGTTCTGAACGGAAAACGTTAATATGTCCTTGTAGCCGGAGACTAAGTTCTGCTTCAAGCGGAATGAGTTTATCTGCGTCTCCTACGATGAGGCATTTGGCTACAGGAAGCGTGATCTCTGTGAGGAAGTCGTTTGTTTCCCGTACTGCCATTTTATTGAGAAAGGCCTCTTTCTGTACGTATGGGTCTTGAGAGTTTTCTGTTATTATATCTGCTCCGTCATAGGTTAATATACTTAGTTGGTGGGTACGGGCACATTCGTAGAGCATCGGAACAACTTCATTAGGTAACACATTTTCATATACCATCTCTTTTGTTTCCCAATTGATAATTTCACCTCCGTTATAGGAGAGGATGAAACCTCCGAATTCATTCATCCGTAATTCGTTGGCTAATGGTACAATACCATAAGTAGGTCGTCCGGAAGCTAATACGAGTCGTATTCCTTGCTCTTGTATACGTATTAGAGTTTCCCTGTTGCGGGGAGTGATTTCTTTTTTAGAATTGGTGAGTGTGCCGTCAAGGTCGAGCACGATAAGTTTGTATTTCATGTAGCGTTGTTTTGGGTGCAAAGATAGATTAAAAAAGTTTTTCCGCAAGGTGGTGGGGGAAAAGATGTGGTTTTAGATGAAATTGCACTATGATAGTGCAATTTGTTTTGCTATTTGCACTGTCATAGTGCAAATAATCGTATCTTTGCCTATAAATCAATGATATATGGATAAGTTATTTGAGTATTTCAACAAGATGATACGGGAAACTAATATAGAGTTTCACCGGTATATTTATGCCAAGATAAATTGGAATAGTCGCATGATAGGGCTTACGGGACCTAGAGGAGTAGGGAAGACTACTCTTGTATTGCAACATATTAAAGAAAGTCTGAATTTGAATGATTCTTTGTATGTGACAGCCGAGGATTTTTATTTTGCGAGCCATCGTTTGCTGGATTTAGCGGATGCTTTTGTCAAGATGGGTGGTAGGCATTTATTTATTGATGAAATTCATAAATATAAAGACTGGTCGAAAGAGCTTAAATTGATTTACGATTATCATCCAGAATTGAATATAGTCTTTACAGGTTCATCTGTATTGGATATTAATAAAGGAGCTTCAGATTTGAGTCGTCGGGCTGTCATGTATCAGATGCAGGGACTTTCTTTTCGTGAGTATTTGTATTTATTTCATCGTATTCCTTCTGAAATATATAGTTTGCAGGATATTGTAGCACATAAAGTGGAAATTCCGGGTTTGGAGCATCCGCTTCCACTCTTTCATGACTATTTGCAGAAAGGCTACTATCCTTTTGCATTGGAGGAAGATTTTGATATACGTTTGCGACAGATCATCAATTTGACTTTGGAGTCGGACATACCTCAATTTGCTGATATGAATGTTTCCACTGGGCGTAAACTTAAGCAACTTCTTGCTATCATTGCCAAGAGTGTGCCGTTCAAGCCTAATTTTAGCAATATAGCTAAAATTCTTGAAGTGAGCCGTAATAATATATCCGATTATTGTCTTTATATTGAAGAGGCAGGATTGATTGCGCAGTTGAGAGATGCTACCGGCGGAATACGCGGGTTAGGGAAAGTAGATAAAATTTATCTGGATAATACTAATTTGATATATAGTCTGGCTCAAGATAGTTCTAATATTGGAAATATCAGGGAGACTTTCTTCTTGAACCAGACCCGTATTTTTTCGGATGTAGTAGCTTCTCCTGTTTCTGATTTCTTGATTGATGATATGACATTTGAGGTGGGAGGAAAGAAAAAGGGACAAAAGCAGATTCAGGAGGTACAGAAAGGATTTGTGGTGAAGGATGATATTGAAAGAGGCTTTATGAATGTGGTGCCGTTGTGGCAGTTTGGAATGGGATATTAGGCTCTCACATTTAGATAAATAAAAGCCGTATAACGAAAGTTATACGGCTTTATTATTAAACTGGTAAAAGAGTTTTATTCAATTGTTGCTCCATTGTTTATATAAGCAGGATCTTTAGTGAAAACCCCGTTGATACAATCAATTTCTGTAAAAGGAATAGTGCTTTCTTTCGACAATGTATTATTTGCAGGTTTACATACATCACTATTTGCATAATTCCAGTTCACCTTTGCATCATACAAAATGTTATCGGTTGTATTTACTGTAGAACCTGCATCCTTTAATTCATATAGATATGAAGTTAAGGTGCTTTCAGAAGATACACAGAAAATATTATTTGTGTAGTTGATGTTGGCTTTATTTGCTTTGATAAATATATAACTGCCTTTGATATTAATAAAACTATTGTTCTTAATATTAACAGTCATAGTACCTTCATCTGTAGTGCTGGTTTCTATAGCCCAGTTGAATATCTGTATAGGATTTACACTTGTCTTATGATATATGATATTGTTTTCGAGAACTAATTTACAAAAAATGCTGGGTTTAGCAGTTTTTGTAGTATTAAAGAAAGCTATGTTGCCGGTATTCACAAATTCGAATAAAGAATTCTTAAATGTGATGTTACCAATACCCACAGTAGTAGCACTTACGTAATACATAGCTTTTGTTATATTGGTCATTTTACAGTCTTCAATAGTCAGATTGGTAAATGTGGCATCACCATTAGCCGGACTATTAAATAAGTAGTTTGCGGCCCGTGCTTTAATGTTGATGTTCTTCAACAGAAGTTTACCACTCTTTAAACTTAGATAAGCTGTTTCTCCAAATTCCAGGTTGGGTCGTTCGTCAGGATATTGTCCAACAATGATGATAGGAGCACTAATCGCTTTATTGGAACTGATAGTGAACGTACCTGTTCCTGTTAGGAACAAAATTGTTCCTTCGGATGCACCTAACTCACTACTTATATCACTTGTTGTATTACTGTCTATTACCTTACTTGTATAATTTTCAGGATTTAGAGTCTCTTCACCGATCTGAAGTTCTCCGGCTTCAAACATAGCCTTATAATCCGTACGATTCTTAATACTAACCTGAATCTTTGCAATCATAGCATACT
>OGXU01001442.1_pt1 | contig 11620 bp, 10 predicted proteins | sample 1576381 | NCBI WGS metagenome assembly OGXU01 (sample SAMEA3541544, study PRJEB24748) | human gut metagenome | biome: human gut; feature: human-associated habitat; material: faeces | place: China | collected 2012 | reverse complement strand
GATTACGAAGCAGAAGAAGATCAGTTGAAAGAATGTCAGTGTTATACCGTAGAGGATCTGTTTTGCTGTGGATATGCCCGGTATTTCTGGGAAGCTATTAAAATCCGTTATCCAGAGTATTGCTTTTACAAAGACTGGGAGGATATATATGCTGAAAATTAGATTACAGGGTACTTTGAGGGACATTCAATGGTTTCGACGTATTTTGGAAAATCATAAGGAATTGGATGTCCTGGAAGTATCTGATGCTTATGCAAATAAAGGAACAAGTAAATATTTTCGTGTTTATGTAGAAGTAGAAGAAAAACAGTAAATCGGAGGAAAGTATATGTGTAAAGTAATTGCTATTGCAAATCAGAAGGGCGGAGTAGCCAAAACAACGACAACCATCAATCTGGGAGCCGGACTGACAAAGAATGGGAAAAAAGTAGTGCTGGTAGATGCAGATCCGCAGGGACATCTGACAATGGGAATGGGATTTCCCAAAAATCTCAAAGTGACTTTAAAGAGTATGATGGAAAATATCATCATGGGACTGGAGTTTGATCCAAAGGAAGCAGTCTTGCACCATGAAGAAGGGATGGATCTGATTCCGTCCAATAAATTGCTTGCCGGAATGGATATGTCCTTATTTACTGTTGAGGATAGGGAAAAAGTACTGAAAGAGTATCTGGAACTATTGAAAGATGAATATGATTATATTCTGATTGACTGTATGCCATCATTGGGAATGCTGACAATCAATGCGTTGAGTGCAGCGGACAGCGTTCTGATTCCGGTACAGCCACAATATTATGCGGCGGATGGACTTATGGAATTACTGAAAGTGGTAAAAGGAATCCATCAGAGGTTTAATCCGGAATTGCAGATAGAAGGTATTTTGTTCACAATGGATAATTGCCGTTACAATAATGCAAAGAGAAACAAACAGGCAATTAAAACTACATATGGAAATGACATTAAGATTTTTGAGCAGACGATTCCGAGAACGGAAAGTCTTGCAGAAACAGCATCTGAAGGTGTAAGTATATTTGCTTATGATGGAAAAAGCAAAGGGGCAGACAGTTACAGAGAACTGGTTCAGGAGGTGTTGAAACATGCGTAGACCGAAAAAAGAGATTCAGCTTACCTCTTATGATGAGTTACTGGGATTAGAAGAATCACCGGAAAAGAGTATGAACCAGGTTGTGGAAATAGAACTGGAAAAGCTCTATCCTTTCAAAAATCATCCATTTCATGTAAGCGATGATGAAAAAATGGCTGAGACAGTAGAGAGTATTAAAAACTACGGTGTTTTAAATCCTGCTCTGGTAAGACCCCGATCAGAAGGTGGATATGAACTGATTTCAGGTCACAGGAGAAAAAGAGGCTGTGAACTGTGTGGCAAAACAACTATGCCGGTCCTTGTCCGAAACTATACAGATGATGAAGCTGTCATAATTATGGTCGATTCCAACATTCAGCGTGAAAATATTCTGCCAAGTGAAAAGGCCCATGCCTATAAGATGAAATATGATGCTATGAAGCACCAGGGAAGTAAAGGTGAAAAATATACGGCAGATATGGTTGGTGAAACAGCCGGGGACAGTGGAAGAACTGTGCAGAGATATATCCGTCTGGCTTCATTATCAGATGGATTATTGGAATATGTGGACGATAATAAAATCCCTATGATAGTGGGAGAAAAATTGTCTTATCTGAAACCACAGGAACAGGAATGGCTTCTGGAAGGAATTGTCAACAGTAATATCTTTCCGACAAAACAACAGGCAGAACAATTAAAGGAATGCAGTGCAAATGGAAAATTAAATCAGGGTTATATCTATGCCGTTTTATTGAAAAAAGAAAACAGTAAAATCAATGTAACCATTCCGGCAAAAAGAATCGGCAATTATTTTCCAGAGACATATTCTAAAGAACAGATAGAAGAAGTTATTTTTATGCTTTTGGATAAATGGAAAGAAAACAAAGAAGGAGTAGCAGATGCAGAAGATACAGTTTGATTATTTTACGGGAATGGAAGCGGAACAATATAGCTTTTATCGTGTCCCGAAAGTGCTGTTTACAGAACCATGCTTTAAAGCTCTTTCTTGTGAAGCAAAGGTATTATACGGTCTGATGCTGGACCGTATGAGCCTGAGCATTAAGAACAGATGGCTGGATTCAGAGGACAGAGTATACATTATTTTCACTGTGGAAGAAATTGCAGAGTTGATGAACTGCGGAACTCAAAAGGCAGTGAAACTGGTAAAAGAGCTGGACAGCAGTAATGGGATTGGATTGATAGAGAAGAAACGTCTGGGACTGGGAAAACCGAATGTTATTTATGTGAAAAATTTTATGCTCAGAGAAGTGCCAGACCAAAAGCCGATGGATAGCTGTGCAGATTTGCAATCAGAGCAGAAAAATTATAGAAAATGTGCAGATCTGCAATCTGAGCAGGGAAACCATGAAGAATGTGCAAATCTGCAATCAGAAGCTGAGAATAGGGAAAAAACAGGCACTTTTCTGAATTGTGAAAATCATCATTCAGGAGTAGTGAAATCCACAATTCAGGATTGTGTGGAATCACAATTACAGAATGGTGAAAATCACAATTCAGGAATGATGAAAACCACAAATCAAGAATTTCCAGAATCACAATTCCAAAATTGTGAAAATCATCATTCAAGAATAGTGGAAATCACAAAACCAGAATATCCGAAATCACAATCTAATAATACTGATATTAACAAGACTGATATTAGTGAAACTGAGATAAATCAATCCTATCCAATCATATCAGGCAATCTGAAAAAGAAAAGAGATGTGATGGAGGAGATGCGGGCATATCGTGAAGTGATTCATGAAAACATAGATTATCAATATCATGCCAAAGAAGATGTGGATGAACTGGTAGAACTGATGATTGAAGTTATGATGATGCCGGAGGACAGTATGATTCGGATCGCAGGGACAGAAAAGCCAGTTGCTTTGGTGAAAAGCAGGTTTATGAAGCTGAATTATTCACATATCGAATATGTGCTGTTTTGTCTGAATCGAAATACGACCAAGGTTGGAAACATTAAAGCATATCTTTTGACTGCCCTGTATAATGCCCCGGCAACGATAAACAGCTATTATCAGGCAGAGGTTAATCACGATATGTATGGAGGATAAAGGAACATGAGAAATATGATAAAAAAAGTTATTGTTCCAGCACTGGTGATTGTTGTATTGTTTGCAGTGCTGAGACCGCTTTGTATCCAGGATGGGAAGTGCAATTATTTATTGCTGTTGCTACTGATGGGGATACCATTCGGAATTGGAAAAATGTGTGTCTGGATGGTTCCAAGAGGGTTTGACCTTGGAGGAACACTGGCAGTATGGATAATGAATTTTCTGATCGGAGGATTGATAGGAAGTGTCGTTCTTCTGGCAATGGTTGGACAGGCAATCATTTATCTTAGTGTTTTCTTGCTCACAGTTATTACAGGAATACATAAAATACCGAGAATAAAATGAAATAGATCTTTTGAAAAGCAGCTAAGACAAAAATTAGCTGCTTTTTTTCGGGAAACTTTGCGACACAATGGCGTAAAGTTGGGACAAATTGCAGGAAAGGAGACACCGTATTGAGCAATCGTGCAATTTCCACAGAACTTATTGAATTGGGAGAACGGATCAGAAAACGCAGGCAGGAAATGAAGTTGTCACAGGAATCTTTTGCGGAAAAAGCAGGTATCAGTGTCAATACGGTCAGCAGGATTGAAGGTGGGCAAACGGCAATGTCTGTTGAGATTTTCAGGAAGATGATTGAGATCCTGGAAACAGATGCCAATATCCTGATGGGAAAAGAGAGGGACGATGCAGAAAAAAGAAAGCAGTTTGAGGAAGTATTTTATCGTATTCAGAAGATGGAATGGAAAGAGCAGAAAATTATCATGCAGACAATAGATTCACTGATAGAAAGTTTTAATGAGTACAGGTGAAATTTCACCATATATGGGGTGTAAAACAAAAAAACTCCCCATATATGCTAAGGATAATAGTTTTTTGTGCTGTTAAAATAGCAAACAGAGAGAAAGAGACAGAAACAAGGAAGGGAGACAGGATTGATGACCAGACAAGAAAATTTAATCTATCGGAAGCAGTGTCCCTATGATGCAATGGGAGACTATTCTGTTTTGATGGAAAATGAAAAGAACATAAAAACAGAAAGAAATGCAAAGAAGTCTGACCGGGACATCAGACGGAAAATAAAATAGAGGCTGCTGTAAATTAGCAGAAAGGGCAGTAAGGAAGTTTCAGGCTCTCGTTAAAAAAAACGGGTGTGCCGGAAGCTGTTTTTTACTGCCCTTTTGCCAGTAGATCAGTAATAATCCTATCCTTTCTGCTGATGGGCACCTGTTGCCAGCAGGCAGAAGGGTGGTAATTATGCTGACATTGCAGGAATTGAAACAGGTTGTAGGTAACAGGGAAGAAAGAAGAAAGGTTCCATCCGCCAGGTATTTAAGAGAAAACGATGTGGCAGTTGTAAAGCAGAGACTGATAGATGGTGCGGAAATTATTGCGTATCAGACAGGATATGTTTTCTATTGTGCAGGTGATTATGGAACGGTTTTTCCTTTATTTACCTGTCGAGATTATGTATATGAAGCAGGAAGAAAAATAACAGTTGTTAAGGAAGATTTTTTTGATAATCAGCCCTGGTATGTGCGGTTGATATTAGAAGGTGAAGATCGGCTGTGCAGGAACAGGGAGGTACGAGAACATAATAATTGCATTTCATATAGCCATATTTCAGAAGGCTGGTGCGAATTGGTGGACAAAAGGCAGAATGTACTTGAAAAACTGATTATAGAAGAAGCTATTGGAGAATTCATGGATCTGCTGACTGACCGGCAGAGACAGGTAATCCATCAAATTTATTTTCAGCAGCGGACACAAAGAGAAGTGTCACGGGTGTTTGGAATTACAGAACCAGCAGTATCAAAATGTATTTCACAGGCAAAGCAGAAAATGAGAAGAAATGCAGGCAGACTGATCGGAGTGCTTCAGAAGGGAGAATAAAAGATGCGTGGTAAAAAACCAAAGGAAAGACAACGGTATGTGCTGCGTGTAAATGAAACTCTCGTAGAAGTTACCAGAGACGTATATCTGGCATGGTACCAGTCAAGAAGAAAAGAAAGATACCAGCTTGAAAAAATGCAGAAAAATGGTGTATGCGGAATAGAAAAAGTAGAGGAAACGAGTTACAACAGTTATTTGCATATATTATCACCAGAAGAAATAGTCATCAGGCTGTCAGAAATACAAGAGCTGCAGGAAGCTCTGAAATATTTGTCTGAAGAAGAAATGGAATTGATAAGACTATTATTTTTTGAAGAGTACACAGTTAAAAAAACAGCACAGTATTTCGGGTGTTGTACAAAGACAATCAGAAACAGGAAAAACAAAGTATTGCAGAAACTAAAAGACAGGCTGGAAACTTTGTAAGTTTTTGCTGTTTCAAAAAAATTTTATAAAAAAATTTCAAACAGGTTAATTTTTGCCCTTTCACACATGCGGTTAGTGGAGGGGCAAATGTCTATTTTAATTCAAAACAATAAATTCCCCCCTAAAAGTGAACCTTGACAATTTCATATCAGCAGCAAGAGGATACCTGAATTTCCCAGCTACGCATCTGGCGGCGGGCATTCGGTGACAACGTGAAGGGCAATGGATGAGAGGCACCCTTGGCAGGAATGATTACGAATTACCTCTTGCGGCTTAAATAGCTCAATCCTGTTTTTATTTAAAAGTCAATCCAAGACATAAGGGAGGTGGTTCCTATGATTGATTCATGCAGGTGTAAGCCTGAACGAAAGTGGAGTAAATTATCGAAGAAAGAGAGGACTCAGTCAAAATGAAAATGCGATTTAAAAGATTCTTGTCAGGATTTATGGCAGTTGCAACTTTGGCGTCTGTTATCGTTCAACCAGTCACGGTTTCTGCTTCTGAATTAGAACCAGAGCCAACTTCATTTGAACAGCAATATCCGGAACTGCAGGATGTGCAGGATACTCTTGATAAAGATGAAATTGTGGAAGCAAAGGATATTGAGATTCCCTATGGAGAAGAATTTGAGGTGGAAGTCGATCTGTCCGGTATAGAGGGCGTGAATGAAAAAAAGGTGAAAGTTTTATTCCATGAAGCAAAGAGTGAAGCCGGTACAGATTTTGACGCACATACACCGGATACCTACAAAGCTGTCTATGCAGTAGAGCCAGTCAGCGGTCACCCAGCTTACAGAGTAAGCAGAAACATTACGGTAAAAGAGCCAGAAACAGAAGAACAGACAAAGAGTTCTTCTGAAAATACAGCTGGTGAAGGAAATGCCGGTGAAACAGAAGATTCCGGTAATGCGGATGAAGATGCTGATTCGGACGGGTCAAAAGAAATTGTAACTGATCTTACAGATGAGCAGGAAGTGACGACAGATGAAGAATCCGGTCTGGCTGTTTCAGAAGTAATGGATCAGGCAGCGGAGAACGGTATCGACCTTTATTCTATGGAAGAAGGAGAAGCGGTTACTTTCATGGCAACAGACATTGCAACACAGAGTACCAAGAAAGTTACAGTAACAAGAGGAACCTGTTATCAGTATTCGGATTACGGGTATGGAAGTTATCTGACTTACAAATATACGGTTCAGTTTGGTAATGTTTCTGCAACAGCATATTGCGTGGAGCCTTCTAAATCCAGTCCGGGAAGTGGTACTTATGATATTACAAAGCTCAGTGATGGTAAGAAGCTGGCAAAGGTTTGTTACTATGGCACAAAGGCTTCCGGTGATGAAGGATTTTTCACAGAGGAAAATGGATATGGAAACCTAAGTGCAGGTGCCAGATTTATTCTGGTACATCTGGCAGCATCTTATGCTAATGGTGGAGATTCTGCCTTTTCCGGTGCAAGCGGTACAGCAAAGACACTTGCAATGAAACTGTATAATTACTGTATTTCACAGCCGGAGATTCCAGATGTAGATATGAGTTTTTCTGATGCAGATGTGACAGCCTATGTAGATGGCAACAGCCAGAGAACAAAGGAAATCATTTTTAAAGCAGATGAACTGCAGAGTATCACAATGAAACTTCCAAGTGGTGTGAAACTTCACAACGTGACAACCGGAAAGACAAGCAAAGCTGGCGAAGCAGTGGAAATCAGTGGTGGAACCAAGTTTTACTTATCTGCACCTCTTACACAGGTACAGGATGTTGCAGGAAACTGGTCTGCAACGATGAAAGGCAGTGTAACAAAAGATTATTCTGCGTATAAGATCAGTACCGGATCTGGTTCACAGGACCTGGCACTGGTATTTGGTGAAGGTGTTGATGATGAAAAATATGTGGACTTCAAAGTAACATGGGTACAGTACGCAAGTGTTAAGGTGATTAAAAGAGATGCAAAAGCAGACGCAAAGCTGGCAGGTGCCGTGTTTGGTTTATACAGTGATGCAAACTGTACAAATTTGATCACAAAGTTACCGGCAACTGATGCGAATGGGGAAGCGTCCGTACAGATCATTAAGACACAGAATACCGTATATCTGAAAGAGATTACAGCTCCGACAGGATACCGTATCAATGCAACTGCCTACAACGTAAAACTGGAAGTCAGCAAAACAGCAACTGTGACTGTTCCGGATGAAGAACAGATGGGCCAGCTGACTGTTTATAAAGAAGGTCAGGTTCTGACAGGTGCAGATGTCACCGAGAATGGAACAACATTTAAGTATGAAAAACGCAGACAGAAAGGTGCGATTTATGATGTGTATGCCGGGGCAGATATTAAAACTGCTTATGGTGCCAAGGTTTACAGCAAGGGTGATCTGGTCAAAGAGAATCTGACAACAGACTCGAATGGGGCAGTCATTCTGAAAAACCTGCATCTTGGTACATATATCGTCAAAGAAAAACAGGCTCCGACCGGATTTTATAATGCCGGGGAAGAAAAGTCTGTCACTCTTTCTTATGCAGGACAGAATGTAGATGTTGTTTTTTCTGAGACAACTTTTACGAATGACAGACAGAAAGCAGAAGTGATTGTGACAAAGCAGGATAAGGATACAGAAAATCCTCTGGATGGAGGAATTTTTGGACTTTATGCAGCCAGTGACATTAAAAATGCAGATGGAACGGTTGTTGTAAAGAAAGGCACTCTGATTGAGAAAGTGACAACTGGAAATGATGGAATGGCGAAGTTTACCGAAGACCTGCCGCTGGGATTTTCCTATGATGTAAAGGAAGTACAGGCTCCGGAAGGCTATCTGAGAAATGCAGATGATGTATATACGTTTACTTTTTCTTATACAAACGATAAGGAAGCGAAACTGACATTTAAGCATACCTTCAAAAACGAGCGTGTGACAGCAAAGATTTCCTTACAGAAGCAGGACAAAGAAACAAAGAAGGCTGTTCCACAGGGAGATGCTACTTTAGAAAAGGCAGTCTATGGACTGTATGCCCGTGAGGATATTGTCCATCCGGATGGAGCAACTGGTGTGATCTACGAAGCGGGTGAGCAGGTTGCCACTCTTACAACAGATAAGAATGGACAGGCTTCTGTAGATGGATTATATCTTGGCAATTACTATGTAAAAGAGATTACTCCTCCAACGGGTTACCTGGCAGATGAAGAAGAACATGATCTGGTCTGCAACTACGAGGGTGATCTTGTAGCGGAAGTGAAGCGTGACTGTCTGTCTCTGGAACAGGTAATGAAGCAGCCATTTGAAATCATCAAGGCAGCGAACAACGGAAAGACAGATGCCGATTTACTGAAAGGTGCAGGATTTACCGCTTATCTGGTATCTTCCCTGACAGTAAAAGAAGATGGCAGCTATGACTTTGATTCTGTCAAGCCGGTAGTGATAGGGGAAAATGGTGCAACAGAGATCTTTACGGATGAGAAAGGGTATGCCCGCAGTATTGCACTTCCTTATGGAACTTACATCGTCCGTGAAACAACCACACCACATAATTACACTCCGGTCAATGATTTCATCGTACAGATTACGGAAAATCATCCGACTACACCGCAGGTATGGAGAGTGCTGCTTGACAAAGAGTTTGAAGCAAAGCTGAAGATCATCAAACAGGACGATGAGACAAAGAAAGCAGTGCTTCAAAAGAATACAGAGTTTAAGATTTTTAACCTGGATACAGAAAAGTATGTGGAACAGGTAACAACCTATCCGACGACGGTAAAACACAAATCTTATTTTACAGATGAGCAGGGATACTTAATCCTTCCACAGAATCTGAAAATTGGACATTACCGTATTGAGGAAGTGAACGCACCTTATGGATATACGCTCAATGAGAATTACTATGAGGTGAATGTAGATTCCAATACAGCATATCAGATGGACGGAACTTCCGGCGATGTGATCATCGAGATTGCATACGAGAATCATCCGGTTAAGGGAGAACTGAACATCGTAAAACAGGGTAAGGTCTTAAATGGTTATAAAGATGACTTTACTTATCAGAAAGAAACTCTGGAGGGAGCAGTCTTTGAGATGTATGCTGCAGAAGATATTTATACAGCAGACTTCCAGAAAGATGATAACGGAAACCGTATCCTGGAGTATGCTTCCGGGGAACTGGTAGGAACTGTTACCACGGATAAGGATGGAAAGGCACAGATCACCGACCTTCCACTTGGAACCTATAAGATTGTTGAAAAGACAGCACCAGAGGGCTTTGTGTTAAACGAAGAAGCACAGACAGTAACATTTGAATACAAAGACCAGAAAACACCAGTCATCGAGCAGACAGCAACTTTTGAGAATGACCGTCAGAAAGTGGAAGTGTCCGTAGTAAAACAGGATGCAGAGACAGAAACGGTTGTGGCAGGTGCAGAGTTTGGCATCTATGCAAAAGAAGATATTCTGACACATGAAGAAGTGATTGTGAAGGCAGATACCTTACTTGGAAAAGCAGTCAGTGGGGAAGATGGAAGGGCAGTATTTGACGTTGACCTTCCATTTGGTACTTACTATATCAAAGAACTTGCAGCTCCGGCAGGGTATGTCTCTTCTTTTGAGACTTTGGAAGTGACTGCCAAATATCAGGGACAGGATGTGAAAGTGGTAGAGCTGGAATCTGTATTTAAGAACCAGCCGACAAAAGTAACCTTTACGAAGTCTGATATTACGACAGGCGTGGAACTTTCCGGGGCAACGCTTACGGTGCTTGATAAGGATGGAAATGTGGTAGATACATGGAAGTCTGTAAAGGGTGAGGAACATCTGATTGAAAGACTCACAGCCGGGGAGACGTATACCCTTCGTGAAGAAATGGCTCCTTATGGCTATCTGATGGCGGAAGAAGTTTCTTTTACTGTGGACGATACTGCCGAGATCCAGAAGGTAGAGATGAAAGATGCAGTGCCAACCGGAACACTTATCATCAATAAAAAAGGTGAGTTCCTGGAGAAAGTATCTGCACTGGATTCCATTGGCGGATGGATGAAGCATCTGTTTGAATATCTTTCCGGTTCCCTGAAAGAGGTTACTTTTGAGGTTTATGCCTTAGAAGATATAAAAGCAGCGGATGGCGAGAGTGAAGATTACTACAAGAAAGATGCACTGGTAGCAACGATCACGACGGATGAAACAGGCGTGGCAAAACTGACAGACCTTCCTCTTGGCAAATACTATGTCAAAGAGAAAGAGACAGCAAGTGGATATGTCTTGGATGGAGAAACTCGTGAAGTAGATTTGACTTACCGTGACCAGAATACCGCAGTTGTTACTTATTCCGCTGACTGGCAGAACAAACGTCAGAAGGCAGAAGTGAACGTGCTAAAGAAAGAAAAAGATTCCGACCGTGTACTGGAAGGGGCTGTATTTGCCCTGTGCAATAAAGAAAATATTGTCAATGCAAAGGGCGATGTGATCTTGAAAGCGGATACGGTTATTGAGGAGCAGGCTACGGATAAGGAAGGAAAACTGACCTTTACGGCAGATCTGCCACTTGGCTATACCTACTATGTGAAAGAAACTTCCCCGGCACCGGGATTTGCGACAACAGACCAGGTACAGGAATTTACTTTTGAATATGGTGGGGCAGATAAGGAAACACTGTCTTATGTGTTTACTTTTGAAGATGAGCCGACAACCGTAGAGTTTACCAAAACATCCCTGACAGACGGAAAGGAGATTGAGGGAGCAAAACTGAAAGTTACAGATGAGAGTGGAAACACTGTGGATGAATGGACTTCCGGTAAAGAAGCACATATCATCAAAGAACTGACCGCTGGCAAGAAGTACACCATGACAGAAACACTTCCTGCGGACGGTTATGTGACAGCAGAGAGCATCACTTTTACGGTGGAAGATACCGGTGAAGTACAGAAAGTGGAAATGAAGGATGATGTGACAAAAGTGCAGATTTCCAAGACCGATATTTCTGGTAAGGAGCTGCCAGGAGCGAAACTGACAATCCTTGACAAAGATGGAAAGACCGTAGAAAGCTGGACATCTGAGAAAAAACCACACTACATTGAGATGCTTCCAATCGGGAAATATACCCTCCGTGAAGAAACTGCACCAGACGGTTATCTGGTTGCAGAAGATGTGAAGTTTACGGTC
>OGXU01001439.1_pt1 | contig 11627 bp, 7 predicted proteins | sample 1576381 | NCBI WGS metagenome assembly OGXU01 (sample SAMEA3541544, study PRJEB24748) | human gut metagenome | biome: human gut; feature: human-associated habitat; material: faeces | place: China | collected 2012 | reverse complement strand
TCCTCCATGGCTTTTCTTTTGCTCATTTCAATAAACTCTCGTTTAAAATATTGGTGCGAAATTAATGAAAAGTTCTGAGATAGACTAATTTATTTTCGGCGTTGTCGGGAACATATCCGTGCGTTTTTGCACGTAAGATGTACGGGAACGGACAATACGTTTAAAAGCCTGGTGCGTATGTGGTTGTAAATAAGTGAATTCCTGATTTGATATGATCTTTGCCTTATCTTTAGTGGTTCATAAAAAAGATATGATATATGTTTAAACACTATGTAAAAGTCGCACTCCGGCTAATTAAGCGGAGCTTTTTGTTTTCGTCTGTTAATATGCTAGGGTTTGTGTTGGGGATGACGGCAGCTTTCCTGATTTATCTCTGGATTGTGGATGAGTTGACATTCTAGCTTTCCGGTTATCGCCGGCGATCCCGACCGGAAACCTGGATTCCGTCAACGGCAATGAAGTGATGAACCTGTTGATGGAACTGAACCGTGAAGGAATGACCGTCGTGATGGTTACCCACTCCGAGGAAAATGCTCGGATGGCGGGTAGGCTGATCCGTATGATAGATGGCAATATTTTGACAGAAAGCAGAAAATGAAAATCCACTTTTGTGCTTACCCGAAAAAGTTGTACCTTTGTTCCCTCGAAAATCAAACGGAATATGGATAGAATGTCTTGTAGTCCGCAAAAAGCGCATCTGCACAAGATACAGTTATTCCGGCAACCATAGCAAGCAGTAAAATTCTATTATAGTATTTCATATTCTTCTAGATTTAACGATTAATTCTTCACATAGATCGGCGTAAAATCTTCTCTTGCCACGCCACGACTATGCGCAACCAGTGTATCTTCTGTTTCAAGCTTTAATCCATTACTGAAATCCACAGTATACTTCAAATAAATGGCATCACGGTCTTTATTACCCCAACTATTCTTCTCACCGTCTTGAACAAACTTACCAGTACCAGTAGCCGTAACGCCGTCCAACCCGGAAACCACACATTCATCGCCATTAAAAACCAGCAGCAACTTATAACTGATATTACGCGGATTGTCTGTTGTCCCTAAATTGGTAGTAACTGTAAGAATGGTTTCAGTCAAAGATTTTGTTACAGTCTGACATATTTCATCATCTTCTACATACTCGTTATGGCGATCATTCTCGGTAGTTGTCCCGTTTTCTGTCACTTTGTCCACGCCATGACGCAGATACTTACCAGTCCATTTATTGATGTATTTCACACAATAAAGTACATAATCCTGTGGTTGCACCAACCACACTGACGAATTACATCTGACGGCTTCTGCCCCTTCGGACAAAGTACCATTCAAAATACGGTCAGCATTAGTCACACCTGTCATTACCAAAGGTATAACATAGGTAGCGGTCAATGCTTCGGGATCAGCAAAAAAAGCATCAGTAAATGAGACTTCCACACCATCCATCAATACATTCTTCAGAGTGATCTTATCATCAGATAATGTATAGTAGTTGGAAGGCATAGCTTTTACCGGCACATTTTCAGATGCAGAAGTATACGAATAATAAAGGTTATCACATAATGTATTGTCTACTTCAATATCTATCGTGATATCCTTCTTATTAGCATAAACACCGCCCATAGTAGCATTAATCTTACATTTATGAGCATTGTCCAGCGTCGTATCATACTCATCTTCACCCATAACCAACGTTCTCACCGGATACTGGGTTGCAAAATAGACTGAAGTGCCGCCCTCATAATCAGGAAATTCATTATCTTGATTTTCACAGGATGTCATCGTCCATGAAACAAAGACTCCAACTGACATGGCAAATATTAATTTAATTAATTTCATATGCTTCATTATTTATTATTTTACAATTATTTCCAACCGACATTCTGTTCCAGATTGCTCCACTTCATTACTTCAGCAAAAGGTATTGGCCCGTAAATCATATACTCCTCATACTTTCTTTTCTCTACCGTAAGCGGAGAGTAGTTCATTACAGAACCATTCTTGCTTATTTCCACCCCAAGAGCAGTTTCATTCAGTTTGGTCAAATCAACATTCCAGCGACGTAAATCCCAAAAACGGAAATTCTCAAAACAAAGTTCGATACGGCGTTCATTACGGATTAGTTCACGCATCTTGTCTTTATTATCCTTTATGCTCTCCAAATAAGCATCTCCATTATCGATACCTAAACCGGCACGCGTACGAATGGCTTTGATTACATCATAAGCACTAAAAAGATGTCCATGATTATTCTGTGGTCCCCAAGCCTCATTAGCCGCCTCCGCATAAATCAGAAACATCTCTGTATAACGGATACGTGCGGTATAATGCTTCTTCTTTGTATTATACTGTGAATTAGGGTTACACTCTTTACGCAATAGTTTCCGCAAGTAATAACCTGTACGAGTAGACCTTCCGCTTTCCTTATTCACAACGTCTGTATTCGTTCCGTAAGTTCCTGTAATAATTTCCGTATCACTAGGACCTTGCTTGCTACCATTGTAAACGATGTATTTTGCCAAACGCGGATCACGGTTATCATACGGGTTTTCTGCATCGTAATTGCCTGATGTTTCAGAAATAGGGTAACCGTTCGCCATAGGAAAGGCATCCACCAAATTCTGGGTAGGATTGACACGACCGTTTCCGTAAAGTGATGGAGGGAAGTTAGCTGTTTCCAATGTATTATTATCATCTGTACTACTACGCCAAATAACCTCGGCGGGACTGCCGCCCGTTCCATAATCTTTATCCGCAAGTGTATACCACTCCAATCCATCTGCATCCAGCCCGCAGCCGCCGCCACCGTTAGCTTTCTCTATAATTTCAGCAGCATAATCGGCAGCTTGTTCCCAAGTCATTCCCGACCCGCTTTGGAATGCCGGACTGGCAGCTAACAGAGCCGTTTGTGCACGGACTGCCAATGCAATCCGTCCGCTCATCAACCCTCTATATTCTTCACCACAAACACGCCGATAATCACTCGCATTCGTCACACCGATGTTTTTATATTTTTCCGGTATCTCACTATCTGCAAATTTCTTATAATCGAGCGGCAATAATTCGATAGCCTTATCAGCATCTTCCATTATTTGCTTCACGCAATCGGAATAAGTGGCACGAGCATGATTAAAATCCGCATCCGGTCCTTCCGATTTCAAAATAATAGGTACTCCCATCAATGTGCCGTCCGCAATCTTGCCACCATGTGCACGTAACAAATAATACATATGCAGTGCACGCAACCCATAAGCCTCTCCTTTCAAACGATCAAGAAACATGGTAGAGATACGTTCATCTTTTGCCCATTCTACCTTATCTACATTCTCCAAAAAAAGATTGATATACTGGATAGCATTGAAACGATTCTGCCACTGGGAAACCGGATTATTATTGGCAGTCCAGGAACCTGTAGCCATTCGCAGATAGTTACTGGAAATCTCATTAGTCACAGCATCATCCGTAGCCAAGTCACTTGTAGGTGAAGTTTCGTAAGGAAGTATAATATAAGCGTTCGCAAGTATACCCTGCGCATAGCTCGGTTCTTTATACATAGCCTCAAGATCTCTGTTGTTCTCTAGTGCCGGTTCAAACAAATCGTCACAAGCAGTCAGCAGAGGTAAGAAAGCCAATAATTTGAATATATTTTTCATAATTTCGTTCTTTAATTATTGAAATAATCTGTATTAGAAAGTTGCAGTCACACCTAAATTATAGAAGCGGCATTGCGGGCTGGAGCCAACATTCAATTCCAGCGCCTTGCGTTCCTTGGATATTGTGAGCAAATCAGAACCGCTGATATATGCGGATACTCCATGAACAAAACTATTCTTAAACCACTTGGAAGGCAGGTCATACGTGACCTGTATTTTTGCCAAACGGAAAGCATCCGTCTTATACATCCAGAAGTCGGAAGAATAAAAGTTATTAGTTCCACTTTCTGTAGTCAGACGCGGATAAGTAGCTGTTGCTGCCGTTTCCGGAGTCCAACGCCCCCGGACTACTGCCGAGTATTTATCTTCACCGGATATCCAATAATAAGACTCGTTGTTTTTCATGGCATGTCCGCCAAACTCACCTGTACCCAATACAAAGAAAGTTAATCCTTTCCATTTAGCAGTCAAGTTTATACCCAACGCCAAGGGAGCTCCATACCAACCTCCACGAGCCAGATAAACCTGATCTTTATCATCAATTATACCGTCATTATTCTGATCTACATACTTCAAATCACCCGGTCTTATTGTACCGCCAAGACGCTGTTCTGGAGAATCGATGATGTCCTGCTCATCCTTGAAGAATCCGATGCACTGTAATCCCCAAATACCGTCAACAGCATATCCTTTACGGTATTGGTATTTATCCTGATACAATTCATCCCGCTTGGTAGCTTTCGTTGTATAGTAAGTTCCGGTAACGCCCGCTGTAAAATCAACCTTGCCGAAACGTTTGTTGTAGTTTACGTTGAAATCAAATCCCATGCGACGGTCATTATCGTAGTTGATGTACGGACGAAACGAAGCAGTCGGATAATAAGTGAAGAAATACTCCGGATACTGAGTAGTAGAAGTCACGATTTTACCTTCGATTGAATTAACAAAGAAAGATGCATCCGCTGTTATCATCCGGTTCCATAAAGAAGTTTTCAGATTAACTGAAAGCTCTTTACGCTTGATAAAGCTCAAGTCTTCATTCGCCCCTTGTTTGGAGTTAGTAGAGTGTAGGGATACACTCTCGCGCCATCCCCACCATGCACCGTCCGACTGGTTGTAATAACCATCATACATATAATAGTTGTCAATTCCCAAATCCGTATTCAAGATACTACCGGACACACTCAACATCAGTTCGTCCACTACCGGAGAATTTTCCAGAAAGCTCTCGTTTGATAATTTCCAGCCCAATGTCAAAGAAGGTGAGAAAGCATTACGATGTCCCGGAGCCAACTTTGCAGAATGTATAACAGCCCCACCAAAATCGGCATAATATTTATTGCGGAAGTTATATCCCAACTGCATGCCCAAATTTACATTGCTTGTCTTATGATATTCTCCTGAATAACTTTGTTGATAACCAGAGGCTATTAACATGGCAGCCAAATGATGATCATCATTAAAAGTGTTTTCGTAATCGAACTGGCCGGAGAATAAAACAGTCTGGTTATCCGAACTGCCGCTGATATTCTGCACACCGGACTTCTTGTCCTCATTGTATTTTGTCAAACCGACAATAATATCTTTCCCGCCATTATTAGACCAGGTAGGCGCATATGTGGCATAGCTGTTATTATAAGAAGTAATATAAGCAGTAGAGTAATCTACAGAAAACCGAGTATGAAAAGAGAGTCCTTTCAACACCTTGTCCAAACCAATGTTCACTCCCGCATCAAACTGGAACGAACGATCTGTTGCTTTGCTATAACCTGAAGCATAATAATCGCCAAATACATTTGTCATATCAGATTGTGTTCCTGCCAAAAAGTATTTTCCATCAACTATATTATTGCTATTCGCCACCAAATCCCATGCACTGGCTGCATTTGCATCAATATAACTCAACGGAATCAACGGAGAAATACGATTGGGACGCAATGTAGATGCCGCACTCCAATAATAAGACCCATTGGCACTACGACGTGAATAGAAAGATACTTTAGCATTCACATAAGCTGTAATAAAGTCATTCAATGTCAAATCTACGTTACCGCGAATATTTAAACCATTGGTCCCATTATGCTTCGCTTCACCGATTTTGAAAACGTCATTGGAACGAAGATAATTTATATTCGTATAAAAATGGGCACGATGATTGCCACCCGAAATTTCGGCTGTAACATCCGAACGATTATATGCCTTCTTGATATAGTCCGACGAATACATATTCACATTAGCATAACGATAAGGATTCTCACCGGATCCATAATGGTAAATATCCTCCGCACTATAGAGAGCACCGAGCCCGTCATTGGCACGTGCTTCATTATAAAGAGTCATGTATTCGGCCGAACCTAAATATTCGGGGTAACTCTTTGCGACATAAAACCCTGTATTGGCGCGTACATCTACTTGAAGATCCGTACTCTTACCTCTTTTAGTTGTAATCATAATTACTCCTTTAGCCGCACGACTTCCATAGAGCACCACAGCTTGCGCACCTTTCAAAAAGGTTATTTGGCTGATTTCCGTAGGAGAAATATAATCAATATTGCGAGGTACCCCGTCCACCAATATCAGCTTTTCATCCATTCCCCACAATGAGTTACCATTATAACCACCGACATATCCCTGCATATCGGTCAAGCTCCATGTATTGTAATTTTTCTTCGTCAATTCCTCTACATTTACTACTGAGGCACCTCCTAATAAATTGTTCTGAGAAACCTTTCGGAAAGCCACCTGCACCAACGAATCGTTTTGCAGCGAACTTGCATTATCCCCTGCCAACTCTTGTGCACCGGCAGAAATAACAACCGGAAAAACAAGCACTGCACTGAGAATGAATCTTCTATATATATGTTTCATTGTTTATTCATTTATAATTATACATTCAGTAACCATAAGGGATTACCATCCCGGATTCTGCGGGAATTCAGCATACAGATACACGTCATTATCCAATAAGGGGAACCAGTAATGCTTCGTTCCAAATACCCGTTTCAAAATAGTCTCCTCACGGAAGTTTCTCACTTCTGCCTCTGCCGGATCATTATTCTTATAAAAGTCTTCATTCTCTACACGTTCGAATTCTTGTGAAGTCTTAATAGTATAGGGCTCTTCGGTCAGCAGCAACCAACGCTGCAAATCGTTAAAGCGGAAACCTTCAAAAGACAACTCGACAGCACGTTCACGACGAACTTCATCCATAAATTTCTGGGAATTGGAAATATATTCCGGACAAAGAGTACCTTTTTCATCACCCGGTTCCCCTCCACCAACAGGGCCTACTCCTGCACGTTTACGCAAAGTATTGATCGCATCTTCAGCCGTTTTACCAAAATTCGTAGATTTACCTGCAGCACCGTCTACTGCCGCACAAGCCTCAGCATACATCAGATAAATATCCGCCAAACGCATGTAAGGTAAATATGTATGCAGGTTACCCGACCAATTATAGAGTCCGTCATATTTATTAGCCTGATGCGGTACTAATTTCTGGATGAAATAGCCGGTACGGCTAGCATTGGCCACGGCTCTCATAGCTCCGCCCGTATACAGAGTGCAATAGCGCAAGAATTCCTTGTCTGCTTCAGGAATAGCTGCATTGACATAATGGAATCCGTCAAAAACTATGTCATGATAAAAACGGGCATCACGATTTCTAAATGGAAAATTCTTTCTAAAACCGGATTTTGTTTCATCTTCACTCAATGGCAAACCGTTCTCCATACCATATAAATTCACATAGTTGGCAGTAGGTTGGTGGATGATATTATCATGTTCAACCAAACCATAAATTTTAGGTCCCCACAACTTGGTCATATTCCAGTTACTACCGTTGAAGTCTTCGGACGGACCACGGAAAATAGCTTCTGTAGTACCCGGCATTTTCCAGTTCTGACCAGTAGTATAGAATATTTCAGAATAACTATTAGAAGCAGATGCCGATTTGGTATGATTATAAATATCACTATAATCAAACTGCGCCAATGCATATTGCGTCTGCCCGCTTTCGACAAGTGTCAGTAACTCTCCGAATGCCTCTGCTGCTTTTTTTGCATATTCTGTATTGTAATTGTAAGTATTGCTTCCACCTAGCTGCGCACCATGTTCCATCAGAGGACTGGCAGCCCAAAGATAATTCTTGCCCAGATAGCCTAATGCCATAATCTTGTTGATACGCAAATCATTCTTACCCGCGGTTTGTTTGCCAACAGTTGTGTTATCCCAATTAATAGGAAGCAAATCCGCTGCCATACGGAAATCGACTGCTGCTTTATCTGCACATTCCTGATAACTCAGACGTGGCAAAGACATTTTCTCTGTAGCAGATAAGACTGTATCAATATAAGGCAAGCCACCAAAATATTGCATCATTTCAAAGTGCCACCATGCGCGGAAAAAATAAAGCTGACCGGCAATCAGTTTTTTCTCCTCATCCGTAGCTTCCGTTAACCTTTCTAGATTAGCGATACCGATGTTAGCCTTACGTATACAATACCATGCATGTGGCCACAGTGAATGTTTAAACTTAGCATTGCCGTCACTGTTCGGATGATAAGTAGCCGTAGGATCACTGCCGGTACGATAGAGCCAGCATTGATTATTGGTAGACCATGCACGGAAGTTACCCAAATCGACCTGATGCGTCATGTGGCTGTCACCTTCCGGGTTGAATATTTCATCATCTCCCCAGTTCCAGGAAGTAGTATAATTGTTCTTCTCCTTATCAGGAATACAGTTGTATATTTCCTCGATAAACCCCTGAAAATTCCTAAAGTTCTTAAATGCTTCTTCTTCAGATACAGTAGAGTCAGCTTCCTTGTCTAGATAGTCCTCACAAGATGAAAATCCCAACGAGAAGAGCAATAAGCTACCGCATAAAAGAGTTCTATATATTTTTCTCATAGTACTTTGATTATAATGTAAATTTAACACCTAAGTTGAAACGTTTCACCGTAGGATACGCCCCTTGATTACCCGAACCTGCAAAATTCGATTCACGGTCGTCCGGCATCTTAGACCATACCCATAAGTTGTTTCCATTTAAGTAAATCTTCAAATTTTTCACCCCGAGTTTTCGCACCCATCCATCTGTAAAGGTATAGGCTATCTCTGCATTTTTCAGACGAATATAAGAACCGTCATAATAGTATTGCGTACCATTACTGTAACCGCTCACCTTTGACAACCAGCGCGGAGTTACAACATCGGCCGCATCGCCAGCCTCAGACCACCAGCTACCCTGGTCATACACCGTATTCATCTGACTGCCAAAACTGGTCAACTGAACGACACGAGTCACATTGTTTACACCATAGAACTGAACAAAAGCACTAAATCCCTTCCACTCAAAGCCAAGAGTAGCATTATATGTATTCTGTGGAGTATCAGAGTAACCGTAAGGAGCTTGGTCCTTGCTGTCGACGACACCATCCCCATTGAAATCGACAATATAATAGTCTCCGGGAAGACGTTGTGAATTGTTTGTATCATGCTGCGGGCTACCAATCACATCGTCATAAGAATTCAAATATCCATTATCAATATATGCCTTATTCTGACCAATGGCATAACCAGCCACCTTTTGATACCCAGCCAACAATGGAGCATCGTCTTTTTCAAGTATCTTATTTTCCGCATGGGTCATGCTCATATTAGCCCAAACGCGCATCTTATTGGAAAATGTCTTGTTGATACGAAGTTCCAACTCATAACCTTTGGTTCTAACCTTACCTAAGTTAGCAGTAACTGCTGTAGTACCAAAATAAGAAGGAATAGCCCGATCGCTTCCACCCACCAGAATATCAGTACGTTTATCACGAAAGACTTCCACGCTACCTGCAAACAAACCATCCAAAAAAGAGTAATCAATACCAAAATTCAATTTCTTTACTTTCTCCCAATGCACATCAGAATTACCTACTGCTGATTCACGATACCAAGTATATGGACTTTCACCACGATCTACATCCAAAGACGAGGTTCCGCCGTAAGCCCATTGGTTCATATACAACCAACGTGTTTTTACATTATCATCACCGATTTCACCATAAGAAGCACGAATTTTCAACATATCCAAAATTCTGCGTTCTTTCAAGAATTTCATAAACGGTTCTTCACTAACCATCCATCCGATAGCACCGGAATTAAAGAATGCAAAACGATTTTCTTTGCTGAACTTCTCGGAACCATTATAAGCACCATTATATTCAATAAAATACCTATCCGCCCAATTATAAGTAGTACGGAATGCCCAGTCTTCACGATAGTGAGGAATTTCACTTCCTGTAGCCGTTTCTTGACGACTGAACAATCCCATAAGGGTAACATTATGCTTTCCAAAACTACGGGCCCAATTTAACTGTGCCTGATAATTAAGGTTACGCTGTGTCGCCCAATTCTTGACTTCACCACCTTCCGTATTCCACATTACACCCTGCATAAAATCAAAACCTGTATTGTTGTCATACGACTTTTTATAACTGACCTCCCCTGTATCCGGATTAATCCATTTATGTTGTGCGTCGTTATATAGGTCATTGATACCGCGCTTCCATTCTACAAAAGTATTATCCCAAGAAACCATAGCCCTTGCACTCAATCCTTTCGTTATAAAGCTCAAATCCTGTTCCAATGCAAAGTCAGTTGTTATCTGTGTAGTAGTGGTAGTCATCGTACCTCCCAATGAAACATTTTCTGCAGAATTGGTAACATTCGAAATATTCGGATAATATCCCCATGAACCATCCGAATATTTTGGAAGAAATACATCCGGAGCAATATTATACGCCCCCGCCCACTGCTGGGCAATCGACCAGTCGGCCGAGCTATCATAATTGGAATTATTATAAGGAGTTTTCTTGTATCCATTAGAGCCCGCTACATTAACCTTAAAAACAGTACTCTTGGTTATCTGAAAATCCAGATTACTACGTACATTAATTCTGTCATATCCATAACCGGAATTATAATCACGCCCATTATCAAATACATCGAACAAGTCCCCCTCATGCACATAATCGACAGAAGCGAAATATTTTACAAACCGAGTTCCACCGCTGACATTCACATTTGCATTGTAGGACATCGCATAGTCTTTGAACAATACATCCTGCCAGTCCACATTCGGATAGCGTTCCGCTTCTTCCAAATTTGCCGGATTACGATACTTATTAATTATTGACTGCGGCTTTATGTACGACCATGAATCCGGATACAAGCTCAACTCATGCTCAATAGCCATATTGCGTGCCATCAAAGCATCATAAGAATCCAACTTGTTAGGAAGCTTGGAAGGTATCTTCATCGTGGCATTGGCTGCTATGTTTATTTGGGCAGCTCCCTCAGTTCCGCGTTTAGTCGTTACCAAAATGACACCATTTGCACCTTTCACACCATAAACAGCAGTTGCAGAAGCATCCTTCAAGACAGAAATAGATTGTACAGAAGCAATATCCACACTGCTCATCGGACGTTCTATGCCATCCACCAGTACCAACGGGTCACTATTATTCCATGAACTAGTCCCACGTATTGTGATTTTCGGTTCTTCTTCACCTGGCATACCGGAACTTTGAGTCGTTATAACCCCCGGCAGGTTACCGGTTAACGCCGCACCAATATCAGAAATACCAGCCGCCCGTTCCAAAACTTTTCCAGTGGTCTGCGTGATAGCACCTACCACACTCGCTTTCTTCTGTTGTCCGTAACCTACAACTACTACTTCTTCCAGTTGTTTAGTATCATCTTCCAACACCACTTTAAAAAGACCTTTGGAAACCACTTTTACCTCCTGTGGTTTCATTCCTACATACGAAACAATAAGGGTAGACTTCTCATTGGGTACGGTCAATACAAAATTTCCATCTATATCTGAAATCGTACCTATTGAATTATTACCCTTTAAAACTACTGAGGCTCCAATGATTGTCTCACCATTACTGTCAAGAACCGTTCCCCTCACCGTTA
>OGXU01001438.1_pt1 | contig 11639 bp, 10 predicted proteins | sample 1576381 | NCBI WGS metagenome assembly OGXU01 (sample SAMEA3541544, study PRJEB24748) | human gut metagenome | biome: human gut; feature: human-associated habitat; material: faeces | place: China | collected 2012 | reverse complement strand
TGGCATCCGCTCCGGTATAGGTTGCCGATACGTGGACCGTAGGCGGCGCAATGTCAGGATATTGCTCGACCGGCAAGGTAAAGAGCGAAATTAGTCCGATCGCCAAAATAAGAATGGAGATGGAGATGGCCATAACAGGCCGTTTGATAAATATATTCCCTTTCATACTTCGATCCTTTATTTAACTTGCGTTCCTTCGCGTACTAACCCGGCTCCTTCGGATACGATTTCTTCGCCAACCTTCAATCCGTCAAGTACGATATATTCGCGACCGTCGTTGATTTCAGCTACAGTAATCAATGTGGAAACAGCTTTCCCATCCACCACTTTATAGACAAGCGTCTTGTCCTGCAAACGGACTGTTGCACCTTGAGGAATTACGATACAGTCTTTGTAAGTTTGCGGTATGAGCACATTGCCGGAGGCTCCGCTATGAAGCAGGCGGGATTCGTTAGGGAATACGGCACGCACGCCGACTGTCCCGGTCTTCCGATCGATCACTCCGCTAATCGATTCGATCTTTCCTTTTTGTTCGTAAATAGACTGGTCATTCAGTTTCAACGACACTTCCGGCATGTTTTTCAACGCTTCGTCCATGCTTTTGTACTGGCGGCTCATAGCCAGTAATTGATTTTCGGTCATGGAGAAGTAAACATACATGTTCGAATTGTCGGAAACAGTTGTCAACGGTTGGGGAATACTGGCCCAGTCGCTCTTCGATATTCACGGGAATGTATCCGAGCAGTACGAGAGCGCAGAACCTGCACGATAAATTGCCACCGCAAGCCACTCTTTTTCCTGATTGTCTTCAGGAGAATGGATATTATACAATGCTGGTCGGTAAGAACCATGGTACAAATACTCCAGAGATAGAAAAGCGGTTTGATTATCTAAAGTCAACCGGCAAACCCTGGAAAATGGGGAAATTATGGGTCGACGCCTTGCGCCAACGACCTGCGGCTAAACCATTTTTTATGTTTGCAGCTTCTTTGGATCCCCACCGCCCCTATAAGCAAGGAGAGTATATCGACCCTTATCAACCTTCGGAGGTCGTTGTGCCGCCTTATTTTCCAGACTCTCCGGAAATGCGGGAGGATATAGCTGATTATTATAATGAAGTGTCACGTTTTGACAAGCATATTGGTGAGGTACTTGATTTATTGCGAGAGGAGAAGGAACTGGAAAATACGATAATTATTGTGATGACAGACAACGGAAGACCTTTCCCGCAATGTAAGACACGGGTAAATGTGCAAGGTGTGAAGTCTCCTTTTATAGTCTATTATCCGGCCATTGTAGAAAAAGGAAGTGTGACGGAGAGTTTGGCAAGTGCAGTCGATATCGCCCCTACTCTTCTGGAAATAGGTGGAGCGAAACGTTCGCCGGGCTTGCAGGGAATAAGTTTGCTTCCTATATTGAGGAACCCAGAAACCGAAGTCCGGGAATATGCTTTTGCGGAACACAACTGGCACACCTTCAGGGCTTATGAACGCGCGGTTATGACAAAGGACTTTGTTTATATAAGAAATTGGCTGCCTCACCTGTCCAACCCCTCTGTCGGAGATGCGATGCGTACACCTGCTTATGTTCAGATGCTTGATGATTTTAAAAATGGGAGATTGGCGGAAATATATCAGGACTGCTTCATCGCTCCTCGTTCCGAAGAAGAGCTATATGCGATTAAGAAAGATATCCATTGTTTAAATAACATAGCAGGGAAACGCGCTATGAAAAAAGAACTGAATCGTTTTCGGCTGGTTTTAAAGGTCTGGCAGGAATCGGTAGGGGATATATTTCCCGGTGAACAGCATTTGAAACCGGATGCTGACGACGGACGCTTCTTTCGCCCTCTTGACCGGTAATTTGTATTTATCTTTTCAGTCCAACGATGTGTTGTTTTTAAGATTACGTTGAGAATGAGTGGCGCTGAAAAGAATGAACTAGAGAATAATTTGCATAAATTAGTGCAATAATATGCGGAAATGCAGGCTGGTGTTGTATAAAACTACGTCGGGTATGCGTTTTTTTTATAGCCGGAGCATGCGTTGGTTTAAAACCAATAGGATGTTCCTCGGTGAGGAACGTTTCCTTCCCCACCGATGAGCACCTCGCTCCTCGGTGAGCGAAGTGCAGAAAGCCTGTTTAGACCTTTTTGCTCTCTAGTTTATCAATTATTTAGAGAAGAAGGGAAGTGTGATAATGATACATTATTGAATGATATACTTTCCAACAGGCTTGATATGAAAGAAAGTAGCAGCGAATTGAACGAAAAACTCTTTAATTGATAAAGAGGAGGAATCTCCTACTGGTAAATGCCGGAGTTTTTCTATTCTTTTCTTGTGGGATTTATCATAATCGCCTTTCCTCTCTGTTTAAATATTCCATTTTTAAGAATGGACACTTTTTCAGTGCTATACTGATAAGCTCCGAATCAGATCTTTGTTTTTTATATACATAAATTCTAGGTATTATGAATGAAAGAAAAATTGCATATATATCAGCTTGTTTATTGGGATTGCCGGTGTATACTGCCGCACAGCAGAAGAATGCTCCCAAGAAACCTAATATACTTTTTATTTGTATCGATGATTTACGTCAAGAACTAGGTTGTTATGGCTCGGTAGTGAAAACGCCTAATCTGGATAAATTGGCAGGTCAGGGAAGTTTGTTTTTTCATCATTATGTGCAAGTTCCTACGAGTGGCGCTTCCCGTGCAAGTATGTTAACAGGTAGATTGCCAAGAGATAAGCAGGATTTGTCTAATGAAGCCTGTAAGATTAAACTATCGGGAAGGGAGGAAAGCGAACAGCCGGAAACGATGTTTCATCACTTGAGACGCAATGGCTACTATACGGTAGGGATTGGCAAAGTAAGCCATTATGCTGATGGTTATTTGTATGGCTATGCACGTCCGAAGAGTAATCGTTTGGAATTGCCGTATAGCTGGAATGAAATGCTTTTTAATGCCGGAAAATGGGAGACCGGTTGGAATGCGTTTTTCGGTTATGCAGATGGCAGCAATCGTCAGAGCCTTCATAAACAGGCCTTTCCTTATGAATGTGCGGATGTGCCGGATGAAGGTTATCCTGACGGATTAACAGCAAATTTGGCTGTGATGAAATTGAGAGAACTGTCTGCCAAGAACTCCCCTTTTTGTCTGGCAGTAGGTTTCTTCAAACCGCATCTGCCGTTTACCGCTCCCAAAAAGTATTGGGATTTATATGATGAAGCCTCTATTCCGTTGTCTCCGGCTCCTCACATTCCGGAAGGTACGCACCGGCTGGCCTTGCATAATAGTGACGAGTTTAACGGGTATTTGAAAGGCGATGAGAAAGTGTCATTGGACAAGAGTGCTTCGGATGCTTATGCACGAAAACTGCGGCATGCTTATTTTGCCTGTATTAGCTATGTTGACGCTCAGGTAGGAAAGGTGTTGACCGAACTGGAGCAGTCAGGAGAAGCGGAGAATACAATTGTAATCGTATGGGGAGACCATGGTTGGCATTTGGGCGACCAACGTGTGTGGGGAAAACATACCTTAATGGAATCCTCGTTGCGCAGTACGTTGATAGTGAAAGCTCCCCATGCCCGTAAGGCGATAAAGAATTGTCGTATTGTCAGTTCGGTCGATATCTATCCGACTTTGATGGAACTTTGTGATATACCTGCTCCGGAAGGTTTGGACGGTCATAGTTTTATGAAGTTATTGAACGTTCCTTATGAACGTTCGTGGCAAGAGGCTGCATATAGTTATTTCAATAACGGAATAAGCGTTCGAACGCCAGAGTTTCGGTTGACGCGCTATGGGGAGAATGGGAAATATATTACTGAATTATATGATTACCTTTCGGATGAGTTGGAGAAAAGAAACACATTTGATACCGGCAATAAAAGAATAATCAGGAAACTTATGAATATATGGGAGAAAGGGCAGACTTTATTCAAGTAGGAGAGAAACCCGAAGTTTTCGTAAATATGTCCAAAAACAAGTAAATAAGGCGTATAAAGGCACTTTTTATCAGATGAATTCTACTATTATTTCTTTTATAAGGGTATATTGGGACGTTTTTTCTATTTATTGGGATGTTTATTTTATACCGCCTGGTACGAATACTTTATATCTGCGATAGATGATAATCTTATATGTATAATATGTACTTGCTCAGGAGACGGTGAAAGACGTTATTATAATAATTAATTTTATGACTATGAAGACCTGTTTTTATTTTTCTATTCTACTATTGTGTTCATTGAATATTCACTCGCAACAATATGATGTATCAGAGAGATACTCATACTCGAAGTTGGCGGCAGTAGAGTTCAATAACGTTAAGATTGAAGATGATTTTTGGAATGAACGTATCAAAGTTGTTCAGGAGGTTACTATTCCCTATTTGCTGGATATGGCGGAAAAGCAGGGGAAGGTTGATAACTTCAGAATCGTCGCAGGGAAAAAAGAGGGCAAGTTAAGTATCTTCAATGCCCCTGATTCCGAAATTTATAAGTTGATAGAAGCGGCCGGCTATTCATTTGTTTATAAGAAGAATGAGAAGCTGGAGCAACGCATTGACTCTATTATTGAAGATATAGCTGATGCCCAATCCTCAACCGGATATTTGCATACTCAGTATATGCTTACTTTTGATCATCCTGCCGCTCCCAGCCCGGAGATGAAACAAATTAAGCGTTTTGGGTTTGGCGTAGAAAATCAGTGGAACTCAGTGAATACCAAATGGCCGTTTGCGTATAATCAGTTATATTGCGCCGGACATCTGATGGAAGCCGGAGTTGCATATTATAGGGGGACGGGGAAAGACAAACTGTTGAAAGTGGCTATTAAATTGTCAGACCTGATTTGTACTATTTTCACGGATGACAAGATAAGAAGACATGCGGATCATCCTGAAGTGGAGATCGGCCTGATGAAAATATATGAGGTGACAGGGGATGAGAAATATCTGAATACGGCGAATAAATTATGTCGTTATGTCAGCTTCTCACGTCCGGTAGACATTAATAGAGAAGAAAACTCAAAACCTCTTCATGAGCAGCGTAAGGCTTACGGACATTGCGTTGAAACGACTTACATGTATACGGGAGCGACGGATGTCTGTCGTGCTACCGGCAAGAAAGATTTGGAGACAGCAATCAATAGTTTGTGGGACGATGTGATTGGTACAAAAATGTATATCCATGGTGGTATCGGGAATGGGACACACGATGAGCAGCATGGGCATAGTTATGATCTGCCGATTTTACCCACTTATAGCGAATGCTGTTCTAATATAGCTCAGGGGCAGTGGAATTACAGGCTCGGCTTGTTTTATGGGAAAACGGAATATGCAGATTTAGTTGAATTGGAAATGTATAATAGTGCGCTTTCCGGAATAAGTCTGGATGGTAAATCTTACTTCTATACAAACAAAATCAATATAGGAAAGGAGAATCGTAAAAGTGCCCATTCGGGGGTGAGACAAAGTTATTTGTTTTGCTGTCCTTCAAAGTTACCGGGTTTCATTACCGGCATTAGTCGTTGGATTTATGCCAAAGACAAGGAGGCATTATACGTGAATCAATTTATAGGAAGTTCGGTTTCAACCTTGATTAACGGACGTAAAGTCTGTTTGAGGCAAACATCTGCATTCCCCTGGAATGGGAATGTCAGTTTTACGTGGGAGTCGTCCGCCGCTGTCAGGGAAAACGCACGAGTTAAAACGCTTTAATAAAGTTGTTTATCAAATTAGTTAGATACTCATCACTCCATCCAGCCTTCTTCCTTTTCCTATTGACAGAAGTCTTCTTGTCTTCATCCTGATAATTCTTCAAAATGGTCAATGCCATTTTAGTTAAAGTGGAAAAGTTTTGTGCCGAATTCATCATTTTTCTTCCATCATCTTCATTAAATGTAACATCCAACTGCCAATGCAATCCATTTTCTACCGCCCAATGCTTTCTCTTATATTTAAGAATAAGCTCTGGATTGTTCACTAATGAAGAGATGAAACAATGTTTCTCATTCTGTATTTCCCCTGTGGCTATATTTATTTTCTCGGTCTTTATTATTCCATAAGTCCTAAGATTCTTCCAATCGCGATAACAGAACCCTAATCTACTGGGTTCAGAGCAGGATATGCAGGTCCTTGTCACCATAAATCCATGACCTTCTGTGGTTTCTTCAGCTCTTTTGATAAAATCATTTTCTCTTCCGGAAATTAGCAAGTACTCCGCATCGTTTTCGATATTTTCCCTTAGTTTTAAATGATTATCTTTCACCTCTAAAAGATAATCGGCTTGTTTCTCTGTTATTTTTTCTACAATCTTCTTTTGGGTGCCAAGTGCATCGATGGTAACTACATCTCCTTGTCGTATATCAATGTCGTCCAGTAATTTGGGTATTGCTACTATTTCATTCTCTTTTATTGAGACCCGTTCCTGCCCTAATGACAGACTCATATCAGAAAGAAAGGCACTGACAATATGAAGTTTGGCTGATGCTGCCTGCTCCTTTGTTATTTTACCCGCCGACTCTTGTACCAGTTTATCAGCATTGATGGCACCACAGATCGTTTTCCCGTCAATAGCTATATGTCTATTCGTATAAAGATCATTACCCTCACCTATTTGAACTTTCGACCAGTCGCAATCTTCTATGGACGGTGAATCACCTCTCATATTACAGGCCCATTCTCTGTAACAACTCTCTAATCTTTCTGTTTTTATGATACAAAAAAATCGGCGTAATGTATCATGTGAGGGGGTAGTTTCTAAATCCGGTATGAATCTCCTAAGAAAATCTTTCTTATAACGGGCGAAGTCTGCTATATCATTCCAACTCTGACAATCACAAAAAACACCCGATAAAGTGACAAGCATTATCAATTTGCCCGAATAAGTGACTTTATTCTTTTCACGTGGGTCTATTGTATCAATAGCTTCAGACATACTAGCCATATGACGTGCCAATTCGTCATTTATTAAAAAATCCTTTGCAATCTTATCCATTACTGTTTATTATTTAGACGTGAAGATAATGAAATACCAGAATGAATACAATATAAATAATCAATATATCAATTGAAGAAGCCCGAAGATTAAAAAGGATGAAAGCAATAGGTGGCATGACCATGTAAAGTTGTGACACGTCTATATGAGGAAAAGTAACTAGGAAGACTTTATTTATTATTAGATATACAAGAGTATTGCCATTAAATAAGTTTTGAGAAGAGAAGGGAACTATTGATTATTAAACAATTAGCACTCGTGCGTTTTCCCTGCCGCCGCTGTTGACCTGAAGATAAGGGTGCCGCGTTGGGTGAACAAAGACACTCATATTGCTTCCTCCTGCTATTATTATGGTAGCGGCAATAAAGGAAACTTTTTCGTAAAGGTTAACGGTAAAGCAGTAGGATGTCTACCTGATGAGAATGGATATCTGTCTCTGCACAAACGTTGGAAAAAAGGAGATGTAGTGGAGGTTGCTTTTGATATGCCTATTCATAGAGTGTATACTAATGACAAGATAAAGGCGAACGCAGGAAAAGTCGCTTTAATGCGAGGACCGGTATTGTTTTGCTTGGAAGGAGTGGACAATCAATTTAATATTGAAGAAATGAATTTCCCGGTATCATCTTCAGTTGGATATGCTTATGATTCCACTATTCTGAATGGGACTCATATTCTGAAAGGTGAAGGTTTTGTCCATGGAAAGGCGGTACAATTCAAGGCTGTTCCTTATTACCTCTGGCAAAATAGAGGGATTTCCGCTATGACTATGTTGCTGAATGAGCAGAGTGATAGCGTGAAAGAAAAATGCCCGGATTACGAGGGAATGCAGACAAATGGTTGAGGTTTATAATTTTAATAGATTTGATTATGCTAATTGAAAAACAGAAAAGTGGAAAGATATTTATCTTTAGCAGATATCTATCTTTGTTGATGAGTTTACTTGTTTGCGCGGGACCGACGTACGTTCTGGCTCAGACTCAAACAAACGGGAGGATAGTATCTGGTACCGTTAAGGATGCTGCTGGGGAACCGGTGATTGGTGCCAGTGTTTTATTAAAGGGGAATACTGGGGGAACTATTACGGATTTGGATGGTAAATACTCTATAAAAGTTACGGCAAGTAAAGGTACCCTTGTCTTTTCCTATATAGGATATAAGACAGTTGAAAAAGAAATTGGGCAAAATGTCCGTATGTTGGATATTGTCCTTCACGAAGATACGGAAATGCTTGATGAGGTGGTTGTGGTCGGATATGGAACGATGAAGAAGAAAGATTTGACGGGTTCTGTCACGCGTATAGGACAGGAAGTTACAGAAAATAAGGCTGCAACAAACTTGGTCGAATTCTTGAGAGGTACTGTGGCTGGTTTTAACTCTTCCCTGGGTGGTACAGCTTCTGGAGGAGGGACAATGGAAATTCGCGGGCCTAATTCTTTAAAGGCAAATACTGAACCATTGGTGGTACTTGACGGCTCCATTTATTATGGTTTGTTGCAGGATATTAATCCTAGTGATGTAGAATCCATTGATGTCTTGAAAGATGCCAGTTCTTCCGCCATTTATGGAGCACGAGGAGCTGCCGGAGTCATAATGGTAACAACAAAACGCGGGAAATCGGAAAAACCGTTGATCCAAGTGAGCACCCGTGTCGGATTTACCTCTGTAGGAAAGGCTGCGGAAGTATATTCTCCCGAAGGATATTTGAAGATGCGGAGTGACTATTATAAGACAAAAGATTATTTTGCTCCTGCAGGGAGCAAGAAGCCGTTAGGCTATTATGATAATCCAGAGGATTTGCCCAATGGAGTTTCTAAAGAGCAGTGGTCAGAGTACGATCCTTCTTTCTCGGGAGATTATGTTGAGACTTGGTTGAACCGTATTGCGTTGCAACCTATTGAAATTGAGAATTATAAAAAGGGACTGACTACCGACTGGATGGATAGAGCCTTCCGTACAGGGTTACGGCAGGATTATAATGTAAGTGTATCCGGGAAATCGAGTAGGACACATTATTTTATGTCAATGGGATATGTCAATAATGAGGGGGTGAAGGTTGGAGATAATTATTCAAACGTCCGTTCGCGAATTAATATCGAAAGTGAAATTTCCAAATGGCTGTCAGTCGGAGTGAATGCACAATTTGCCAATAGAACGGATGGTTCTGTAGCGGTTGATTTAACCAGCGCTTCTAAGGCTAGCCCCTATGGCTCTATGTATGAACCTGATGGATCTTTAAAATGGTATCCACATGATTATGAGAAGTTGACGAATCCTTTTATTTATACCTATAATCGGGAGAAATTCAATAAAACGCAGACTTTTTTAGCCACTTTATTTGCTAAGATTAAGTTGCCGTTTGGCATTTCCTATCAAGTGTCCTATCAAAATCGTTACGCATGGGGGAAAGATTATTATTACGATCCTTCGACTATACCTTTTATTGTGGAAGGTGGGTTTGCGTATCGTCGTGATTATTCAGAGTATGAATGGATGGTGGATAATATCCTGAAATGGAATAAGTCAATCAATAAGATACATAACTTCGACGTTACGTTGGTTGCTAATGTGGAAAAATATCAGAGTTGGGCTTCCAGACAACAGAACGACGGGTTTACTCCGAATGGAAATCTGGGATTCCATAACATGAATGCAGGGCTGAACCCGGAGTTGAATACAGACGACCAGGTACAAACCGGTAATGCATTCCTGGGGCGTTTGAATTATGCATTGATGGATCGCTATATTTTGACTGCATCTGTCAGGCGTGACGGCTTCTCTGCATTCGGTCAGTCCAATCCTTATGCCACCTTTCCCGCATTTGCCGGTGCTTGGAGAATATCGGAAGAAAGTTTTATGAAAGATAATAAGGTAATAGATAATCTGAAGTTGAGATTGTCATGGGGCATGAATGGAAATCGTGAGTTCGGAAGATATGAAGCGTTGTCGAGGCTGAAGACTACCAAAAATATCATTGGTGGTATGCCCGTTACCGGAGTGTGGACGGAGAATCTAGCTAATAGTATGCTTAAATGGGAAAAGACAGCTTCTACAAATATCGGTCTGGACTTCGGATTATTAGGGAACAGGTTGTTTGGTACTATTGATTTGTATAAAACGAAGACAACAGACCTTTTGTTAACTCGTGCGTTACCCGATATTATAGGGTATTCTACAGTTGCTGCAAATATGGGAGAGGTTTCGAATATTGGTGCCGAGCTAACCTTGAATAGCGTAAATCTGAATATCCCTAAAAAGCTGAAATGGACATCAACGTTTATCTATAGCATGAATAAGAATAAGATAAAACATTTGTATGGGAATAAGGTCAATGTGCTGGATGATAAAGGTAATGTCATAGGAGAACGTGAGGCGGACGATGAAACGAATGGCTGGTATATCGGACATGGAATTCATGACATATATGATTATAAGTTTGTAGGAGTTTGGCAGATAGGTGAGGAAGAGGAAGCTAGTAAATATGGTAAGACTCCCGGTGATCCTAAACTTCTGGATGTGAACAATGACGGAGTAATTGATTCGAAAAATGATAGGGTTTGGTTAGGTTCCAAAACTCCTAAGTATAGAATGTCCTTGCGGAATGAGTTCACATTGTTCGACTGTCTGAATATATCTTTCTTGTTGCGTGGCGAATTTAACTATTTCGGGACAGGCGTTTCTTTTCAGGAGCTGTTGGACAGTCAGCGCAAAATGCAGCGGTTTCGTGTTTATCAGCTGGAGCTGGAGCATGGCGAGACGCGCGCATTCGCCTTTGGCGGCATTGACGCGCTGCACAAGGCCGGCTTTCAGCAGCCGCCGGCGGCGGAATACACACTCGTTTACGACGGTGAGCTAACCTGCCCGGTCGGGCAAGATGAACGTGATATTCTGGAGCGCATTTTTGCACGCTATAATCAGGCGTTCCCCCCGGACTATCACGGCCGCAGCATTGCCCCATCCGATGTGCTGGAGTTGTATGATGAAAGCGAGCGCAGATACTTTTACTGCGATATGGCTGGTTTTCCGCAGGTGAAATTCTCTCCCGCGCTGGCAAAGAAGGCTTGAATGCAGGCTTTACCGCAGACGATCCATTTAGAAATGGACGAGCAGAAGAGAAAGCAGCTGAAAGCGATGCTGGGAATCTGTCAAGGACTTGGGGCGGAGACACGGTATCATCCGGAACACCGTTATTTCACAGCTATGGTCTGGACTGGATGGGATACGCCCTGCGGAATGGGAGAGGCCCTTGCTGTCCAACAGAAAATTCAAAGAACAGCCGCTCAGTACCCGGCCGTCGTGTGCTATTGCTTCGACCCATTCAGCACACTGGTCTATACGGTTTGAGCGCAGTATGTAAGAAGGGACGCCTTGTGCCATTGGCACAGGAGCGTCCTTTTCTCATTTTTTATTTAGGAGGAATGTACGAATGGGCGCTTTTTCAAATATGGATTATGAGCTTCAAAACAGCGAGGCTACCGTTTCCGACGCCTTTACGGAAGATGATGCTATGGATATGCCGCAGGCGGCTCCTGTGGAACCGGCGACAGCAAGTTCTCCGACTGCAGCTCCGACTCCGGCAGCGGCGGCCAGCGAACCGGCAACCGCCCTCAACACCCAAAGTGAGGATGAGGCCCGCC
>OGXU01001437.1_pt1 | contig 11639 bp, 14 predicted proteins | sample 1576381 | NCBI WGS metagenome assembly OGXU01 (sample SAMEA3541544, study PRJEB24748) | human gut metagenome | biome: human gut; feature: human-associated habitat; material: faeces | place: China | collected 2012 | reverse complement strand
ACGATGACTATTTGTATTCTTCTGAGCTGAAAATATCTCAAGAAGGTTTAGACAACGGAAGTAGATTAGCACCAAAGGGAAGTATCTTGTTGCTTACCCGTGGAAGCGGATTGTTTAATCGTATTCCAGTTTGCTATGTTATGAAAGATTTGGCCTATAATCAAGACGTAAAGTGCATTGAATCGAATAACAAAGAACTAGTTTCTACGAAGTTCCTTTTCTATTGGTTGATGGGAAATAAGAATTCAATTGGCGCAATCTTAGAGACAACAGGCATCGGAGCAGGAAAGATTGATACAAATAGGCTAAAGGACATAAGAATATCATTACCGCCTAAAGAATATCAGCAAGCATTGATTGGCTTTGCCGAGTCCATAATGCACAAAATCGAGTTAAACCGCCGGATAAATGATAATTTAAAATTAATCGCCTAATATTCACTATGCTTTGGATTCGAAAATATATTAATCAAACACCGAGTTTCAACAACTTTGAAACTCATATTTCAACCATCGAAAAGACAGTTGAAACGAATCCTGCATTATGTATAGAAACCTGTAAAAGTTTAGTTGAAAGCATTTGCAAAACAATACTTGCCAATCAAAATATCGAACATGACAACTATGGGCAATTTCAAGCTTTGGTAAAGCAAACAATAAATTGTCTGATAGATGCAAATGAATGCTATAAAGATGATTTATGTGAACTTGTCAGGAGAATAGCGTCAGTCTCCCAAAAACTAGCGGAAATAAGAAATATTTCCGGATTTGCATCTCACGGTCAAGACATTAACCATATATCAATGAGTACAACAATGTCTGTTAAAGAAGATGAAGGAAGATGAAATTGAGATCGGAGTCGGTGCCTGCACTTACTTTTCTGATTTCGGTCTGCGCATCGTTAAGATCACCGATGGAAAAATTACCCGAATTGAAGTAATTCGTTCTATACAATAGAGGAATTCCGTGCTATAATGTTTACATAGTACAAAGAACACTTTATAAGGACAAGTTCTTTGTACAATATAAACAAAAGGAGTTGACCAGTATGAACTTTATTATTAGTGGAAAAAACATCGATGTGACACCAGGTTTAAAGGACGCTATTGAACAGAAATTAGGAAAACTTGAAAGGTATTTCACTCCTGAAACAGAAATTATCGTAACACTCAGTGTGGAAAAAGAACGTCAGAAGATTGAAGTGACCATTCCTGTAAAAGGAAACATTATCCGCTCTGAGCAGACCAGCGATGATATGTATGTATCCGTTGATCTTGTAGAAGAGGTTATTGAAAGACAGCTTCGCAAATATAAAAACAAACTGGTTGCCAGAAGCCAGGGACATCCTACCGCTTCCGGTTCCGGCAATAACTTTAAAAAAGAATTTTTCGAATCAGAAGATGACACTTCTGTAGATGATGAGATCCGCATTGTCCGTACAAAACGCTTTGGCATCAAACCAATGTATCCGGAGGATGCCTGCATCCAGATGGATCTTCTTGGACATGCTTTCTTCGTATTCTGCAACGCAGAGACAGACGAAGTCAATGTTGTCTACAAAAGAAAAGATGGTTCCTTCGGACTGATCGAGCCAGAATTTTCATAAGATAAAAAAGCTGCCTCAACCGGCAGCTTTTTTATTGTCACTTATTCAAATACGACCATCTCACCATCTACGTTGGCAAACCAGCACTCTCCTGTTCTGGCTATTCCGGTCTGACCATTTGTCGCTTCTGTGATCTCAGCGATCAGCTTTGACTCCTCCTCTTTCGGAATCAGGACAGTCAGATCTACTTTCTCTGTATACACACTGTCCAGGATTGTCAGCCCTCTTTGTCCCAGCAGATACTGAATTTTCCCCAATCCGGTATAATCTGTTGTAAGATTCAGTTTAAATCCATAGATTTTGGTAATAATCTGACTGTGGGAAATCCCTTCTCTTGCTGATTCGGTATACGCTCTCACCAAGCCTCCCGTTCCGAGAAGTGTCCCGCCAAAATACCGTGTCACAACTACAAAAATATTGTGAAGGCCCGCTCCCCGGATGACCTCCAGAATCGGTTTGCCCGCTGTACCGCTCGGTTCCCCATCATCACTGCAGCGCTCTGTCACGCGTTCTTCTCCGATTACATAGGCCCAGCAGTGATGCCTTGCATCCCAGTACTTTTTCCGTATCTGTTCCAGATACTGCATGGCTTCCTCCTCCGAGTGCACCAAAAATACTTCCGCGATAAACCGGGACTTTTTTTCCACAATCTCGCCCTTGCCGCCCTGATATACTGTCCTGTATTCCATCTGTCTCCCACCTTGCTTTTTCCATGCCTTTTGTTTGTTTCAGGTTTTTTCTGCCTGTTCTTTCTCAATTATATATACTATGCCTTTGGAACAAACACAAGAAAAACTGTGCAATTCTTAAATTTTTTTATAAGAATATGAACTTTTTCTTTTTCCTTTGCTTTAAAAGAGCAAATTTGATATAATGAATAGAATGAATAAAGGAGGATATTATTCATGAATTACGGAAAAGAAAGCCTTTCGAAGAAGAAAAAAAATGTATCTTCAAAGAAAAATATGAAAAAGAAACGGGTCGGCGTCCGTGTCTTTAAGGCCGTTGTCATCTGTTTCCTTCTCATCTGCATCATCGGTGCCGTAGGCGGCGGTCTTTTCGTCAAGAAGATCATTGACGATGCGCCAGAGATCACTCCTGCCAAAGTCAAACCAAGCGGATATAAATCCCAGGTGGTTGCGGCATCTAACGGTCAGAATCTGGGGCAGTTCCGAGAAGCCGGATCCAACCGTGTCTACAAGACCATTGACACAATTCCAAAATATCTTGCCAATGCATTTGTAGCGATTGAAGACGAGCGTTTCTACGAGCACAACGGAATCGACCTGCAGGGTATCCTGCGCGCCGGTCTTGTAGGTATCACAAGCGGAGACTTTTCAGAAGGAGCCAGTACGCTCACCCAGCAGCTGATCAAAAATAACGTGTTCCCGAATTTCACGAATGAAAAAACGTTTTTCGACAGTCTGGAGCGAAAACTGCAGGAGCAGTATCTTGCCCTGGAAATTGAAAAGCAGATGACCAAAGAAGAGATTCTGGAAGCCTACATGAACACCATCAACCTGGGACAGAACTGTCTCGGTGTTCAGTCTGCCGCAAAGCGCTACTTTAACAAAGATGTCTCAGAGCTTACACTTTCGGAGTGTGCAGTCATCGCCGGGATCACCCAGAACCCGACAAGATACGATCCTGTGACTCATCCGGAGGAGAACGCCAAACGACGGGACATTGTACTGAACAACATGCTGGAACAGGGCTACATCACCCAGCAGGAATTTGATGAGGCCAAGGCAGACCCTGTCTATGACAGGATTCAGCCTACTGCAGTCGGCTCTGATGCGGAAAAACCGAACACATATTTTATCGATGAGCTTGCAGAACAGATATTAAACGATTTGCAGGAGCGTAAATCTTACACTGCAACACAGGCACATAATCTGCTGTACAGCGGCGGTCTGACGATTTATGCGACACAGGATCCGACGATCCAGCAGATCTGCGATGAAGAGGTTGCCGATCCGAGCAACTATCCATCTACCATCGAATACGGACTGCAATATGCACTGACTGTTACACGTGCTGACGGTTCTGTTGAAAACTACAGCCAGAACAATGTAGGAGATTATATTCAGGCAGCATGGGGACGTGAATATCCACTTGTCTTCTCTTCCCCGGATGAAGCCAATCAGGCAGTTGCTGAATATAAGACAACACTTAATATCCAGGAAGGGGATACTGTAGACGAAAGTATTACAATCCCTCCACAGCCTCAGACTTCTGTTGTTTTGATGGATCAGTATACGGGAGAAGTCAAAGCCATTGTCGGTGGCCGAGGGGAAAAAACAGCCAGCTTTTCTCTGAACCGTGCGACCGATTCTTACCGGCAGCCAGGTTCCTGTTTCAAACCGCTGGGTGTTTATGCTCCGGCGATCGATACCGGAAAATATACTCTGGCTTCTCTGATCGAAGACTCTCCGTACACATACAGCGACGGAACTCCGGTCAACAACTGGGATGGCAAATATATTGGACAGGCTACTGTCCGCTATGCAATCCTCCACTCCATGAACGTTTGTGCGGTACGTACTCTGACTGATATCGGTATCGATACAGGTATGAAATATCTTGAGAACTTTGGATTTACTACACTGGTAAGCAAAGAAGATGATCCGGCACACAACGATTACAACCAGTCCACTGCACTCGGCGGTATCACAAACGGTGTTTATAACATTGAACTGACTGCTGCCTATGCTGCACTGGCCAACAATGGAGTGTACACAAAACCGATCTTATATACAAAGGTTTTGGATCATGACGGCAATGTCATTCTGGACAACAGTACTCCTGAGACTCATCAGGTTGTAAAGGATTCCACAGCAGCACTTCTGACGAATGCTATGCAGGATGTGATCAAACGTGGTACCGGTACAGCTGCACAGCTTGCAAATGGAATGCCTGCATCCGGAAAAACCGGTACTTCCGAATACAGTACTGACCTCTGGCTTGCTGCTTACACACCGTACTATACATGCTCTGTCTGGGGTGGATATGATTCCAATAAACCAATGGAGAATATCTATAATCAGACCTGGCACGAAGTCATGTGGAAAAATATCATGGACCGTGTCAACACTACACTCGGTCTTCAGGTAAAGAACTTTACCATGCCTGCATCTGTAGAGCAGAAAACAGTATGTTCTGTCACTGGTCTTCTGGCGGTCAGCAGTTGTCCGTCCTACACGGAATATTTCGCAAAAGGAACCGGTCCGACGCAGAGCTGCTCCGGCCACTATGAGGAAGAAGAGGATGACGAGGATGATGACGATAAGAACAAAGAGGATTCCGATTCTCAGAACAGCCAGGATTCCGAAGATAATGAGGATTCCGGAAATTCCGATCAGTCCGGTGATAACAACAACAATTCCGGAAACAATGGAAACAACAACGGAAATAATAACGGAAACAGCAATGGAGATTCCGGTACCGTAACACCTCCGGAAGAATAAACAAAAAAGAAGAGAAGCGATCAGGATCATACCTGAACTGCTTCTCTTCTTTTATATTATCAGTTCCAGCACCTGTTGGTACTGCAGCTGCTGTATCAGATTGTAAATCTGTTCTTTCTCTTCTATCGGTGCTGAAAAGCTCAGTCCGCATCCAGATGTGATCTCCCTTGGAACTGGGATCAGTCTTCCCCCGATCTGCCGCTTTTTTGCCTCGCTTTCAAATGCCATCGCAGCTGTTGTCGTTTCAAATGTCACTATGATACGTAATTCTTTTGGTCTCATATCTCTTCTCCTGCTGTCATTTCTTTGATTGCCTGTACCGCTTCCTCCACCTGTTCTTCACTGAGAAAATGAGAAAAACTAAATCGTACGATTCCCTGTTCCTCTGTATGAAGTGCCCTGTGCATCAGGGGTGCGCAGTGTGCCCCAGGACGCGTCTGAATCCCGTACACCTCGGAAAGCTCATCGCTGACTGCAGAAGAGTCATAATTTCCGATATTCAAAGCGACGATCGGCGCCCGTTCCATATTTGAAAAGTCTCCATAGATTTTTACAGCATCCAGATGTTTGATTCCCTCATAAAACTGCCGCATTCTCTGACATTCAATCCTTTTGATCTGTTCTGTTCCGACATTCAAAATGTAGTTTAATGCTGCATGTAATCCGGCAATCCCATGCCCGTTTAACGTCCCCGCTTCCAGTACAGTCGGCATCTCCTTGGGCTGTGTTTTCAGAAAGCTCTGCACTCCGCTTCCCCCGGTTTTAAACGCAGGCAGGTGTACAGATTTTTGTACGATCATCCCCCCTGTTCCCTGTGGTCCCATCAGGCCCTTATGTCCGGTAAAGCAGAGGATATCAATAAAATCTCGTTCCATATCGATTGGAAATACTCCTGCTGTCTGAGACGCATCCAATAGAAACAACACGCCGTATTTTTTGCACAGTTTTCCGATTTCTGTCAGTGGATTTAAGTTTCCTGTCACATTGGATGCATGGGTACAGGCAAAGATATCGACACCATTTTGAAACAATTCTTCCAGCTTTTCCAGGGAAAGCCGCCCCTTCTCATCCACATCCAGGATCTGCAGGCTGCACCCTCTCTCTTTTGCCAGATACACGGGGCGTAAGACACTGTTGTGATCCATTGCTGTCGCTGCCATCCGCACCCCGGGAGCTGTCAGCCCCTGAATTGCAATATTAAGAGCTTCCGTAGCATTACTGGTAAACACCACCTGCTCCGGTCCCGGTCCGTGAAATAATTCATTCAGCAGACACCTTGTCTCATAGATCATGCGGGCACTGTTCAGACTGGATGTATGGCTTCCTCTGCCTGCATTTCCCATGGTCAGGATCGCATCATACACTGCCTGCGCCACTTCTCTCGGACGATAGTAGCTGGTTGCCGCGCTGTCCAGATAAATCATGGCTTCACAACCTTTTCTGCCTGCAGCATTTTTTCACAGATCACATACATATTTGTAACACTTCCCACAGAAAGCTTCTCCGTCAGTCCGTAGTGATTCAGACATGTTCCACAAGTCAAAATCTCCACTCCCTGCGATTCCAAAAGCTTCAGATCTTCGAGGGATTCGGAGCCTTCTACCGGAAGTCTGGCGCCTCTATTATACATGATGACTGTATCCGGAAGCTCTTCCTGACTCGTGAGCGCATAAATAAAGCCTTTCATCAGTGCCCTTCCAAGAACTTCATCCCCCTCTCCCATGCAGTCAGAAGATAACACAACGATTGTATTTCCTGTTTTTTCGGAGACCGGCTGACACGGGATACATTCTGCAGTCTCTTCCCCCGCTTCATCCACAGCGCCTTCTGCCTTTATAAAAACCCGATATGTATGTTCATCCTGTTGTTCCCAGGAACATTCCAGCTGTTTTTGTTTTGCCATTTTCTCCAGATTCTGCACGGCAATGGCATTGTCCACCAGTGTCTCTACGATATCTGATTCTGCCATCTGTGCCAGCATTTTTTTCGTCTCCACTACCGGAATCGGACACTGTTTTCCTCTTGCATCTACCATATATTTTTTCATGTTCTCTGCACCTCTATCTCACTTCTATTTTTTTCTCTCTTTTTTCTGTGACTTCTCCCACAATCGCACAGGGCAGTCCCAGAGCCTTCAACTCTTCCAGACACTGCTCCGCATCACTTTTTTCTATGCTGACAAGCAGCCCTCCGGATGTCTGCGGATCAAATAAAATCTCTTCCATTTCAAACGGAACCTCAAAAAACTGCACGTCTTCTCCCACATGGTTTCTGTTTCTCTGGGCTGCTGCAGTCAGGTAAAATTCCCCTGCATAATCAAACGCCTCCGGAATATATGGAACCTGACTGCTTTCGACGCGGGCAGAATATGCATCTCCCAGCATCTCCAGGAGATGTCCCAGAAAACCAAATCCAGTCACATCGGTACAGCCGTGCACCTGATACTTTCTCACTACTTCTGAGGCATACTTGTTCAGGGTGGTCATGGAACGGATTGCCTGCGCCATTGCTTCTTCGGATGCTTCCTGGATCCGGTTTGCAGTACACACGATTCCAACTCCAAGTGGTTTTGTCAGGATCAGAACATCCCCCGCCCGGCATCCATTGTTTGCAAACACCTTGTCCGGGTGTATGGTTCCCATTACAGAAAGTCCGTATTTGACGTCTGTATCCGCGATCGAATGTCCGCCTGCCAGAACACCGCCCGCCTCTTTGACTTTTTCTCCGCCACCCAGCATAATCTGCCCCAGTATGTTCAAATCCCAGTTTTCCGGAAAGCAGACAATATTCAATGCGGTTTTGACATCTCCGCCCATGGCATAAATGTCACTTAATGCATTTGCTGCCGCGATCTGTCCGAATGTGTAGGGATCATCCACCATGGGAGGAAAAAAGTCCAGCGTCTGCACCACTGCCAGATCATCTGTCAGTTTGTACACTGCTGCATCGTCTGAACTGTCATATCCGATCATCAGGTTTTCGTCCCTCGTCTTTGGTATCTTTTCCAGAACTCTTGCCAGGATTCCCGGGCCCAGTTTTGCCGTGCAGCCCCCGCCTTTACAAAACACAATCTCTTCTTTGTCACTCATCTTTTCTTCTGCCTCCCTTTCATTTTCTGCCATCCGATCACTGCCGCACCGAGCGCACCAGTGCGCAAAACGCCTCCAACTGTTTTAAATTGATATTCACATCATCCCCCCTTTTGCTCTGTTTTTATTATACTGCATTCCCGGAAAAGAGACCAGCTTATGATCGATTTCTCCAATAACAAATTCTTATCTTTCTACATCTCGCACATTACGATCACTTTCTGGGGCGTTGTCATCGGCGGTATGCTGAATGTCGTATTGGTATAATAGACTAACAACTCCATGTTTCTCGGACTGCAGGTAAATCTCTGCCCGTTCTGTGTCATGATATTTGTCACAGGACTGAGATTTAACCGAAGTGAATTATCTTCTGCCACCAGATTTTCATCAAAGAAATTCAGCATCACATTCTGTTCTCCCCGAAGCACTGTCACAATCTCTGCCCGGTATTGAGGAGGATAAATTGCCGGAACCGGAAGGCTGGTATCATAAAACGCGGCAACCCGCATTCCTCTTCGCAGCCTTACATTTTCGATCACCATTGTATCCGCCATCACGGTAAAGCGTACTTCTCCGTTTTCTGTATCCAGACGCAGAATCTGGCTGCAGCAGGAATCCCCTCTTTGAATCTCCCTTATCACACCGTTTATTTGTCCATATGTCTCATATGCCATTTTACGCACATCCTTTTTTCCTTATATTATGTCTTTTTCTCCGTATTGTTCACACTTTCTTCTTGTACTTTTCCCTGAAATTATGCTATACTGTTTTCCGGAAATCAAAAAAGGAAGCGAACGCAAATGAAAAGATCTGACAGAACATCTTTTTCAATTTCATATAATCAACAGACAGGCTGATGTGCAGCCTGTTTTTTTTCGCTTTACCATAGTAACTTAACGCATAATTATTTCAAAGGAGAGTGTCAAAACCATGAAAACCAATATTTTTAGGCCAAAAAATCTTTTCATGATTTTCCTTGGCAACACCACCATGGCACTGGGAATCGTCATGTTTGTTCTTCCCAACGAGCTGATGACCGGAGGAACCACCGGACTTTCTCTGATCATAAATCATTATCTGCATCTGCCGATTTCTGTCTTTGTGTTTATCTTCAACTGCATCATGTTTTTACTCGGTGCGCTGATACTGGGATTTGATTTTGCCCTGACCACACTGATCAGTACCTTTTACTATCCGATTGCACTTGGATTTTTCCAAAATATCCCTTCGCTTTCCACAATCACGGATGACCGGATGTTATCCAGCATCTTCGGAGGACTCTTTATCGGATTTTCACTGGGAATCGTCATACGGTGCGGAGCTTCTACCGGAGGCATGGATATCCCTCCGTTGATCCTGAACAAAAAATTCGGACTGCCTGTTTCTGTAATGCTCTATGTATTTGACTTTTTGATCCTGATCGGTCAGGCATTGTTCTGTGACAAAGAGGCCATTCTGTACGGAATTCTTCTTGTCATGACCTACACCATTGTACTGGATAAAATTCTTGTCATCGGCCAGGCTCAGACGCAGGTCAAGATCATCAGCCAGAAATCCGATGAAATCAATGAAGCCATTACGCGGAAGATGGATCGGGGATCTACGCTGCTTCATACAGAAACCGGATATCTTCATTCCAGACAAAATATGATCCTGACCGTCATTTCCAACCGGGAGCTTTCAAAACTCAATCAGCTCGTTATGGAAATCGACCCTACTGCATTTATGATCATCGGAAAGGTAAATGAAGTGCATGGAAATGGATTCACGCTGCCGAAAAAACATGCCGTAAAAACAGAGAAATAACGCATGACCACACAAAAAAGGACAACTGATTTTGAGGGCTGTACTCAAAGTCAGTTGTCCTTTTTCATGAAACAATCTTATAAATTTTTCAGCAATTTATCGATGCTGACCAGTTTTACACTGAGTACAAAAATCTCAGCTGCAACTGCCAGCTCTTCCGGTGTCGGATAAGACGGAGCAATACGAATGTTGCTGTCTTTTGGATCTTTTCCATATGGGAATGTTGCTCCGGCGCCTGTCATCACAAGCCCTGCTTCTTTCGCTTTTGCAACGATTGCTTTGGCACATCCTTCCATGGCATCAAAGGAGATAAAGTATCCGCCACGCGGAGCGATCCACGAACCAATCTCGAGTCCTCCCAGTTCACGCTCTAATGTGTTGATAACCGTCTCAAATTTTGGTCTCATGATATCTGCATGTTTTTTCATGTGCTCGACGATTCCATGAATATCTTTGAAGAATCTGACATGGCGAAGCTGATTTACTTTGTCATGGCCGATCGTCTGCACTTTCATCATATTGCGGATGTCTGCAAGGTTCGCATCAGAAGCCGCGATTGCTGCGATACCGGAACCCGGGAAACTGATCTTGGAGGTAGAAGAAAACTTGTATACCATATCCTGGTTTCCTGCTTTTTTACATTCCATCAGAATCTCGAGCAGGTAATCCTGTTTGTCTTCGTACAGATGATGTACACAATATGCATTATCCCAGAAGATACGGAAATCCTCTGCTGCCGGCTTTAAGTTTGCAAAACGATACACTGTCTCGTCAGAATATGTGATTCCCTGTGGATTGGAATACTTCGGTACACACCAGATACCTTTGATCGCCTCCGTAAACTCGGTTACGGTCAGGCCGGCAGGATAATCGCCCGGCTGAGGGTCGGGATCGGGATCAGGTCCGTCGGGAAATTCATAGTCGGGCGTTTTCGAATCGCTGCCGCACATACAGCACACGGCGCAGACGCAGACAGCAAGCAGGGCGAAGCCAAGAAATTTTAGTTTCATATTTCAGTCAGCATTGGGTTTTGGTTCGGTTCGGATACCTTATATATATTCTGAACAGATTTATTGTATGTTCGCCAACAAATGTAATAATTAAAATTATTATACAAAACTTTTATAATAATATTTTTTACTTTAAAATAAACACAAATAAAATATTTTTACAGAGCGCAATAACACAAACATATTGAATATCTGACGACTAACCCAAAACACCACCCCAAAATGCTTAGTAAATAAATTTTCTTTCAACCGAAGATATAGAAAATATTTATCGTTTTCCAGAATCAATTCGGGCGCCCAGCAAATACGACACTCCCCGCAGACGGGCGAAAAAGCGCCTGCGGCATGACCGGCGATAAGCATTTCCGGCCGGATAATATACGGGTGCGGCTTTTCGGGGCGGCATTCTTTTTTATTTCCGATTTTTTATCTATTTTTGATTAAATATGCAGACACAATGGCAGTTCAGACTCTCAAAAAAGTGTTTCGGTTCTATGTGGACGGCTTCCGCAGCATGACTGTAGGCAAGACGCTCTGGGCCATCATTCTGGTCAAGCTGTTCATCATGTTCGCCGTCCTCAAACTCTTTTTCTTTCCCGATTTTCTGCCACCTTGAATATCATCACCACGCCAGTTAAGTACGATTAGTTTTATTATAATTC
>OGXU01001431.1_pt1 | contig 11668 bp, 9 predicted proteins | sample 1576381 | NCBI WGS metagenome assembly OGXU01 (sample SAMEA3541544, study PRJEB24748) | human gut metagenome | biome: human gut; feature: human-associated habitat; material: faeces | place: China | collected 2012 | reverse complement strand
CCATCGACAAATTACAGGATCGCGGTAAGTTCTTTATTTTCCCGCAGGACGAAGTATATGCAGGACAGGTAGTAGGCGAGCACTCTCACGACAACGACTTGGTTATCAACGTTACCAAATCAAAGAAGTTGACCAATATGCGTGCTTCCGGTTCGGACGATAAAGTTCGTCTGATTCCTCCCGTTCAGTTCTCACTCGAAGAAGCATTGGAGTACATCAAGGAAGACGAATATGTAGAAGTAACCCCGAAAGCAATGCGTATGCGTAAAGTCATTTTGGACGAAATAGAGCGCAAACGTGCGAACAAGATCTAAAACAATTCACTTCAGATAAAACAAGAAAGCCCGTTGGAGAAGAATCTTTAGCGGGCTTTTCTTATTTTTTCAGCTCAACCATATTCAATAACTTCCGCACAACCCAATAGCCGACTCTAGCTTCTGAAATACCTTTCTGCAACCGATGTGGACATACAAAATTATCATCTTTGATTTCCGCTTCCATATAATAGAAACAACAGAAAGGATCTAGTTCAAATGCCTTTGCATATTCCAGAATATGGGTCGAAATAAGAAAATGACAATTGGAATACTCCTTCAATAATTCATTTACCGCAACGGAAGCCTCAAATGCATCTTTAGCATTAGTCCCCCGAAACATCTCATCCAGAATGACCAGACATTTCTTTCCGGTTCCCGCCTTTTGTAGAACTTCCTTAATACGAAGCACTTCCGCCATAAAATGACTTCGCCCGTCCCGCAAAGAATCAGGCAAGTTGATAGATGTATATATCCCCTCATAAACAGGACAAATCATTGACTTAACCGGAACGGGCAGACCGCAATGAGCTAACCAGACAGCCAGCGCCAAAGCCTTCAAAGTTGTCGATTTTCCCGCCATGTTGGAACCTGTAAAAAGACATATATTCCCACAGGACATTTCCCAATTATTCTTTTGCGCATTTTCCACAAAAGGATGTACAATACCTTCAACAGAGAACTCCATTGTCTGCACCATGGTCGGAGTGAAACAGAAATTCTTTGCCTTCGCTACCCGATGCGCCGTCCTGCAAACATCAAACATGTAGACAACAGACAACAACTCCCTTATGGACAATAACCGTGTACAACGAAATAAATAATCATATTTATCTATGGCATAATTCGACAAGCGTGCCTTTTCATCTAAAGTTTGTTGCAGAACTTCCTCTAATTCACTTCCATGCAAAAGTTCCTGTACCTTATCAGCTGTTTCTTTTAAAAGTTGTGGCATATTCCCCCCTGCTGCAATAGTCCATTTCTCCAAACGGTGCAACATGAGAAAAACCAATTTCACTCCTCGGGAAACCACATACCGGTTCGGGTCATATCGTACAAGACGATCAATAATCGTCGCACATGAAAGTAATATATTTGCTCCCCTTATCTGTTCGCGATATTCCAGATAATATTCAATAAAGTCCAGTTCTTCCTCATTTAAAGGAAGTTCTGGCAAGAAATCCCAGGCGATAGCTTCCTGACGTTTACAAATCTCTTCCCAATCACTCAACGGATGCATAATCCAATCCAGCATCAGCGACTTTCCTTTCTTCGTTTCTGCTTTTAAAAACAAAGAACAAAGCGCCTGCTCACCATACACATTCCCTGTAACGTTCAAATCCGCATAAGTCTGTTTATCAGCGTCCAAATATACCATAGTGTGATTTTTATCCAACTTCACAAAAATAGACAAAGAAAGAATAGACTAGTAATAAAGAACTTTTTAATAAGCTTTTTTAATACAACAACACTCCCACTACACCAGCAAGACAGATCAGCAGAATAGGATGTAGCTCCCATTTCCATGTAATCAGAAAAGCACCGACAAAAATCCCAATACTTTTATAATCAATAAAGTTATCTTTGTTCATCATCAGTAAGGCTGCCGAAGCAATCAATGCCACAGACATAGGAAGCAGCCCCGACATCGCCGCCTTGATATACTTATTATCTTTGCATTTGGCAAAGAAATAAGAAATGAGCAATACTAAAATAAAAGAAGGCAAACAAACTGCCACAGTAGCAAGCACCGCTCCCCATACACTTTGTGTAACTGCATATCCCACGTAAGTAGCACTATTAATTCCAATCGGACCCGGTGTCATTTGCGAAATCGCCACTACATCCGTAAATTGCTGGGGAGTCAGCCAATGATGAATATCCACAATTTCGTGTTGAATAAGGGAAAGCATAGCATAGCCACCTCCGAAGCCAAACGTACCTATCTTCAGATACACCCAAAGTAATTGTAAATATATCATGCCTTTATATCTTTAATCTTATCTTTCAACCATAAAGTATAAACCAGTCCGCCCGCAATTCCCGCCAATACTACATAAATAGGAGAAAGTCCGAATTGCCAGATCAACACAGTAGCAATGAGGGGGGCTATCAACTGTATATATTTCAGCTTCAATGCCCTAACCGCAGATATGCAAGGGAATAAAATCAATGCCACCACTGCCGGCCGTATTCCGTTAAAGATACGGATCATCACCTCATTATCCTGAAAACGGGCAAAGAACATCGCAATCAACATCATAATAACAAAAGAAGGCAATATGGTAGCCAGTGCGCACACCAGGCTACCAATCACCTTATGAAGTTTATAACCTACAAAAATAGATATGTTTACTGCGAAAACACCGGGCAATGACTGGGTCAAGGCAAACATTTCCATAAATTCCTCTTTACTCATCCACTTTTTCTTGACTATCTCCCGTTCTACCAACGGAATCATGGCATATCCACCTCCAATGGTGAACATGCCAATTTTCGCAAATGTATAAAAGAGTTTCAAATAAGTAACAATCATTTTTCTGTCAGCGTTTTAGCAATTCCCCCTTCACGCTATCATACTTTAGTTGATAACTATGTCCTTTTACAGTTTTAAAAGACAAAGTCTTGCCGGCATATTTCACAATACATCTTTCACCCGACTTTGACAGGATAGTCGCTTCCTTCAAAAGTCCGTTCTCCCATATCATGTCTACCTCGAAATTTCCTTTCGCACATATACCCCGGACAGAGCCTTCCTTCCATGCATCCGGCAAAGCAGGAAGCAGTTGGATAAATCCCATGTGGCTTTGCAGTAACATCTCCGTAATACCGGCCGTACCACCAAAGTTTCCATCAATCTGGAAAGGCGGATGCGTATCCCATAAATTATCAAGCGTACCGTTCTTCAGCAGATTAGCAAATAAGGTATAAGCATGATTGCCGTCCTGCAAGCGAGCCCACTGGTTCAACTTCCATCCCATACTCCAACCCGTAGCCCCGTCACCACGATGCACCAATACTACTTTGGCAGCTTCAGCCAATTCGGGAGTAGTGACAGGAGAAACCGTATGTCCCGGATGCAGACCAAACAGATGATTTACATGGCGGTGTTCATCTTTCGGATCGTCAATATCTACCGACCATTCCATTAATTGCCCATAACGGCCGATCTTATAAGGAACGAGATTGGCAAGCACCTGTTCCCATTCCTTACGTTCTTTCTTATCCACTCCCAATTCCTCGCTCGCCTTGATGGCATCCAATAGGATTTCACGCACAACGGCGTGTACAAATGTGGCCCCCTGATCAATAGGGCCATGTTCGGGTGAAGTGGACGGTGCCGCAGTATAAGTTCCGTCCGGCTTATGCCACAAATAATCAACTGCAAAATTGGCACTGCTCTTTATCAACTCATATCCCGTCTCTTTCAAGAATTTCAAATCCCGTGTATAGTCATAATACTCCCAAATATGCGTAGCTAGCCAAGGGCCTGCCATTGGATTAAAGTTCCACGACATATCTTGACTTTCCAGTGGAGCAGTAAACCCAAAGATATTAGCAGAAATAGATGCAGTCCAGCCCCTCGCACCAAAATAAGACTGAGCCGTCTTTTCACCCGGCTTCACTAATGTGCGGATAAAATCAATTAACGGCAACATGCATTCCTCCAGATTCGTAGAACAGGCAGGCCAATAATTCATCTGAATATTTATGTTATTATGATAATCAACACGCCAAGGCCCATCAACGTTATTATGCCAGATACCTTGCAGGTTGGCCGGCATATTGCCCGGACGAGAACTTGCAATCAGAAGATAACGGCCGAATTGAAAATAAAGTTCCTCCAGATAATAGTCCGGCTGCCCTTTCCGATAATTTTTCAACCGCTGCCCGGTCGGTAAATTACCGGTCTTTACCGTTGGATTCAGATTCAACTTCACCCGATTGAATAAAGCAGCGTAATCCTGATAATGCTCATTCAACAGAGCCGAATAACCTTTGGCCACCGCATTAGCCAGCCATTGGCCCGTTGTTTCGACAGGATTGACCCCGACATACGTTTTCGGATTCTTAAAGTCTGGAGTAAAGTTAACCTTATAGTCAGTATCCGCAGTGACATAAAAGACAACTTCATCCGCTCCCTTCACGGTGAGTTTCCCATTTCTATTGACCAATGTTCCACCTTTAGTCTCCGCTTGGATACGGACTACATATTTCATTCCATTATTATCCAGCGCAGCCGAATAAACCAAGCCATTATCACCTTGAGCCACCATACTACCTGTCGATACCGGATTAGGAGCATAACTGAATATCAGGTTCTGCTTGCCCGGCCGGTCGGCACTGAAACGCATGACCAGCACATTAGCAGGATAAGAAATAAAATAATTCCGTTGGTACGCTACATCGTCTTTTTTAAACTGCACTACAGCCATAGCAGAGTCCAAAGAAAGAATACGCTTATAATCACTCATACCAATAATATTCAGCCCGGTCTCCACATAAAACTCTCCCATAGTCGTAAAACTACCGAAACGGAAAGGCTTTTCCCTGCTGCCCTCATAAGGTACTTCACTATTAAAATTCTGTCTCGTCAGCCTCTCCGCTTTAACTTGGTCTCCTTCCGTAAATGCTTTACGTATTTCATCAAGGATATGCGCTGACTGTTTATTGACATTCCAGTAGTAATCCGCTCCTTTCGCTGTGTTAGGACCACCCCGCCAAAGTGTCTTTTCATTAAAAGTGATCCGTTCAGCTTCGACCGATCCCATAATATTCGCCCCTATACTGCCATTTCCAATAGGCAATGATTGTGACTCCCATGCAGCATCCGGATTACGGGCTGTATCACCGGCGGTTTCCGGTTTATTTTCACCTTTCCACATATCCGGTCTGCCACCATACCATACGGCATGTCCTTGCAAAGTATTCGGAGCATCAAACCAAATAGCAAGTCCTTTTGTATAATCTGTCCCTCCGGCACAAACTGCAGAGGAGACAAGTAAAGTACTGATAAAAAATGAATAAAGTTTCTTCATTGTCATAGTATTTATTTTTTGGGGTTAAAAATCAACCTTGATATATTTCTTTTTCATCTGTCTAAATTCCATTTTTTTATCACAAACCTCCTCCAGCTTATTCTCTCTGATTACAACACCTTTACAACCATTTAAAATAAACAAAGGCTTTTGACGAAAATCGTCCGAAGAAGTACATTCTACATGATTCTCTTTAAAAATCAAATCCTTCGTACTTTTGGCGTATAACACCGGATTCCCAAATGTACGAAACGTATTACCTATGATACGCACATTTCTATGCACCGGACGTTCCGCATCCACCACCGTATTAGAAGGATGCAACGCAATGACTGCATTTTCAGGTCCTCCACTATACGCACAGCCGATAAATATATTGTTCTGAATCAAAACATCATTCACCGGTCCCGATTCATACCAGCCTTCGGCATCTCCTTCTATCAGGATAGCGCTCATGCCCGTTTTATAATAAGTATTATCTGCAATCACTACTTTTCGGGGAGTAGTCATTAAGGTACCCCGCGTACTTGTCCTCGTAAAATAACAATGACGAATTTCCACTTCGGGCGTGCAACTGATATTCTCCACACAATCGTGATTCAGTTCCAATTCACCGGGAATATCCCGATTGAAGGTGACTTGAACAATACGGTCTGTCAACCGTTTCACAGCAACCACTTGCGCAGATGCAAAACGTTCCATAGTAGACGCCTTGACAAAAGCGACCGTATCCCCCTCAAAGTAAGCGTTATACCCATAGCTCTGTCCATGCATGAAACGCAAATTCAAAGTACGGGTGTTTATTTTCTCAACGGCACGCAAGTTAGTACCGTGCACATTTATCGGATCATCCTGTGCACCCGCAAAATAACAACCAACTATCTTCACCTTTCCACTACATCCGGAAAAGTGCATCATATCCGCAGAAGCTGCCAACAACCTGCCACTGCCTTCGCGCGGCATACATTTCACTTTATCCATGGTAATATTACGAGTGTATTGACTTACTATACCAAGCCCATGCATATAGTGCATCTGCACCCGGTTAAGTGTAATATCCCGACTTTCGAAAATAAACCATCCCACCTGGTCACGAATAATGTCACGAATTGTCAAAGTATTCCCCACTTTCGGGCGAAATCCTTCCGGGACATGGAAACGTACTACATTCGGGGCCACCCCTTCCGCCTCCGCAGCAGCAAGCACATTCCACCCCTGACTATAACGGAAAGTACTATCAACAGGACTATATTCTATACAATGATTCTTGTTTGAACGCCAACCCTCACCAAAGAGGCTCATCCGCCCATTCACTATTTCATAACGTGTGTCACGATGTACAACAACTTCCACCTCATCATCTTCCACACGGGCAAATGTCATTTCCGAACCGGCAGGACGTTCAAAATCAATATGCAAATCTTTAAACACCAGATTCTTACAACGTTCGAGAGCGATAGTCGTCATTTTTCCGTGAAACATCAGCGTTGCTCCGTTTCCTTCAATCATCAGATCTTTCATATCTTCAAACAGCAGACCGATAGTTTTCACTTTGGAAGGACACTCTTGTTCGGTCGATGTATTCGATATAAAATATTTCCGCCGGATAGCACCTTCGGGCCAGATATCATAACGCCCTTTCTCAAAAGAGAGCACGCGAGCACCACTTCGCTTACATTCACTAATAGCTTCCTGCAAACAGGTCACACAATTTTCATATGTATACGGATGTGCTCCGAAGTTTGAAACACGGATAGTATCTTTTTGTTGCGCCTGGGTAATACCGGAAATTCCGACTATTGACAAGCATATAAATAAAGTAATAAATCTCATAAGCAAATATGTATTAAAGAAGAAGTTGTCGCGTTACTTTATATTTATACAAATATAGCGAATTATGTTCGATTATTAAATAAAGAGCCGCCATCAAATCGCATTTATTCACATAAACCCGATTCTCTAGCGGCTCTAACCTTTCTTTAGTGAGAAATCTAGCTATCTATTGAACTCTGTCACTTCAACGGACTCACTATTAATAATATTATTTCTTACTTGTCGTAAACATTATCTCTGCAATACTTGCATTTACACCATTATTACTACCCGTAACCAAAGCACGTATATATCTTCCTCTTACAGGTTCCGGCAACAGCAGGGTTTGGGCATTGGTCGCCTTTTCACTAGGGAAGTTCAATTGTCCCAATTCTGTCCAATGTTCTTCACTTTCACCTATGCTGAATATAACAGTTTTAGTATCTCCGTTACCTTGCCTTCTTGCCAGTTCTATCGAAAGAATATCCTGTTGTGATTTCATATCAATAATGATTTCGTGTGGCAATGGAGGATTAGCCCCTTCACCTTTCCATTGTGAGTGCCAGAAACTGGCAAGATCTCCGTCAAGGATACAGGTGGCAATACCATATTTACCATCATTTTCTCCAACCTTTTCTTCTGTCGAAGCCGAGATTCCCCAATCCGTTCTGTCTGCATCAACATATTGTTCGTGAACCGCATCCCAATCTTCTTTTGAAATGGTATAATAAGCAGGAAAATCCATTATTTTTTCCAAAGTTGGAATATCATCGAAAGCGTCATCAGCCGGCTTAAATGTAGATATCAACTTAAATGATGTCTTAAGGACCGCATCCGGTATAACCGTAAAAGTTTGCCCTTCATCTACTTTGATGATTTTCTCCTTTCCCTCATCATTTGTATACGTCAACGTAGTTCCGGTACACCCCTCTAACGGAACCCAATTAATCGTTACTCCGTTCAAATCTGCCGAGATCGAATTAATTCCCTGAGCTGATAGACTGGCCTGATAAGTGGAACCGTACACTTCACCCGCAATAGTTCTTACCAAAGACTCTTTACCAGTATCACTCCTCGTTATCATATTGAATATATATTTCCCTTCCGGAAGGTCAATAATCGTCGATATAGGATCCTTTATAACACGATTCTCCGGAACAGGAACTACCACAGGATTTTCATTTCCCTCCCACGTAATCACACAAGAGTTGATTCGTGGGTCGGCATTCAGATACCACTCCAACTTGACACGATTGAACCCGCTATAGGCACTCAAATCCTGAACGGCACCGAGATAGGTTTCTTCTCCCATTTCAAGGTATTTTTCGTGTATCTCATACATATCTCCGCAAGCGGTCATCAAAAAGGCTGACAAGCCACAAGCTATATATCTTATTATATTTTTCATAATCTGATTTTTTTAATTACTCTGTTGCAGGTTGTCCCCAGAAAGTCATTTCGCCAATCTGAGAATGTACACCATTACTCCAGCTTTCAACAAAAAGAATTCTTACATAACGGAAATTAGGTGCATCAATAGGAACTTCATGTTCATCACCGTTCTGTATATATTCAATATCTTCGTTAGTGATAACCGGATTATCTTGTCCAGAAGGTTTATAACACTCTACATCCATGATTTTCGTCCATCCTTCAAATGTAGGATATATGATGCCGTCTTCTTTTTCCACACCGCTATTATACATTTCGTCCGTAAGCTCCGTACAGCCATAAATCACATATTTCTTCAAATTATTGTGAGTGTAGGTCCAAATATTTCCATCTCCCCTGCGCTGCCACATCTTAAAACGACTAACCTTGGCAATCTGTCCCATGTCGAAAGTCACACATTTCCCCATACTTGCTTCATTATCATGGAAACAGTCAGTGTTATTATTACCCTGCCAGATATTCCGTATCGGCAAACCGCCGTTTACTGTACAGTCACCAGGCAAACGGGTCACTTCACTAAATTTCGACTTGTCAAGTTCCTCCTCATACAAAGGATTGCTTTCCAATTCCAAGGTTTCGGAATAATTATCCCAGCGGTCACGAATTCTATATCCTAACGTGATCGGTTCCGCAGCTAATCCTCGGATTTTAGCTTGCCCTTCCACTATACTGGAATAGAAATTCTCCAAAGAAACCCATTCTCCATTTTCCTTTTTGGTGACTTCCAGAATAATATTTTGTCGAGTCGGATTTTTCCACGTCAGACTCACTCCGCCAAAACTATCAGTAATCTTGAGTGACTCATAAATATATTCTACAGGAGGAGTTAACGGACTGATAGAAACGGTTTTCGGTTCAGACTCGTTTTGGCTTTTGTCTACACTCTTCAAAAAGATATTATAGTCACCCACCTTTCCGAATCCTTCTACGATCAAGCTATCTACATAAGGAGAAGCTTTTGTGGTTCTTTCCACCCCATTAATCATATAAGACGCCACAACACACAAGAGATCATCATCTTTCGGAGGAGTATAACGAATGATAGCTCCTCCATTAATGTTCTCCACCTCTATATTAGTAGGCAATCCCGGTGCTACACTGTCGGTAGCATTGAGACCAATCTTTTCGTCCTGCCCACATCCTGCCAGGCAGAGTGTACCGAGCAATGTGACGAACGCATATTTTACAAGCTCTGATATATTATTCATATTTCTCATATTTCCAGTCATTTTAAATTATGAATATCATAGTTACCACCCTGGGTTTTGTACCAGGTTCGGATCTTTCAATATTGTTTCCAGTTTCAACGGCCACAAATAGTCCTTATAACTATACTTTGAACGTAAGTAGATAGTGGTTACCCTATAAAACTCCTGGGCAGTCTCTCCCTGAATATGCCACCCTTTCACTTCGCGAGGAAGTTCTTTTTTCCAACGACGCAAGTCCCAGAAACGTTTTCCTTCACAGGCCAGTTCATTCAAACGTTCCATGCGAATGATTTCACGCATACCGTTTTTCGTATTAGGCTTATCCGGGGACTTGGAATATTTACTCCACGACTCCTTTACTCCCTTCAACCCTGCACGTTCGCGAACCAAGTCCACGTAATCATATACATCCTGTGTGGGTGATTCCTGCGATTCATTCAAAGCTTCCGCATACATCAGATACAAATCAGCAAGACGTATGATCGGGAACGAATAACGGTAGGGAGAGAAACCGTCTTTTGTCAAACCAGTCTTATAGCTACATACCTTTTTATTCAAATATCCCGTATATGAATGGTCTTCCGAAGTCTGGCGCCCTGATACCTCCTTCGCCCGAAAATGATAGAAAGCAAGGTTTGCCTGCTCATCATTCCTATAACCATCTCCATACCATGTCCCACGGTCGAATGACAATGAAGCATAGAAACGTGGTTCACGGTTTAAGTGAAGATAAGCTGTTTGTTCTCCTATCTGAAGATAATATTTATTATTTCCCTCATCCGGGATAGTGATAATCTCATAGCGGTTAGGATAATTAGCCGTCCAGAAATCACTGTTATCTTCGGAAATAGGCACACCATTCGAAGAGTAGAATGCTTCAGCTACTGATAAAGTTGGACCTAAGACAGAACGTGCGTTGTAGTTGTTCCCCTTCGTATGTTTAGCCATTGCAGCCGTCTGCAATCCGTTAACGTTCCGAGTACTTCCCCAAATAATTTCTTCATTCCATTTTTCTGTGACAGCCTCACCGATATCCAGCAGTTTGCGTGTTGCCGCAGAAATACTATTGATCGGCAAAGAGAAATTCTTTATGTTAAATATGTTAATATAAATGCCTCTTTTATTGATATTATGCAATTTTTAGAGGATCCAAAAGAACCTCTTGCAGATAAAATTGGAAAAGTTATTGGAAAGAAAATAGATGACTCAGGAGAAGTAGTACCACTAACAGAAAAAGATGAAAATGGAAAAGTAACTGTTGTTCATTGTACTTATGATCCTATTACTAAAAACGGTACAGGATTTACTGGTAGAAAAGTAAAAGGTACAATTCATTGGGTTCCTGTTCATCATTGTAAGAAAGTAACAGCACGTTTATATGAAAACTTAGTTGATGAAGAAAAAGGTGTTTATAATGAAGATGGATCTTTAAATTTAAATCCTAATTCATTAACTGTTATTGAAGATTGTTATGTTGAACCAGCTATTGAAAAATATAAACCTGGTGATTCATTCCAATTTGTAAGAAATGGATATTTCTGTATTGATACCAAAGATTCTACAGATGATCATTTTGTATTTAATAGAGTCGTTTCATTAAAGAGCTCATTTAAATTACCTAAGAAATAAAAATTTGGAGATTGCCTCGACAATCTCCTTTTTTGTATAAGAAAACAATATCTTTCGATATTGCTTTTTTATTTATTATATTTACGATCATGTGCTGCTGAAATCAAACCTTGGAATAAAGGTTGTGCACGGTTTGGTCTTGAAGTAAATTCCGGATGGAATTGACATCCTACATAGTAAGGATGATCTTCAATTTCAACAATTTCCACAAGAT
>OGXU01001427.1_pt1 | contig 11683 bp, 9 predicted proteins | sample 1576381 | NCBI WGS metagenome assembly OGXU01 (sample SAMEA3541544, study PRJEB24748) | human gut metagenome | biome: human gut; feature: human-associated habitat; material: faeces | place: China | collected 2012 | reverse complement strand
TTTTTTGATGATGAAATCAATCCCTCGGTTATAACGGATTTTTTCGAGCATCCCGCCTGCCAGTAATGTGATAATGATCAATTCACCCATGCCTGTGATACCCGTACCCATTGCCCCAAACCAATCGAATACGCCAAAACTTCCGGTAGCTATGCCGATGATACCGCTGGTCAGGATACCAATTATTAATACCAGCATCACGTTCATTCCGGCAATGGCTGTTCCCAGTACTATTATATAAGGTATGACTTTTATCCATTCAATAGTCTGTACTTGTGCGGGCGCAGTGATGGATAGTCCTTGAAAAATGTAGATTCCCAGTACGATAATCGCTGCCGGAACCACAATCATAGAATTTACCCGAAACTTATCACGCATCACGCATTCCTGAGTTTTGGTTGAGGCAATGGTCGTATCGGATATAAACGACAGGTTATCTCCAAAGAAAGAACCTCCGACAACGACTGCTACCATAAACGGAAGGGCGATTTCTGTCTTTTCGGCCAGGCCGACAGCAACGGGAGTAAGGGCTACAATTGTCCCTACGCTGGTTCCGATGGATAATGAGATAAAACAGGCGGCAATGAATATCCCGGCCAATAGCAGATTATCAGGGAGGATATGCAGTGTCAGATTGACGGTTGCATCAATAGCTCCCATCTGCTTGGCGCTTTGTGCGAAAGCTCCGGCAAGGATGAATATCCATATCATCAGAAGGATATTCTTGTTGGCGGCTCCTACGGAGAACTGGTAGATTCGCTGGTCGAGCTTCAATCCTCGCGTAATGGCAATTGCGTAACAGGAAGACACGAGGAAAGCCACAGTGATGGGTACTTTATAAAAGTCATTAACAAGAATGGAAGTTACCAGATAAAGGCAGAGAAAGACGAGTAACGGACTCAATGCCCACCAGCTGCCATGACGTTCTTTATGTATTTTTTCTTCAGTCATAAATTGATATTGTGGTATATATTCGAACTGCAAAGATAGTAAGGAAACACATAAGTCATAGCAATACAATACGTTTTTGCATGATATCTGTCAGTTGCGCCTTCAACTGACGGGCATTGATAGGTTTCGGCATATACCCGTCAAAACCACTTTCCATCACCCGTTGCTCGTCTGAAGCATATGCAAAAGCCGTAATGGCGATAATCGGTACTTTGGCAGAGTACTTGCGGATTTCTTTGGTTGCTTCATATCCATCCAGGACAGGCATATTGATATCCATTAATATAATTTGTGGATTATGCTCCTTGAACATGTTTACAGCTTCCTGACCATCCCAGGCATGAAGCAGATGATAATCATATTTTAGAATAGATTCGAACAACTTATAATTGCTTTCATTATCTTCAGCAATCAAAATTACCAGCTTATCCTTTTCTATGGCAATAGGTTGTATGTCCTTTGGAAGGCTCTTCTTAACAGTCTCTGCTTGCTTGTAAGGCAAAGTGAACCAGAATGTAGAGCCGTTTCCTTCTTCTGATTCTACCCCGATTTTACCTCCCATGTGTTCGACAAGTGTCTGGCAGATTGAGAGTCCTAAACCCGTACCTTGTGCAAATGAATTTAATTTGACGAAACGTCCAAAAATACTTTTTTGCTTATCTTGAGGAATGCCGCAACCTGTATCAGCCACATAGAAATATAATTCATTGTTCTGACGTTTGTATCCAAATCGGATACTACCTTGAATGGTGAATTTTATGGCATTCGTCACCAGGTTAATAATTAACTGAGATAACCTGTTCTTTTCTATATGTGCGAAACATGGTTCTTCAGGAGCTACGAATTCCAGTTTGACAGCATCCGACTTAAGTTTCAGTTGACACATGTTTTCCAGGTCTTTCATTAAATCATTGATTTCAACATTGGAATAGTGCAGGTCCAATGTTCCTGCTTCTATTTTTGATAAATCAAGGATATCACTGATGAGCTGCAATAATAACGTATTATTGTTTTCAATGATACTGACATATTCTTGTTTTTCCTCTTCTTCTTCGGTGGATGCCAATATACCGGAGAAACCGACGATAGCATTTAGAGGAGTACGAATTTCATGACTCATGTTGGCAAGGAAAGCAGACTTCAGCCGATTGGACTCTTCGGCACGGTTTTTGGCATTAATCAGTTCCATCTCCATTTTTTTTCGTTCAGTGATAACGAGTGAGGAGCCAACAAGAGTCAATGGTTTGCCATTCTCATCCCGCGTTTCAACGGCTGCTTGGGCTTCCACCCATTCTATCCTATGAAATCCTTTTTGTGTGCTGACTACGCGATATTCTTCTTTTACTTTTTCCGAATGACCGTCTATTAAGTTCTGATAAGCCTGTTCTACCCGTTTCCGGTCTTCCTTAAATATCTTGGAAAAATAGTGATAGTCGGGTACTGCCAGTTGTTCTTCGGCAACGTCTTTTCCTTGTGTGCTAAGTTCTATCGGTTTGTTGATGTCGCATAAAATTGTTTTACTTCGCAAATCCCATTTCCATGGCACGATATTAGCTACGTCAAGTGACATGGCGAGTTTGTTGTTGATAGTGCTTAGCTTTTGTTGTGCCTTATGGAGCTCTGTGCTGTTCAGGCAAAATACATCAATCATATTATTTTGCCGGTTTGCTTTAAGTACTATATCGTAGAAGGTATCTATTTTTTTGAAATAGTAGGGGAATGTTATTACTTTATTTTCTGATAAGGCTATTTGAGTGAAGTGCAGGAAGTCCGGCATTGATTCTGGAAATATTTCACTCGCTTTTTTCCCGACAACTTCTTCTTTGCGGAAAAAGTTTTTCTCAAAATGCGCATTCACATTGCGGTAAATCAGTTCTACGGGAATGCCATTTTTATCAGCAAGCACTTCTTCCTGCATATAGAGAATGGGCATGTTATTAACCAGATTCTTATAATTTGTCATTGCGTCAATTTCTTTTTGCTGTGCTTTTTTGATGCTATTCAGGCTATGGATACGATAAAAGAATACGATTGCCAGTAATATCATAAAAGACAAGGTACCCATAATGAAATATTTGTTCTGTTTCCAGAATCCAAGCGGTTTATTCAGAAAATGTGTGTTTGGAGGACACATGGAAGGAGAGAATCCTTTACGGAGTAATATCGTATAGTTGATAATAGGTGCGCCATCTGATGGCATATAAAAGGGAATTTCTCTAGCCGGCTTTCCTGTAAGTATTTCTGAAATGGTATGAATTAATTGCTGGTTATAGTGTTTTTGGTCATAAGTATAACCACCTATCATGCCACCGTTTTCTTCTGTTATATCAGCCATATTAAGGGTGAAAATTGGAGCTGTAGTTGTTACGATAAGTTTGTGAGCATTGGTAACCAATGAAGTATTACCTGCAAATGTCGTTTTGTAGAACCAGGAAGCAAATAAAATTCCGGTTGTATTCGGATCAACATGATACAATGAATCCAATAATTGGTTCGTTGTCATTTTTTGTGGCGTGATGTACTGGTATTCAATATTAGGATTTATGGCTTTTAACTTTGTCTGTATTTCCAAATTATTGGTCTGATTGATTTCTCGCTCGTCACCGATAAATATGAATTTCTTCATATCAGGGATTATGTGAGAAATCAGTTGGATATTTTCCCGTAAATAAAGGTTTGAATATAAAAGTACCAGATTGTAGGGATCGGCAAGTTGGGAGATCGGAACACGCTCCGCTTGTGTAACTGGCTGTTTGTAGATGTAGGTGTCTTTAGGACCTATAAACTTTTCTTCCGAACAGAGTACAATAGGAATGTCTCCCCAAAGCTCTCTATATTCATCACGTAGTAATAGAGAAGGGTTTCCCAATAATATTAGCAGCCGTGGGCGATGATGCTCGTATTTCTGAGAGATCATATTCTTGAATTCTCCTAAAATCGTATCGTTATCGATCATTAAAGTATTCATATGTTCCGCATATAATGCCAGTTTTGGGTTCTTTTGAACGTACTCCGATACGGTTGAAATCATCCTGTTACTCCAAGGAGAAGATTCTGCATAGGAATTGATGCATAAAATATAGTTTGAAATATCTATGTGGTCTCTTTGTGCTAAAATAGGAGTAATAGATATGAAACATAGAAAAAATGCTAGCACATATTTTTTCATATTCATGAGAGTATGATGTTTGTGTTCGATATATTATTTATTGATTTGATACGGGCAAAAGTACTAAAAACAATCTGAAAAACGATGGCATCCAATTAAAAAATAATAAAGTAGATGTATTGTTCAAGGAATTTCGAATCCGACCTTATGCGGATGTGTAAACCAAAAATATGTAGGTGTACGAAAAAGGATACACTTGTTTTTATCAATAATTGGCCTATTGTTGTCTGTTTTTATTAATGAATGAAGCTGCAATATTTGCTTGTTAAAAGCAGAATGCGTAAATTGTTGATTATGAATGTTGTATGGGCGACTGTTTTTTCCTTTAAAACCAACGGCTCGTGCAATCACAGAACTACGGAAAGGAGAAAAAGTAACTTCTCAATCCAGCGAAGACACTTATCAGTCCTTAAGTAAATATGCCATCAACTTAAATGAGGCTGCCCGCAGTGGAAAGCTCGACCCGGTTATCGGCCGTGATGAGGAAATCCGGCGAGTATTACAAATATTAAGCCGACGTACCAAGAATAATCCGATTTTAATCGGTGAACCGGGTACAGGTAAGACAGCCATCGTTGAAGGTTTGGCACACCGTATCATTCGTGGTGACGTGCCCGAAAACCTGAAAAACAAACAGATTTATTCATTGGACATGGGTGCACTGGTAGCCGGTGCCAAATATAAAGGTGAATTTGAGGAACGTTTGAAATCGGTTATCAATGAGGTGACAAAGTCGGAAGGCAGTATTATTTTGTTCATTGACGAAATCCATACTTTGGTAGGAGCCGGAAAAGGTGAAGGAGCAATGGATGCTGCCAATATCCTGAAACCTGCATTGGCACGTGGTGAACTTCGCAGCATCGGTGCCACAACCCTTGACGAGTATCAGAAATACTTTGAAAAGGACAAAGCTTTGGAACGCCGTTTCCAAACTGTAATGGTTGCCGAACCGGATACTTTAAGCACCATCTCTATTCTGCGTGGATTAAAAGAGCGATATGAAAATCATCATAAGGTTCGTATTAAAGACGAAGCCATTATTGCTGCCGTAGAACTGAGTAACCGCTACATCACCGAGCGTTTCCTGCCCGACAAAGCCATCGACCTGATGGACGAGGCTGCTGCCAAACTTCGTATGGAACGTGATTCTGTTCCTGAGGAGCTGGATGAAATCTCACGCCACCTGAAACAATTGGAGATTGAGCGTGAAGCCATCAAGCGTGAAAAAGACGAACCTAAGTTGCAACAACTGAATAAGGAAATTGCCGAATTGAAGGAACAAGAAACTTCCTATAAAGCAAAATGGCAAAGTGAAAAAGAGCTGGTGAACAAGATTCAGCAGAACAAACAGGAAATAGAGCAACTGAAGTTTGAAGCCGACAAAGCAGAACGTGAAGGAGACTATGGTAAAGTAGCCGAAATCCGTTACGGAAAATTACAGGCTCTGGAAAATGAAATCAAAGATATTCAGGAAGACTTAAAGCATAAACAAGGCGACAATGCCATGATTAAAGAAGAAGTCACTGCCGAAGATATCGCTGATGTGGTTTCACGCTGGACAGGAATCCCGGTCAATAAGATGTTGCAAAGTGAACGTGATAAATTACTGAATCTGGAACAAGAACTGCACTTGCGTGTGGTGGGACAGGAAGAGGCTATTGCCGCCGTTTCCGATGCAGTTCGCCGTAGCCGTGCCGGACTGCAAGACCCGAAGCGTCCGATAGGCTCGTTCATTTTCCTGGGTACTACCGGTGTAGGTAAAACAGAGTTGGCGAAAGCATTGGCAGATTACCTGTTTGATGACGAAAGCTTGATGACCCGTATCGATATGAGTGAATACCAAGAGAAGCACTCCGTATCCCGACTGATTGGAGCGCCTCCCGGATATGTAGGTTATGACGAAGGCGGTCAGTTGACAGAAGCCGTAAGACGTAAACCCTATTCTGTGGTATTATTTGACGAAATCGAAAAAGCGCATCCCGATGTGTTCAACATCCTATTGCAAGTATTGGATGACGGTCGACTGACAGATAATAAAGGACGGACTGTGAATTTCAAGAACACCATTATCATCATGACTTCTAACTTAGGCAGCTCTTATATTCAGAGTCAGTTTGAGAAGATTAATGATGAAAATCGTGAAGTGATAGTAGAAGAGACGAAGAAAGAAGTAATGTCAATGTTGAAAAAGACAATCCGACCGGAGTTCCTGAACCGTATTGACGAGACAATCATGTTCTTGCCTTTAAATAAAGAAGAGATTGAACAGATTGTGATGCTGCAAATTGGCGGTATCAAGAATATGCTCGCCGACAATGGAATCACTCTCCAGATGACAGATGAAGCAATCCGTTTCATTGCCGGTACAGGATATGATCCCGAATTTGGAGCCCGTCCGGTGAAACGTGCTATCCAACGCTACTTACTGAACGACTTGTCAAAGAAATTATTATCTCAGGAGGTAGATCGTTCTAAACCGATTATAGTAGAAACTGCGGGAGACGGATTGATATTCCGCAACTAATTCTCTATAATCAAACTATATAAAATGCCCTCCCTGCGAATGATTCGAAATTTGCAGGGAGGGCGTTTTATAAATAATAAAAAAAAGTATTATTTTCCTTCTTCTGCTGCCGGTTCTTCAGTGGCAACCGCATTTTGCTCTACAAAATCCGTAATACCATTGCTTACCAAGATATTGTACCATGACAACAGCTTCTTGATGTCACTTGCGTGCACACGGTCACGGTCATAGTTGGGAAGAATTTCTGCAAAATAAGCATGCAACTCGTTTGCAGATACTTTCTTATAGTCAATAGAAGCCACAGCCCCGTTCTCTTTGTTTTTCACTGATTCCAACACTTTGCTCAAAGGCACTTCTTCTGCATCTGTATACATCGCTATATCAGCCAATGAAATAACTTTGTCCTGTCCATAAGCCGGAATTCTTTTTTTAGCGGCGTCAACTGTTTCTACAATCAACATATTCTTTCCTGAAGAAATCAATTTATATAATCCGGGCTTACCCGCGATTGATAAAATGGTCTTTAACATACTATTTCTATTTTATTTATGGTTTGAGGCAGCAAAAGTACAATTCGCGATTGAAACTCCCAAATTTATTATACGAATTTTCCTGATTTTAATTCTTCAATTACCTGAGTCAACTGTGGAAGCAGCGGAACAGTACCGTCATTCAAAACCGTAAAATCTGCCCTACTTCGTTTTTCTTCGTCATCAAGTTGTGCCAAGATACGTGCACGCACCTGTTGTTCTGTTGCATTATCGCGCTGCATAGCCCGCTTCACCCTTAACTCCAATGGTGCATAAACCATCACTACAGCATCTACTGTATTTTCAAAACCGGCCTCATAAAGAATGGCAGATTCCATACCCGCTATCTCACACTCTTTCAGTTCTCCAATCCAACGGATAAAATCCTCCCTCACCCTGGGATGAATAATAGCATTGATTTGTCTCACATGCTCAGGAGACGAAAAAAGATAAGAAGCGAGCAGAGGTTTATTCAAAGCTCCTTCTTTATCATAGACCTCTTTTCCCAATAAAGCAATAAGCTCCCGACGAATTCCCTCATCGGATACCATCAAGCGCTTAGCTTCATTATCAGCATTGTAGACCGGCACATCCATTGTCTCCAGTAAGTGAGAAATATATGATTTCCCACTGCCAATACCTCCGGTAATAGCTATCTTAATCATTGAATATTATTTGTTGTTCAATCAGATAATCCACCTCTTGCGGATTAAGACGCACATGATTCACATAGCGGGGAACAGATTTAAGTTTCACCGGACACTTTTCTCCTTTATTATTCAGTAATTCCTCGTAAGTCACTCCTATAAAAAAATCTTCAGCCGTAATTGCCTTGAAATGACTCAGTCCGACCTGAAAAGTAACCTGCACTTTGGAGGGAAAGGTACGCAATACTTTATCAGGAGGAAAATTCACACCACGCACAGGTACCTCCACACTCTTCTCTGCATATACATCCAACATGAGCGTTACATCATTAAAGTCGGGAATAAACCGGGCTCCTTTCACTTTTGCCAGACTGATGCGGCGATGAGTCGTATCAGACAGATTCTCTAATACCACCGACTCTGTATAGGCCGTAGTAATGGTATCCAATATTTCCTGAGGAGCATAGACCATTACCGAATCAGGAGAATAGATAACATCAGAAATATAATACTGACGATCTAAATCAATTTTTCCCTGCAACTTGACAGGAACTTTTTTAGCTTCCCCCTTAGTATAAATAAACTCCAATGTGTCAGGCCGAACAGTCAGCAAGCGAGTCGACTGGTTCAATTGACCTGTAATTTTCTTCAACAGAGTAGAAACCGGAATACGTACTTGCGTGCCTTTGCTCTCATAATCCTTAAAATCAATTGTAACCGGATAGAAAGTTTGCCCCAACATATAATTGGTCAATACAGTTCCTCTATCCTTCACTCCTATCTTTAACTCACTGGGTAACTCGGAAGTCAGCACCACATTATTGGGGACATTCTTCATACGGAGAGGAATCGAAAATTCTGTTTCATAATCATCATTCAATATCTGAAGCAACCAAAAACAGAAAGAAACGAATACAAAAAACAAGAAAATCAGAAACTCCCTACTATTACGACTAAGCAGGAAGCTTCTGATTTTCTCTAATGTCCTCAAATAGTAAATACGTATGTTCCTTTTGTCGAACATAGCTTATATAAGTTTTACTTTGTTTGTTGGTTTGCAGCAGCGTTAGCATAGATAGAATTTCTATCAATCTTAATCTTCACGCCTGATGCAACTTCCAATACTACAGTACTATCTTCTATTTCTTTAATTTTTCCATAAATGCCACCGGCAGTTATCACTTCCTGACCTACTTCCAGATTCTTACGGAAATTTGCAATTTCTTTCTGTTTCTTATTCTGCGGACGAATCATGAAGAAATACATAATAGCGAAAATAGCTACCATCATAATCAGGAATGAGTAATCGCCTCCGCCTGCAGCCTGCAGAAATACAAATGATAAATTCATACTTTCAAGTTTTTTTAGTTTATAATGTTGTTACACTTACGATAACAAACAAAGATATTAATTTTTCGTCAGCTTGTTTTCTTTTTTTAATTGATTAACGATTCCATCCAATGTACCGTTAATAAATCCACCACTTTTAGGAGTACTATACAACTTAGCGATTTCCACATATTCATTGAGCGACACACTAACGGGGATATTAGGAAAGCTAAGAACTTCCGCCAAAGCAATCTGCATGATAATCACATCCATAAATGCCACACGGTCAAGATCCCAATTCTTTGTGTTCTCACTGATAAGATGACGATAATAGTCAGAATTCAAAATAGCGCGGCGGAACAAACGGCGTGCGAAATCTTGATCTTCATCATCTTTAAACTCAGGTAACAACTCTTGTTTAGCACCATTTTTTTCTTCAAAACGCTTGATTGTTTTAAGAACAAAAGTGTCTACAATTTCCTTGTCATCGTTCCAATACAAGCTTTGGTCTTCCAGCACTTGGTCAAGTTCTGCATTATTGAAGATTATCTTCTTATATATTTTGCGCCATACTTCACGGTCTTCCTCATAAGAAGAAGTTTCACTTGCCATATACTCCTTATATATGTCACTTTCCATAATTTGCTCACACAGACTTTTCACAAAATCCGCTTCATTTTCCCACGTTTTCTTCTGATTGCCGGCAAAATCCAATAACTGTTTATTCACCTCCAATTGGGCAATAAAACGATTCTCTACAAATTTGGTGTTGGGAAACAATTCTTCCTTAGTAGGGATAAGTTTGTTTTTCGCAGCATTCAGTTTTTTGTTAGCCTGTTTAGTTACCTCAACCATTAAAAGCAATAGATAGTTATACAAATCATATGCTTTAGAGAGACTAAAGAACAACTCCTTCTCGGCAGTATCCAAGTTTTTCCCTCCGTTCTGATAATAAGCATAGATTATCTGAACTATCTTAAGACGAATAAGAACTCTATTTATCATAATTCACATAAAATTATTAAGGAGTTGCAAAAGTAGGAAAATTCATTGATTTCACATAACATAATTACATTTTTTAATGCAAAATTTGCATAGAAAAGCGGAAAACGCTTTTTTCTTCGAAGTTTATGAGCAAATTCTTTGCCCATTAAAAAAAAATATCCAATTTTGAAGCCGATTTATAAAGATTCAAATTATGGAAGAGAAAAAGAAAAGTGTAGTGGATGGTGATAAAGAAATAGTTTTCTCAAAAGCCATTAAAGCGGGAAAACGTATTTATTATTTAGATGTGAAGAAAAACCGGAAAGATGAAATGTTCTTGGCTATCACAGAAAGTAAGAAAATTGTATCGGGTGAAGGTGACGATTCACAAGTGAGTTTTGAAAAGCATAAAATCTTCCTATATAAAGAGGATTTTGAGAAGTTTACAAACGGACTTCAACAGGCTATTCAGTTCATTACTGACGAGCAAAAATCTATTTCAAGATTCTCTTTTCTGTCTCACTTTTAATTTTGAGACATTAATTCTCCCAGAATTTCCACCATGCTTTCTTCCTGGTTTCTGGTTCTGCAGAAGAGGGAGTGAGGGATTCTTCCTCTTTTTCCGGATTATTTTCCATCTCAATTTTTTTCACTACTTTTTCCATGGCACTCAACTTCTGGTACTGATCCAGGAGTTTCTGACACTCGGCCAGCCGATCATTCAGATCAGAAATCTGCTTATTCTTAATTTCCAGCTCTTTTTGGAGCATTTCAGACTGCTTCAAAAGTACATCAACAACCGTATCACTTGATGCGCTCTCTTGATGCGGTTCATTTTTAGAAAATGCTTGTTTTATGCGCTTTTCCACTGCTTCATCATAGTACATCACACCGTTTTTTTGATGTGCTTCATTGATACAGCTCTTTTTGATGTATCTGTAAACCCTCTGCTTATCAACTCCTAGCGCATCAGCCATCTGTTTAATCGTTTTCGCCATCTTTAATCCCCATCTTTCGTGTCATATTTCTTCTTTCTTCCCACTCCCTGTAATGTCTCCGCTTCCGTTCCTCTGGCGTCTCGTTAGAACGTCCTATTTTCGTTTTTATCGGCTTTTTCGATTCTAGCCTTAGTGAAGTACGCTTTTCACTTTCTGGCGGCTCTGCGAGGCTCTCAGACGTTTTTACGGCTACTTTCCACCAACGATAGACTGTTGGCTTACTCAATCCAGTTTCCCGGATACAATCTGCTTTCTTTCCTTCTGGGTGCTTCTCCTTCCACTCCAGGACGATCTGTTCTGCACTTGGCCTACCATTTCCTTCTCTCCAATCAGATTTTCCTCGTTCTTCACACAAAATATCTCTATTCGCTCTTGCTAATCTTAAGTGCAAATTTTGCTTTCTTCCATTCCGCTTATTTGGCTCAAGTTTAATTCCTGTCTTCTTGGATATGAACTCGATCCGGCGTCTGTACGCCTGCTCTGAACCATCATGGTATGGGATTGGGTGGATCAATCTTTCCGCGAGATAGATAAGGATGGTAAATGGTATT
>OGXU01001407.1_pt1 | contig 11816 bp, 13 predicted proteins | sample 1576381 | NCBI WGS metagenome assembly OGXU01 (sample SAMEA3541544, study PRJEB24748) | human gut metagenome | biome: human gut; feature: human-associated habitat; material: faeces | place: China | collected 2012 | reverse complement strand
CTTTAAATCCACGCAAGCTTACTTTTGAGCATGCTTCATCCACAACATCAATCGCCTTATCCGGAAGATGACGGTCATTGATATAACGGCTTGACAAAGTCACCGCCGCTTTTAACGCGCCTTCCTCAATTGTCACATGATGATGACTCTCGTATTTTCCCTTGATTCCCTCTAAAATACGTTCACACTGCTCATTCGTCGGTTCTTCCACTGTGATCGGCTGAAAGCGTCTCTCCAAAGCAGCATCTTTCTCAATGTATTTCCGATATTCCACAATTGTCGTCGCCCCGATCAGCTGCAGTTCTCCTCTTGCAAGAGATGGCTTCAGAATATTTGATGCATCAATCGCACCTTCGGCGCCTCCTGCGCCAATCATCGTGTGCACCTCATCTAAAAATAAAATAATATTTCCGGCAGATCTCACTTCCCGGATCAATCGTTTCATCCGTTCCTCAAACTCTCCACGGTATTTGGATCCCGCTATCATTCCTGATAAATCCAGCGTCACAATCCGTTTATCTTTCATGCCATCCGGCACAATCCCCGTTGCAATCTGGTTCGCCAGCCCTTCAATAATTGCTGTCTTTCCAACACCAGGTTCTCCCACTAGACACGGATTATTTTTTGTCCGTCTGCTTAAAATCTGCATCAGTCTTTCTATCTCAGACTCTCTTCCAATCACCGGATCTAATTTTCCTTCTTCTGCCTGCGCCGTCAAATCTGTACTGTACTGTGCAAGTACACTGTTACGACCATTTTTGTCCTCTCTGGTGTCCTCCATATATTCTCTCGGATTCACTCCGATGACTTCCAATATTCCCTCCTGCACTTTGCCAAGATTCACATTCAATGTCACCAATGTTCTTGTTGCCACGCAGTCTACATCTTTTAACATGGCAAGCAGCATATGTTCTGTTCCTATCTTCTCAGAAGATAATCGCACTGCTTCCAAAAGCGCATTATCCAAAAGATATACCAGTCTCGGGCTGAACTCCAATGTTCTCTTCGTCTGCATCTCAGTTCCCGGAGAAATCAGTTCCTCGATCACTTTTGTAATCTTTTCTTCTTCCACTTTGTTAGCCGCAAGAATCTGGCCTGCAACACCTGTAAATTCTCTTCTCAAAGCAAGCAGCAGATGCTCTGTCCCCACATATGGATGGTTCCATTTTTTTGCAAGCGCCCTTGCTGTCTCTAATACTTTCGCAGCCTGTTTTGTAAAATCTTTCTGCATCTATCTCCTCCTGCTACCTATTTATAATCTTCATAAATCTCATCTACCAGCTCGTAGATGTCTTCCTTTGTAATATTATGACAATGCGCCTTGGCAAGTGCCACGCGCAGATATCTTCTCATATCTTCCATCGCCCGTATCTTATCAATGTCAAGCGCAATTACGGCTCCTCTTCTTCGGTCAAGCTGCAGGAAACCTTCCTCTCGTAGCACACTGTACGCCTTATTCACTGTATGCATATTAATCCCGATATTTTCCGCCAATTGTCTCACGGAAGGAAGTGTATCTCCTTCCTGTATCTGAGACGTAGCAATCCCCATAATAATCTGATTGCGCAATTGAATATAAATTGCCTCATCACTGTTAAAATCAATTTCTATAAGCATCTTTTTCACCTTTTTTCTTCTGATTGTTATATAGATATTATAGCATTCGCCTACTTCTGTCAACTTTCTATTTTATTTTGACTCTCAGACAATATCATCTCCGGAAAAGGCAAGGACGAAGTTTTATAAAAACTTCGTCCCCATCAAAGAGTTACGCTTCATCTATCGCTTTTCCGATATCATTTCTCTTATATTTGTTTGCAAACTGCACCCACTCTGTCGCTTTGTAAGCGTTTTCGCGTGCTTCTTTCAAATCTTTTCCTTTTGCACCACGGAGGAGTCCACCGCCGCCAGCAGGGTGGTGGGCAGCTGGACATACCGGATGCCCCGGAGGTACACGGCGGCATGAAAAATCCCGTAAAAATTATGAAGAAAATCAGCGTAAGATAAGAGAGCAGCTTTCTTTTGCGCAAAATATCGGACAACAATTTGGAGAAGCATTTGCGGAAATGCTGACTGATTCAGAAACATCTTTGGGCGACTTTATGAAGGAAACTCTAAACATCATACTGGATAGTCTTCAGAAGATGATGATTGCTTATATTGCTGAAACACAAATGAAGAATATAGCGACCTTAGGTTTCATTGGACTAGCTAAAGCTGCAGCTGAGATAGCATTAATTACCGCGGCCTTCCAAACGGCAAAGGCTGTAATAAATGGTTTTGAAGAAGGTGGCTATACTGGTTCTGGTAGACATGACGAACCCAAAGGAATAGTCCATGCCGGTGAGTTTGTCGCTAATCGTTATGCCGTGCAGAATCCGGCTGTTCGTCCGGTTCTGGACTTAATTGATCAGGCGCAGAGGAACAATACCATCGGTAGCCTGACTGCAAAAGATGTTTCTGCGGTGTTGTCGGGTGTTGCTTCGACGACAAACAATACCTATTATCAGCAAAGTGTACCTGCTGATAACGGAATGTCTGTTATCATGCTCGAGGCTGCTAAGGTGATAGATGCACTAAACAGGAGATTGAACGAGCCAATATATACATACACACGTGCTACTGGCAAAATGGGAGTAAACGAAGCTCAGGATCTGGTAGCACGAATGAAAAATAATGCATCGAGGAGGGTAAAATTATGACGAGATTGTTTATCGACGGTCAGGAAGTTGTGCTATCTGAAAACTTTGAACTCGAACTGATAACAGAGAATCCATACTTCACTCGCAATGGGGAATATACTTATGATATTGATATAGATTTAAGGGATGCTCACAATAGAAGTATTTATCAGAATATAAACAGATCTGATGTAACAAAAGGGATAAAGAATCGCAAGGCGACATTAATGTCAGGGGCTCTTGAAATCATATCGGGCATGGAGGTTGTTCTTTCAATTGAAAATTATACGGCTAAAATTCAGATCGTAGCAGGAAACTCGCAGCTGAATTATGAAGGCGGTGATACAAACATACGAAGTATGCTTCTTGATGGAATATCCATGTCATCACAGGAAGCGGTCAATACGTTGTTTGGCAATTTCCCGGAATATAATGTGGTATATCCTCCGATTGTTAATTACACTGAATCAAATGGAGATATGTCGATATTAAACAACGTGCAGGTGGGCGAAGATATATCCTTCACAGACCTAGAAAACATATCTCCTCAGTATTATCTGTTGTACGTGATAGAGAATTTGATTACGAAGTTGGGCTTCACAAAAGGAGTGAACGAACTCGAGGATGATCCTGTATGGAGCAGGTTGTTTATCGTTAATCCATATAAGGATTCCATACTGCAAGAGCTGCTGCCTGACTGGACGATAAATGAGTTTATCGAACAGATTGAACTCTTCCTGGACTGTATTATATCTATTGATAAGGTTAATGGTAGGTTTAATATTATCAGTTTGAATAAGTATTTTGAAAATCAGGATATTGTTTATTTAGATAATGTTATTGACAACAGTGTCGAAAAAACATTTGACGTAGATACTAATTATGCTTTTGCTTATAAATATGTATCCTATGATTTACCCAGTGACAAATATTATAATTATCTGAAGCTTAAAGATGGAGTTAGAGAAAATTGTTCTATTGTTTCTAGTCCTGAATGGGATGACTTCCAAACTCAATATGAACAATATTACTCAGGGCCATATATTCTACATTCAGATGACTATGGACTCGATTATGTTGTTACAGATTATTCTGTTTCTGGAGAAACCAAAAAAGGTTTGATAATAGTTGATCGATTTAAGGATGCAGGTGATTTGGATTCACGGGATAAGAGTTCATTTCAGATAGTTCCTGCTGAAATAGAAAAAATCTCAATATATAGTGTAACTGGTGGACGTTATCTGATTGGACCGGCTGTAAAGAAATTGAAAACGGATCCTGGTAGCAATGCTATTAATGATTTGATAAATAGCTCTGAAGTTAAAAGTGATATTCCGGATAAATTGTACGTAGGTATTTATTATGGTATACAGAAAGCGTTGAACAGAGGTCCCAATGAGTTTCCTGGTGAGTATTGGGATAAAATGCCAATGGGTTCGAATGACAGATATTTTATTCAAGAACCGACGACACTTGGTGGTAATCAGGCTATTCTTACCTTACCCGATTATACGATTACCTTGGATGGTGACAATGGTCTGTTTAATCGAATCTATAAGAATAAACGCGAGATAGACACATCTGTCGAATATACTTTTCAGTTTTTGACGAATACTGTATATAAGCTTGACCGGATCTTTGTTATACGAAATAAACGGTATTACTGTAAAGAGATTCGCTACAAAATTACTCCTAAAGGTATGGATAAAATTGCAGAGGGAGTTTTCTATTTGGCTGAATAGAGTTTTCTTCATCTTTGGGTGGGTATTCGTTGTGAAACGGATACTCTACTAAAATTCCCCTTCGAAATGCTTGGTTTCTTCATGTACCGTCATACTGCTACCTTTCAGATACTTATTGGTTGTAGAGATATCTGCATGGCGGGCCTGGTCGCGGGCGATGACAATCCCTTCAGCATTGGCCAGGTCACGTATTCCTGAATCTTTCAGGGAGTAGAATTGATAACTGTCTGGGAATCTCAGCTTTTCACGTACCTTATTGAAGTAGTTTCTGTACACTTTTGTAGTAACCTTTTCTTTCGATGGTTTGAATCCTTTTCCAAATAGATAATAATCACTGGGATTTTTGAAGACATCAAGATCAAGCATTGCTTTAATGAGCTTGTCATTAAGACCGACCATGCCGTCTTTGCGGTTCTTGCTGATGCTTGATGCGATGAATACCTTTTGTTCCTTCAGGTAGATGTCGGATAGCTTGATATTGGTTATTTCGTCCGGACGGATAAAGGTATAATAAGCGAACTGGCATAAGAACAGGAAATATGGATTCTCTTTCTTGAGATATTTCTTCAGTTTTTGTATGTCTTTGATCGATAGGGCAGACCGTTTTTTCTCCTCTTCCTGTAGCATGCGGATGTTTTCTACCGGATTCTTAATAAGGTACTGCTTTTCCATCATCCAGTTACAGAGTGAAGACAGCCAGGTACGATAATTGTTTCGGGTTCTGGCTGAAGAATCACGGTCGAGCAGTATATAATCTAAAAAGTCAGAAATGAAAGGTTGGTCTATCTGATAAGCATACACGATAGCCGGTATGTGTCTGGCTGTGTATTCTTCAAATACTCGTAGCCGTTTCTCATAATCCTTTAGCGTATTCTCCTTAATGGTACCGGCGGCATACAGTTTCTCCAGATATATATGATACCTTTGGATAATATCTATATACGGTGTGTATTGTCTTGAGTTCTCGACATTTGCCCACGGATTCCAGCCGGAACGGAGCTTTATATTAAGGTTTGTGATGATTTCGTTAGCCTGGCGGCGACGGTCGGTTATCTTTGGTATTCCATCAAGCATATACTTTTTGCGTTTCATTTTCTGTTCAAGCGGATCGTATGCTGAGAAGTCAATATACCAGTTTTTGCCTGTGTGCAGCTTGGGTGGAGTGTACGAAATTATACTGGCTAAGGAAGCACTTTTCTTATGGTTTGAAAACATTTTTTTCTACGTTTTTCGAGTTCGAAAACGCAGTACGGTTTGACATCATGAAAATGGGTTGTCCGATGTTTGTCCGACCTATAAACGAACAAAAGCTGCAACTTTTTGAGTTACAGCTTTTTATCTCGGCACGGGAAGAGAGGCTCGAACTCTACAGAAACTTTGTCCTTCTTTCCCAATTCTGATATTCAAGCTGCTACGTTTTCGATTGTGTTATTATTCTATTTTCTTGGTCCCAAATTTGTCTGATTCTCAGCGGAGTTAATCAATTGATTCATTTGTTCTAAAAGACAAATTCTTTTATCTTTCTCTTCAATGAGGCGTTCCAGTAGTTCAATTTTTTCTTTGTATCGTTGCTCATTATTCCCATGAGTAGATGGACAGGCTTTGAAAGGTTTTTCTCGTTCAAAAAACAAATCCATTGATACCCCGAAAAAGTCTGCTACTTTCTCAAGACGTTTAACTGTGGGATTTCCATTTACAATTTGACTGAGGGAAGAATTGGCTTCTGTTCCAAGGTAACTTAAAAGTTCCTTATTATGGATATTCTTCTCCGCCAATAATTGTTTAATTATTTGTCCATTATACATTATCGTTTCATTAAAACTTGAATTAAGCGTTCTTTTTCATTAAGTAATTCTTTTAGATGCTCTATTTCTTTTTGGCATTCATGTAGTTGGATATTACCTGTCACATTATTACCATTTCCATTTACTGTATGCCCGATATTCAAATGAGGTTTTTCTCGTTCAAAGAACTCATCTATTGATACATCAAAGAAATCTGCAATTTTTTCAATTGTAGTACAATTGGGTATACTTATTCCTTTAATTATATTATCTAAAGTAGCTTTTGTTATACCTGCATAAGTATATACATCTACTTTTTTAGCTCTTTTTTTGTCTATTAAATCATTTATAATCTGTCCTTTAAACATATATACTTAATTTATAATAGGTATAAATTAATATACCAATACTAATTTAAAGGTATATTATAATATACTTTATGGTTTTATTTCTATACATTTGCACTATAAATTTAATAATAAATACGATTGCAATAAAGACAAACCTCTAAAAAGTAATATATATGATTATATCTGACTATTATTCATCACTCGGAATCAAACAGAAATCCGAGTTTATCAAAAAGGTTATTGAAACATGTGGATTTTCTTATCCCACTTTTATGACAAAAATGCGTAAAGGAAGTTGGTCTAAATTGGAGCGTGAAGCTATTGAAAGAATAATTAGGGAGGATAAGCATGCAGACACGGATTGAATTCTATAATACGCCTGAAGGCAATATAGGATATTGTCAGGATAGGCAGCACTGTATATTAACTGAAAATACAGTAGATATTATTGAAGAAGTGCTGACTACCGTACATGATTGTTATGCGGATGCGTACAAAGCCTTGGAGCAATGTTATATCCGTTCACAGAAAAACACGCGATATTATCGCTATCTGATGGCTAGTCGTTTTCTCCGTTGTAATTGTGGTGAATCGGATACACTCAAATGGGATTTGGATCAATATGGCAATGTAAATATAGAACAGGTACACTGTCCACTGAGAGGTAGTGGAGATTGCCGGCACGAAGGCATTATCTGTATGCCGCAGCGTACTTCTATTATTAAGGGTAGACAACTGGAGATTGCAGAATTACTGGCTGAAGGATACAGTAATCAGGAAATAGCCGATTTACTATATATTTCCATCCATACCGTACACAACCTGATACAACAGATTAAGTTCAGGTTGAAAGTGGACAATACCCGGGAGATAGCTTCCTGGTATAATAAAACGTATAGCCATGTATAACTATAAACGACACATGATGCAAGAACTGAGTAATAAAAATCGCAATCCGGAAATACAAGTTGCAATAGCTGGTATTGGTTATCTCTCTCCCCATGGAGAAGATTTAAAAGAGATTGCCAGGGCAGAATTGACGTTCATTTATGAACATCTGAAGTCCTATTCCCAAAATGAACAGATCTTCATTCTGGACTTTATGAGTGGTGAAATAATTGATAAAACTCTAGAACTTGAAAATGAACTATGAATAAACTACATAAAATGCATGAATGGGAGGTCTGTAATCCCGGTTATACCTTTGAACATGTGTTCTATACCGAGAGATCACGGGAAGTCCGCAAAATCACCGGTACAGTACCAGTGCTTAAACGTGAACTTATAAACGGCGCCAAAAGAAATGTATCAGCTCATAGGAGAGTGCGATGGGACGGGTTCGGACGCTGCTATTCCATAAATAGCAATTTTCGGTTACGTCAGTATGACATCACTTTTCCAAATTAGTATTCAGCTTTTATTTACACGACAAATCACCGATATTCGTCGTATCTAAACTCTCTAAGACATGATATCTAATAGTGATATTGAAAAAATTCTCGACCGTGCAGACATAGTGGACGTGATATCCGGCTTTGTAGAACTGAAGCGTGCTGGTATTAGGTACAAGGCTTGCTGTCCGTTCCATTCAGAAGATACTCCTTCTTTTATGGTGGATCCTGGACGGGGTACTTGGTATTGCTTCGGTGCCTGTAAAGAAGGTGGTAATGTCATTAAGTTTGTGCAAAAGTACAATCACATGAATTTCCGCGAGGCTTGTCTTTGGCTGGCTGACAAATACGGGATACATATCGACGATGAACAGGAGAAACCAACAGCTGACGAAATACGTCGTCAGAAGAAACGCGAGTCTATGCAGATCATCAATTTGTTTGCTGCTGAGATATTCCTGCAGAACCTGTCCCGTCCGGAGGCAGATGCAGCCCGTGCCAAGATCCGACTGCGTTGGGGAGAATCATTCCCGGTCGAAATGGGTATCGGATATGCCTTGGCGGATTGGTCTCAGTTGTCAGACATGGCAGCTGCTAAGGGGTTGTCACTGGAATTGATGGAGGAAATGGGACTTATCCGTAAGAAGAAAAACGGTGGATATTATGATTTCTACCGTGACCGCATCATGATCCCAATCCGCGACCGCTTCCGGAACATTATCGGATGGACGGCCCGTGACATGAGCGAAGTGGATGGTACGCCTAAATACCTGAATTCCTGTGAAAGTGACTTGTATCATAAAGGAAACAGCATTTTTGGCATAGATAACGCTATTCGTCAGGCAGCTAAAGAAGAGAAATTCTATTGTGTGGAGGGGGCGCCTGATGTTATGCGCTTGCAATCCATTGGAGTTAACAATACCATTGCCTCATTGGGTTCTGCCTGGACTAAAGGACAATTCGAACAGTTGAAACGGTATGCTACGACACTGTGTTTTCTTCCTGATGCCGATCCTAAACCGGTGAATGAACCTTATGGTACCGGCATAGCTGCTGTGATAAAAAGTGGTGTGATGGCTATGGAGTGCGGTTTTTCTGTCTCTGTACGTGAGATTCCGCTGGGTGAAGGTAATCTGAAGAATGATCCGGATTCATATTGTACTAATATCAGTCGTTTTAATCAATTAGAGGAACAGGACTTCATTACCTGGTATGCTGGATATGCGTTCAACAAAGATGGCACAACTGAAGACAAGAGCGCAGCGGTAAGTCAGATTGCTAAACTCGTGGCCCTGGTAGGTGATGAAGTCAAAGAAGCCATGTATCTGGCTAAACTGAGAGATACATACAACAATAAGAACCTTTGGTCGATGGCTATCAACCGGGAAAAGAAAAAGATAAATGAATCCAAAGCCGGGAAATCACAGGTTATCAATAGGGATCTGTTGGCCAAATATGGTTTCTTTGAATCCAACAACTGTTACTACTCTACCAATGAGGGCAAAGAGTTCCAGTGGTCTAACTTCATCATGTTGCCCATGTTCCACATTAAAGATTCCATGATGCCCAAACGTCTGTACCGTATTAAGAACCAAAGTCGTCAGGAGGAAATTGTGGAGATGAAACAGGAGGATTTGGTATCGCTTTCCAAATTCAAGCAGAAGGTCGAGGGACTGGGTAATTATATCTGGCTGGCCAGTGAAAAAGAAATGACACGTCTGAAGATGTATCTCTATGAGCAGACCGAAACTGCTACCGAAATCACTCAGTTGGGATGGCAGCGTAAAGGATTTTATGCCTTCGGTAACGGCGTATTTGATACAGAATGGCATCCGGTTGACGAATACGGAATCGTCCGTTTGGGTGAAAAAGGAAACTTTTATCTTCCGGCAAGTAGTCTGATTTACCGTGATGATGACAAATTGTTCCAGTTCGAACGGAGGTTTGTCCATCTTAACTATTCTTCCATCAGTCTGAAGGAGTACTTTTCTAAACTGGTTGGAGTATTTGGTGACAATGCCAAGGTAGGAATCTGTTTCCTGCTGGCTACTTTATTTCGTGACATTATCACCGGATATACCAAAAGCTTTCCTATATTAAACTTGTTTGGTCCTAAGGGTTCCGGTAAGTCTGAACTCGGACATAGCTTGATGGCATTGTTTATTATCGAGAATATCCCGCCCAATATACAGAATGCAACCATTCCGGCACTGGCCGACCTGGTAGCACAATGTGCCAACGCCCTGGTACATATCGATGAATTCAAGAATAATATTGATATCGATAAGCGCGAATACCTCAAAGGACTTTGGGACGGTGCTGGCCGGTCACGTATGAACATGGATCGTGATAAGAAACGTGAGATAACTGCCGTAGACTCTGGAGTGATTCTTTCCGGACAAGAAATGGCAACTGCCGACATCGCTCTGTTCAGCCGTTTGGTGTTTCTGACCTTTGCTAAATCAGAATTTACAGAAGAAGAGAAACGTCGCTACAACGAACTTGTAGAGATTCGCAAACGGGGGCTTACCCACCTGACACTTCAGATTCTTCGTCACCGTGCCCGTATGGAGCAACAGTTCGTCAGCAATTATCATACTTGTCTGTCCGACGTATTGGAATTCCTGGGTGCCGAAAAGGTGGAAGATCGAATCCTTCGTAACTGGATTATACCACTGGCCGCGTTCCGTACGCTCGAGGGGGTACTGGATATTCCGTTTTCTTATCCGGATATCCGGCAGGTGACGGTAGATGGCATTCTGCGACAGAATGCTGAATGCAAGAGTAACAATGAACTGGCTAATTTCTGGAATGTCGTATCTTATCTGCAACAGGATGGCGAAATCTTCATCGAGGGAGATTACCGTATAGAATACCTGAGTCGCTTCAAAAGTAGCCTGGTAAAGATTGAACAGCAATATCAGGAACCAAAGGCTATCCTTATGATGCGTAAAAACCGTATCTTCATGTTGTATAAGAAGTTCGGCAAACAGGTGGGTGATTCAGTGCTTCCCGAAGGTTCGTTGATATATTATCTGGAGAACTCAAAGGAATACATGGGCAAGAAGAACTCTGTCCGCTTTAAGAATATCCAGCGAGGTGTAGAAGTCCAGAAGGTAGAAACGACCCCGACCGGAGGTCTTTCCTATAAGAAAACTTCTACTCCGGATGTAGCCCTTTGCTTTGATTATCGCATGATACGTGAAACGTATAACATTAACCTTGAAGTTGAGGTAGAAGGTCAGGAAAGCGATGACTTGGAAAATGAATGAGCATTATTACTATAATAGATTGTCTGAGAGTGTAAAGGCAGCCGCTGTGAAGTGGTTGCCTTTTTTATTTTTATATCCCTCCCTTGAACTTTTCAGTGTCTTCCCATGAGGCGAAAACCTCTTCTACACTTTCTACAATGTTGAAAAAGAGATATTTATATATTCTACATACCTTCTACAATCTTTCTACATTTTTCTACAAATTGAAGAAAAACATAAAACCTTCTACAAAATGCTTCATATTCTACAATATTTCTACACTTGTAGAAAATTAAAAATTTCATAAATAATTGATTGTCAGTGCTTATTTGGCGTTGTAGAAAGTGTAGAAGGTGTAGAAGGCAAAATATGTGTCATAGCTGGGAAATTTCTTTTGGATTCTAGGGCTAAAAGCCTTATTTTTGATATATATACTTGAAATCAAATGTAAATAATACTTTTTCCATGAGTAACATTGTTTTCTATATCCGTTTGGAGCCATATCTTCGTCAATGGCTTATACATGCTTTAGGTGATCCGGTTGTTTTTCCGGCACAACCGTGTATTTACAACTAATTATTCCTCAATATTTTATAAGCAATAAGTCAGGAATATGG
>OGXU01001402.1_pt1 | contig 11831 bp, 8 predicted proteins | sample 1576381 | NCBI WGS metagenome assembly OGXU01 (sample SAMEA3541544, study PRJEB24748) | human gut metagenome | biome: human gut; feature: human-associated habitat; material: faeces | place: China | collected 2012 | reverse complement strand
TATGTGATCCGACAGGCAGCCGCAGATTCATCTGCATTGAAGCGGAACATGATATTGACTGTACCGGAATTGAACATTCACAAACCTACGCCCAACTGAAAGAGGAATTGCTTGCAGGTGCCCGCCACTGGTTCAGCAAAGAGGAAGAACATACCTTACAGCGTCATAACAGCGCCTACTATCATGTCAACCCCATAGAAGACATTGTGCGCAATACATACGTACCTGCCACGTTGGATGAACCGGATTGTCTGTCACTCTCCGCCGCCATCATTCATCAGGAATTGAAAAAGAAGTTTCCAGCCGTACTACGCAACTGCACTCCTATCCAGCTGGCACAAATCCTGACCGCAGCAGGTATCAGCCGACAGCATACGAGATTGGGGAATGTGTATTTGGTGAAGAGGGTGAAGGGTGGTGAAGAGTAAAAATAATGCCGTTCATTCACAGGAAGTAGGTGTGAATGAGCGGATAAGCTTTATGTGAAAAGAGTGGAGAACGATTTATAAAAATAAAGTACATTATTCAAGAACAAAAAAGTTTTAGAATCATCTCCGAGTATTTGGATATTATTCGTTATCTTTGAAAACTTTATTTCATTAATTAATATCATTTGAAATGATGAGAGAAGCCCAAATAGAAGAACTATTTATAAAAAAGTTAGAAGAACTCAAATACTCCTATCGCAGAGATATTCGCGACAGAAACTCTCTTGAACAAAACTTCCGAGAAAAGTTTGAGTCTCTCAACCGGGTAAGGCTGACTGAAAACGAATTTGAACGGCTGAAAACCGAAATTATAACTCCTGATATATTTGCCGCTTCGAAGTTGCTGCGTGAAAGGAATTATTTTCAACGTGAAGATGGCACTCCTCTACATTATACATTAGTGAACATAAAAGACTGGTGTAAGAATGAATATGAGGTTATCAACCAATTGAGAATAAATACAGGAAACAGTAACCATCGATATGATGTCATTATTCTTATTAATGGTATTCCGGTAGTTCAGGTCGAATTAAAAACATTAGACGTCTCACCTAGGAAAGCAATACAACAAATTGTTGATTACAAGAATGATGTTGGTAACGGTTATACCAACTCATTACTTTGTTTTATGCAATTATTTATTGTTAGTAATAGGAGTGACACCCGTTACTTTGCCAACAATCAAAATCAACATTTTAGTTTTGATTCCAACGAGCAATTTCTACCTGTGTATCAACTTGCAAATGAGCGAAATAGAAAAATCAGACATTTAGACTCTTTTGCAGAACTATTCTTACCCAAATGTACATTAGGGGAAATGATTAGCAAATATATGGTTTTGGTAGAAAGCGAGCAAAAACTATTAATTATGCGTCCCTACCAAATCTATGCAGTAAAAGCAATTGTAAACTGCATTCATCAAAATCGGGGTAACGGTTATATATGGCACACTACAGGTAGTGGAAAGACGCTTACTTCTTTCAAAGCCTCCACGTTATTAAAAGATAATCCGGACATAGAAAAATGTCTTTTCGTTGTTGACCGCAAAGACTTGGACAGGCAAACCCGTGAAGAGTTTAATAAGTTTCAAGAAGGAAGTGTAGAAGAAAACACCAATACCGAAACACTTGTAAGACGACTACTTTCTACAGATTATGCAGATAAAGTCATTGTAACGACTATCCAAAAGTTGGGTTTAGCATTGGACGGAAACCATAAAAAGAACTATAAAGAACGCTTAAATCCATTGAGTAAGAAACGAATGGTTTTCATCTTTGATGAATGTCACCGTTCACAATTTGGTGAGAATCATAAAGCTATTAAGGAATTCTTCCCTAATGCTCAATTGTTCGGCTTTACCGGAACACCTATTTTCAATGATAACGCAACACAAAAGACTATAGAAGATGAACATGCTTCCAACAAGACTACTAAAGATATTTTCGAAAAGGAACTGCATGCATACACTATTACAAATGCAATTGATGACAAAAACGTATTGCGTTTTCATGTAGAATATTTTAAAGGAAAAGGGAACATTAATCCTAAGCCGGGAGAAACCATTACTCAACAAGCAGTGATTGAGGCTATTATAGACAAGCACAATGCCGCAACCAATTCGAGGAAGTTTAATGCGATTCTGGCAACCGCTTCCATAAACAATGCCATAGAATATTATAATCTTTTCAAAGAAATCCAGAAACAAAAACAAAAAACAAACAAAGACTATCTACCTCTAAATATAGCCTGCGTTTTTTCACCTCCGGCAGAGGGTAATAAAGATATTCAGCAAATTCAGGAAGACTTGGAGCAAGAAAAAGAAGACAACAAGCAAAATCCTGATGAGAAGAAAGCAGCATTAAAGAGTATTATCAGGGATTATAATAAACAATACGGAACAAATCACAACATTAATGAGTTTGATTTGTATTACCAAGATGTACAAAAGCGCATCAAAGACCAACAATACAGTAATGCGGATTATCCTCACAAAAATAAAATTGATATCGTCATTGTAGTAGATATGCTACTTACGGGTTTTGACTCTAAATATCTCAACACTTTGTATGTAGATAAAAATCTAAGATATCATGGACTGATACAGGCTTTTTCACGTACCAACCGTGTACTAAACGATACTAAACCATACGGAAATATATTAGATTTCCGCCACCAGGAAAATGCCGTAAACGAAGCTATCGCTTTATTCTCAGGAGAAAAATCTAAAGAGCAGGCGAAAAAAATCTGGTTAGTTGATCCAGCTCCTGTAGTAATTGAAAAATATAAAGAAGCCGTAGCAGCTTTAGGTGATTTCATGCGACAAAATAATTTAGCCTGCGAACCTCAGGAAGTGTATAATTTGAAGGGGGATACTTCTCGAATCGCTTTTGTCAAAAATTTCAAGGAAGTACAGCGCTTAAAAACCCAGCTCGACCAATATACAGACTTAAACGAGGAACAACAAACTCAAATTGAAGAGATATTGCCTGAAAACACTTTCCGTTCATTTAAAAGTTCGTACATAGAAACGGCTAAGCAATTTAGGGAAATACAACAAAAAGGCGGCGATAACATTCCTGTAGATATACAGCAACTTGATTTTGAGTTTGTACTTTTTTCCTCAGCATTGATTGACTATGATTACATCATGGGACTAATTGCCGACAGCACTCAAAAGAAACCATCTAAACAAAAAATGACAAAAGCACAAATCATCAACCTGCTTTGTTCAAGCTCTAATATGATGGATGAACAAGAAGATTTAACTGAATACATAAAAAGTTTGGATTGGAATAATGGTCAAGATGTACAATCACTACATGATGGTTATAATGCTTTTAAGATAGAGAAAAATGAAAAAGAGCTATCCGATATCGCAAACAAACACGGACTAACCGCATCTGCCTTAAAAGATTTTACAGATAAAATTATGCAACGCATGATTTTCGACGGTGAAAAACTAACGGATCTCCTTGAACCGTTAGAACTAAGTTGGAAAGAACGCCGTACGAAAGAACTTGCATTGATGGCAGACTTAGTCCCTCACTTAAAAAAACAAGCTCAAGGACGTGAGATTTCAGGATTAGCTGCTTATGAATAACATGAAAAAAAGAATATGAGTAACCAACCTAAAATATATAAATATAAAGATTTGTCGGGATTAGCCGCAAGGTTACGTGGCGATCTGATTGAACACGATTTCGTCTTACTCTACGCTCATAATGGAACAGGGAAAACCCGTTTATCTATAGAATTCAAGAATAAAGGAAAAAAGAAAATAAATGGAGACACTCTCTATTTTAATGCTTTCACCGAAGATCTGTTTCATTGGGACAATGACTTAGAAAATGATATGGACCGTGTTCTTAAAATAAATGCTGATTCAAAATTCTTCAATGCATTTAAAGAATTGGCCTTAGAAGAGAAAATCTTCGCATACCTAGAACGTTATGCGGAATTTGACTTCAAATTTGATTATGAAAAATGGGAAATAAGCTTCAGCAAGCAGGTTCCCAATCCCAAACATAAGTTTAACAACAAAGAGCCTGAGTATATCATTCAGAACAATATTAAAATTTCTCGTGGCGAAGAGAATATTTTTATCTGGTGTATCTTTCTTGCCATCTGCGAACTGGCAATTGATGGTGCAGAAGCTTACAATTGGGTTGAATACATTTACATAGACGATCCAATCTCCTCGTTAGATGACAACAATGCTATTGCTGTAGCCAGTGATTTATCTCAGTTGTTGAAAAAAGGAAAAGATAAGGTCAAATCTGTTATTTCATCTCACCACAGCTTGTTTTTCAACGTCGTTTACAATGAATTAAAGCAAAAACCATGCAAACGATATTTCCTACATAAGAATGGAACTGACGGATATACTCTACAAGCAACTGACGAAACACCTTTTTTCCATCATATAGCCATATTGAGCGAACTCAAACAAGTGATGGAGTCGGGTAAAATCAATACATATCATTTCAATATGTTACGCAGTATTTTAGAAAAGACATCTACGTTCTTCGGATATGACGACTTTTCAAAATGTATTCATGGAGTAGAGGATGAAGTGCTTTACTCACGAGCACTAAACCTACTGAGCCATGGAAAGTATTCTATTTACGAACCTGTAGAAATGGGAGATGACAACAAAGTTCTTTTTATAAAGATATTGCGAGCGTTTTTGGATAAATATCAATTTGACTTACCTATTCTTCTAATTGAAGAAGAAAAAGAAGTGATTGATGCGATTAACAAAGAAAAAATGAGAAATTAAATATGACAGTACAAGATCAAAAACAATTAGGCAAAACCCTTTGGGAAATAGCAGACGGGTTGCGTGGAGCAATGAATGCAGATGACTTTCGCGATTATATGCTATCATTTCTTTTTCTACGCTATTTGTCTGATAATTACGAAGAAGCTGTAAAGAAAGAATTAGGGAGAGATTATCCTCAGTTGGAAGAAGCCAACAAACATAGAGCTTTGGGAATATGGTATAAAGCAAATGAAATGGACGTACCGGAATTTGAAAAACAAATGCGCCGTAAAGTTCATTATGTCATAAAACCTCAATATTTATGGAGTAATATTTCAGAAATGGCTCGTACTCAGAATGGAGAGTTGCTACAAACACTTGAAGAAGGCTTTAGATACATTGAAAATGAGTCATTTGAAAGTACTTTCCAAGGCTTATTTTCGGAAATAAACTTGAATTCGGAAAAGTTAGGCAGAACAGCCTCGGATAGAAATAAGAAACTTTGCACTATTATTCAAAAAATAGCAGAAGGAATTGCCAGATTCTCAACAGATACAGACATTTTAGGCGATGCTTATGAATATCTTATCGGTCAGTTTGCCGCAGGCTCGGGGAAAAAGGCCGGAGAGTTTTATACTCCGCAACAGCTATCAACTATTTTATCTAAAATTGTAATCTTAGATAGTCAAGACCCGGCATTAGGAGAAAAAAATAAATTAGACAGAGTATTGGATTTCGCATGTGGCTCCGGCTCCTTATTATTGAATGTTCGCAGACAGTTAGTGGAAACCGAAGGAAGTATAGGGAAAATATATGGACAAGAAAAGAATATTACCACCTACAACCTTGCCCGTATGAATATGCTGTTGCATGGACTCAAAGATACAGAATTCGAAATACACCATGGCGACACATTGATCAATGACTGGAATATTCTGAACGAAATGAATCCTGCAAAAAAGATGGAATTCGATGCTATCGTTGCAAATCCCCCTTTTAGCTTACGTTGGGAACCTACTGACACGCTAACAGAAGATTTCCGTTTCAAGAACTATGGCATTGCCCCTAAATCAGCTGCTGACTTTGCATTCTTATTGCACGGTTTCCATTTCTTGTCCAATGGAGGAACAATGGCTATCATACTCCCGCATGGGGTATTGTTTCGTAGTGGAGCAGAGGAACGTATCCGAACCAAACTACTGAAAGATAATAATATAGATACAGTGATAGGTTTACCTTCTAATCTGTTCTTTTCAACAGGGATTCCGGTTTGCATTTTAGTATTAAAGAAATGCAAGAAATTTGATGATGTTCTTTTCATCAATGCCAGCGAGCATTTTGAAAAAGATAAGAGACAAAATCGTCTACGAGAAGGAGAAGATGGCAAGCCTAATGATATTCAAAAAATCATAGAAACATATCAATTCCGAAAAGAGGAAGAACGATACTCCCGACGGGTATCTATGGACGAGATTGAACAAAACGGTTATAATCTTAATATTTCTCGGTACGTAAGCACGTTCAAAGAAGAAGAGCCCATTGACATACATGCAGTAATGGCTGAAATCAAAGAACTTGAAGCTAAACGAGCTGATTTAGACAAAGAAATAAATGTTTATCTGAAAGAACTTGGATTGATAGAGTAATAACGATGCCGAAGAATTTTGAAATAAAAAATAGTACAGCCGAGTTCCTCATGTTCGTGATGGAAGGTAAAGAAAACGGTGTACAAGTGACGTATAAAGACGAAACAATTTGGTGCACGCAGAAGGCAATGGCTACACTGTTTGATGTAGGTGTTCCTGCCATCAGTAAACACTTGAAGAATATCTTCGATACAGGTGAACTTTCAGAAAAATCAGTTATTTCCATTTTGGAAACAACTGCCTCAGATGGCAAATCCTATAAAACTTCTTTCTATTCGCTCGATGCTATTATTTCTGTTGGTTACCGTGTGAATTCCGTCCGTGCCACTCAATTCCGCCAATGGGCAACCTACATATTGCGACAATTTGCCATACGTGGTTATGTTATTGATAAAAAGCGAATGGAAAATGGTTCATTCATTGGTGAAGACTATTTCGAACATTTGCTTGCCGAAATTAGGGAGATAAGATTAAGCGAACGTCGTTTCTATCAGAAGTTGACCGATATATATGCTACAGCTATTGATTACAATAAGGATGCACCAACTACTCGTCTATTTTTTAAAAAAGTGCAAAACAAAATGCACTTTGCCGTACATGGTCATACAGCTACCGAACTAATAGTAGAGCGAGCCAATGCACAAAAAGAAAATATGGGATTGACAACCTGGGAAAATGCCCCTAACGGAAAAATTGTAAAACCTGATGTGAGTATAGCAAAAAATTATTTAAATGAATTAGAATTAGAAGATATGGGACGTTTGGTCAACGCTACTCTAGATATGGCTGAACGTATGGCAAAACGGCATATCCCTATGACTATGGAAGATTGGGCAAGACGAATAGATATTATTCTCGAAGCTGGAGATAATGCAGTATTGATTGATGCTGGTAAAGTTACCGCAGAGTTTGCTAAATCTTTTGCAGAATCAGAGTTCGAAAAATATCGAATTGTACAAGACAGGTTATTCTGTTCTGACTTTGATCGGTTTGATGACAACGACATCCTTTCATTCGATTTTAACCTTAAATGAAGAATAACAGTTATGGCAAATAATAACAATACAAAAAACCTCAATGTTCCAAATTTGAGATTCCCGGAGTTTAAGGGGGAATGGAAAGAAGCACCATTAACCAAGTATTTAGAATTCAAAAATGGATTAAACACTGATTCGAAGAAATTTGGGAAAGGAGTGAAATTTATATCGATTATGGATATACTCAACAATCAATATATTACTTACGATAACATTATAGGTTTAGTAAATGTTGATATTGAAATTCAAAAAAGATATGAAGTTAATTATGGTGACATTCTTTTCCAACGAAGTTCTGAAACTATTGAAGATATTGGTCGCGCAAATGTTTATTTAGATAATAAACCTGCTATTTTTGGTGGATTTGTAATTCGAGGAAAGAAAATAGGAAACTATTACCCTGAATTTTTCAAATATCTTTTAAGTAGTCCAACTGCTCGAAAAAAAGTAATTGTAAAAGGAGCGGGCTCACAACACTACAATATAGGACAAGAAGGATTATCTTCTATATTGTTACATTTTCCTCCTCTCCAAGAGCAAAATAAGATAGCTCAGTTTCTGTGTCTTTTAGATCATCGTATCGCTACCCAAAACAAAATAATTGAGAAATATGAATCTCTAATTAAAGGGATAGGCAATAAACTATTCTCCCTCAAAATGAGGTTTAAAACTAATGATGGAAATGATTTCCCTAGTTGGAAAACTAAATCATTTGAGAATATAGGCAAAACATTTAGTGGTTTGTCAGGGAAAGCCAAAGAGGACTTTGGCATAGGAAAACCATACATTCAATATAAGCAAGTCTTTGATTCTCCCCAAATACAAATACAAAATTGCGGATTGGTTAATGTATCAGATAGTGAAAATCAGAACAACGTAAAATATGGAGATGTATTTTTCACTGTATCATCTGAAACACCTGATGAAATAGGAATGTCTTCAGTCTTATTAGACGAGGTAGATGAAATGTATCTTAATAGCTTTTGCTTTGGATATAGACTTTCATCATTTGAGGTTTTAAGTCCACTATATGCAAGTTATTTTTTTCGAGATTCTTCATTTAGAAATAAAGTAGTGAAGATTGCCCAGGGAAGTACGCGATATAATATCTCTAAATCTGAGTTAATAAAGTTGGAAATATCATTACCCAGCATAGAAGAACAGGCACGTATTGCTTCGTTTCTTTCAGCAGTAGACGAGAAAATTAAAAATGAAAAGGAAATATTGAACTTATACCTAATACAGAAGAGCTATCTACTTCTGTTTAATTGCATATTTCAACACATTCGTTTCAACAGATATTTTATCTTCAATAGAATCCAATAGACAAGAAATTTTCTTTTGGTTTTCTTTAGTAGGTATGGGGATCCGTAATGACATTAAATCTTTTTTTTGAATATTAGGTAGACCACTACCAACCCTAAGAGCCATAATCATTTTTTCATTTGATTTCAAATAGTGATATAAATATTTTTCAGTCAGTTCGCTCTTTATGTTTTGGAGTGTATAACAATGACCACCACTCCAAAAGTTTTCTTTATTATACTGCACATACCCACACGAATTCCCCCCTTCACTTATAGATATTGTACCTGCATCTGTATTATATGAATTATAGTATCCAGAAGGCTGCGTACCACCATTCATAACGTAGTATTTCCCATGTTTCAATAGATTATCTAAATTAACCTGCTGTCCTTTAATGATATTACATAAGTTACCTAAATAATTGTAGTGTGTAGATTCCTCTAAAATGTAATATCTTATCCCTTTAATTAGAGATTCATATTTCTCAATTATTTTGTTTTGGGTAGCGATACGATGATCAAGTAACCATAACAGAGCAGCAATTTTACTCTGTTCTTCTTTTGAAGGAACTCCGATAGAGATATCTTTAAAGTTCTTTGGACTAATCGAATATATTTTTGTTCCTTGGGATAGTCTTCTAATTTGACAACGAAAGATTTCCGAAGAAAAAGCATACCCTTTAAATCCATTAATGGTCAAGTTCTTTTTGTCTCTACCATGAATCGTATGTAATCCACATATTATATTCTTATTCTCACAACTTAAAAATTCAACAACTTTCCCAACATCGTTTGTATCTTCTGATGCATCTGCAAAAGCCACATCCCCATCTTTACAAAGAGTATAATTTTTAGGGATAAGCTCTTTCTTTATATTTGGTAAAGAACATTTAACCAACTCTATTTGAGTAGGAAGCCCTTTATGAATCAACCCGTAATGTAGATTGTAGATATTGTCTGTTCCATATTCTAACTGATCCCATGACAAAGAATTTGTTGGAAAGAATTCTAAAATATCTGAAACTTTATATTTTTTCCATTCCCCCTTAAACTCCGGGAATCTCAAATTTGGAACATCTAAAAAATCAAAAACAAAAAAGGAAATATCCCTTCATAAAATCCTTAATCCTTATCTTACAAGAATATTAATCTATTTAAATCATGAAAGCATGACAGCAAAAAAAACGATTAAAGAAATTACCATTATGTGGAAAGAAGACAAACGTAAATATGTGAAAAGCTCAACATATTCAGCGTATGCCCTAATCTTAGAAAATCACATACTTCCTATGTTTGGAAATAAGTATGAGTTACTCGAAAACGAAGTACAAGAGTTTGTCTTACAGAAACTTCAGAAAGGACTAAGCGCAAAAAGTGTAAAGGATATACTCATTGTACTAAAAATGGTAATGAAGTTTGGAGTAAAACTTGGTATATTGTCCCATCAGGATTGGTGCATCAAATTCCCGACACCACAGGAAAACAAACAACTAAATGTACTCAACATCGCTAATCACAAAGCAATATTGCAGTATATAAGTGAACACTTCACTTTCCGAAATTTAGGCATCTATATTTGTCTGACCACAGGAATGAGAATAGGTGAAATCTGCGCACTGACTTGGGATGATGTAGACATTGTCAATGGAGTAATATGCATTCGGAAAACCATTGAACGAATTTATATATTGGATGGTGAGAAAAGACATACGGAAATCATTATCGGCACACCTAAAACTCAGAATTCTATTCGTGACATTCCTATGAACAAGGAATTATTAAAGATGCTACGCCCGTTAAAAAAAATCGTAAATGGCAAGTTCTATGTACTTACTAATGAAGAGAAACCAACTGAGCCGCGTACCTATCGTAACTATTACAAACGAATGATGGAACAACTCAATATTCCCCCACTAAAATTTCACGGACTGCGCCACAGTTTCGCCACACGTTGCATTGAAAGCAATTGCGACTACAAAACTGTAAGTGTAATACTTGGACATTCAGATATCGCTACTACATTAAATCTCTATGTTCATCCAAACATGGAACAGAAGAAGCGATGCATTGATAAGGTTTTTAAATCTATCAAGTAATACGAAAATAGGATAAGTCTAGCAAGTATAGCACTTATCCTATAATCTTATATTCTTTAAAAAGGACTCACTTCATAAACACGAAATACACCGCCGCAATCAAACAAACGAACGCCGCCAAATGATTCCAATGTAACGCTTCACCTTTAAAGAAGATAGTAGTAAACACTGTAAAAATAACAAGTGTTATCACCTCTTGGATGACTTTCAGTTGCATCAACGAAAACGGGCCTCCATTGCCTATAAAGCCGATGCGATTAGCCGGTATCTGACAGGAATATTCAAAAAAAGCGATTGCCCAACTGAACGCAATCACACCGATCAGCGGAAGAGCAGCGAACCAACTGTACTCCTGTTTCATCTTTAAATGTCCGTACCAGGCGAATGTCATAAAGACATTGGATACGATCAGCAACAAAATGGTATAGAATCCTTTCATAATAACCTATTCAAATTAATCTATTTTATCTGGTAATAATTCTTCCTGTACATTAGTCATACTGCCCCAAAGGCTATAACGAGCTTCTGGATTCATCGCTTCCAGTTGTCGCAAAACACCTTTCATATCACTGCGGCTGGACTGCGATTCATAGGGACAATTCTTCACTTGTTTCTGATAATGGCGCAACGCTGCCAACTCTATCAAATCAGCTTCGTGAACCAGACACATCGGACGGATAATTGTCATATCAAACTTCTTCATCACCAACCGGGGCGGCATTGTACTGAATGCTCCCTGATAAGTGATATTCATCAATAAAGTTTCCAGAATATCATCCATGTGGTGACCGAGAGCGATTTTATTGCATCCGTGCTCCTTGGCAACAGTAAACAAAGCTTTCCGACGGTTCCATGAGCAGAGGAAGCAGGGAGATTTACGTGTATCGGTAGCAGGGTCAAAAGCAGTCTCATACTGTACAAAGGGAACTCCATACGCCTCGCAGTGCGCTTTCAAATATTCCGTATCACTCTGATAAGGAATATTCTTCATCACTA
>OGXU01001391.1_pt1 | contig 11942 bp, 10 predicted proteins | sample 1576381 | NCBI WGS metagenome assembly OGXU01 (sample SAMEA3541544, study PRJEB24748) | human gut metagenome | biome: human gut; feature: human-associated habitat; material: faeces | place: China | collected 2012 | reverse complement strand
AAGAAAATATAGACCTATACTACAAAAATAAGCCACGGATATTTGCAACTGTGCCAAAAAAGTGGGTAGCCGAACGTATCGGAGAAAAATACATCATCCCGACCTTGGGAGTATGGACAAAAGCGGAAGAAGTGGATTTCGATACTCTGCCCGACAAATTCGTCATCAAATGCAATCACAACAGCGGAACGGGAATGTACATTTGCAAAGACAAACAGCAAATGGATGTGCAGAAAGTCCGTAACGGATTACGCACCGGATTGCAGGAAGACTACTTCCATCATAATGGAGAGTGGCCGTACAAAAACATAAAACCCCGCATCATCGCAGAACAATACATAGAAGATAAAAAATCCCATGAATTATACGACTATAAATTCTTCTGTTTCAACGGAAAAGTAAAATTATTCAAAATAGATTTTGATCGTTTTACGGAACATCATGCTAATTATTATACCCCAACGGGAGAAATCCTTCCGTTGGTCGAAACAGCATACCCACCACAATTCGATCGCATTATTTCTATGCCTTCAACTCTACCTCAAATGATATCGTTGGCAGAAACACTTAGTTGTGGAATCCCATTCCTCCGAGTCGATTTTTATACGATCGGAATGGATATTTTCTTCGGAGAACTGACTTTCTTTCCCACTAGCGGTATGACTCCGTTCGAACCGAAAGATTGGGATAAAAAACTGGGCGACATGCTAATCCTGCCTACAAAAAACAAATGACAAAATAATCAACATCCGCCGACTAATATGTCCCATTCGATAACAGATATTATAAAAAATCCAGCCTTATTGCTGCTTACATTGGGCCACCGAGAATATTTCAACTGGGTAAGTGATAAATCATATCTGAAGATTGCTTTTTGGGCGCGTATGCATAAAAAACTCGATCTGGAACACCCGAAATCGTTCAGCGAAAAACTGCAATGGCTCAAACTCTACGACCGGAATCCACGATACACACAGTTGTGCGACAAATACGAAGTAAAGGCCATCGTCGGCGATATCATCGGGCACGAATACCTCATCCCCACACTCGGTGTATGGGAGAAATTCGAGGATATAGATTTTTCGAAACTACCCGAACGTTTCGTGCTGAAATGTACGCACGACAGCGGCGGTGTGATCGTTTGCAAGGACAAATCAAAACTGAACTATAAAAAAGTCCATCGCAAAATCAACGCTTGCCTGCGGCATAATTTTTTCTGGGGAATGCGCGAATGGCCATACAAAGACATAAAACCCCGGATCATTGCCGAGCAATATATGGAAGACAATGCTTCCGGAGAGCTGCGTGACTATAAATTCTTCTGTTTTGACGGAAAAGTGAAAGCACTCTTCATTGCCTCCGATCGAATGACACAGGGAGAAGAAACAAAATTCGACTTCTTCGATGCCGATTACAACCACCTTCCATTCCGTAACGGCCATCCCAACGCCTCCGTATTACCGAATAAACCTCTGAATTTCGACAAAATGAAAGAATTGGCAGCCCAGTTATCCGCAGGTTATCCGCAGGTACGTGTGGATCTGTACGAAGTCAATGGTAAAGTATATTTCGGCGAATTGACTTTTTTCCACTGGAGCGGTATGACTCCGTTCGAACCGGAAGACTGGGATTACAAATTCGGAGAATGGCTTACATTACCACCTAAAACAAGATAAAATGGGCACTGTACATACGATAGAAAATCATCTGACGGCAATCAGCCGAACGATCCGGCGAGTACTCGTATCCTATTCGGAAAGGCAGAACATCCAAAAAAAACGAAAATTGATCGATAAAGTTTCCCTGACTGAAACCCAGAAGCAGGAGATAAAAGAATTCTTCCGAAAAAACTACGGAAAATCGTTATCTACGGCCTGGCACAGACTGTACCAAAGCTACACCGGCATATACTGCAAAGATTATTTCCCCGAAATTCTATTTTCGACACGATTGGAGCCGAAACTCAATCCATACAGAGAAGCAGAAATATTGGGCGACAAAAGTTTTTTGCCGCTATTGTTCTCCGGAATAGAAGGCCTTCACATCCCCCAAACCTATCTATCCTGCGTAAAAGGCATATACAGAAACGGGAACAATGCTCTGTTATCCCCAGCCGAAGCCTATATGTCATTATTCGACCGAGGCAAATGCGTGGTGAAAAAGACGATAGACACCAGTAGCGGACGCGATGTGCAGATATGCAACTTTGTCGGAGGACAAGACATCGGCAGCTCTTTGGCCGTTCGGGAAGTACTGGAAAAATTCGGAAATAATTTCGTTGTACAGGAATTAATCCATCAAGCGGACGTTCTTGCCACATTGAATCCATCGTCTGTAAATACGTTTCGGGTCATAACCTATATCCTCGACGACCGAATCCATATTTGCCCCATCGCATTGAGGCTGGGCCGATCTTCATCCGATCGTGATAACATCCATTACGGAGGAGTATGTATCGGAATAAACGCAGACGGTACACTAAAAAAAGAAGCATTTTCGGAACAAGGAGAACATTTTGTTTTTCACCCGGATACAAAGGTCAAATTCTCAGGCTACAACATAGGGGGGGGGAATTTGACTCGAATAAAAGAAACTGTACTAAAAATGCATGCGAATCTACCGTACTTAGGGATTCTGTCCTGGGATCTGTCTCTCGATACAGAAGGAGCCGTTGTTCTTATAGAAGTCAATACGACAGGGCAAAGTGCTTGGTTTTGCCAAATGGTCAACGGCGAATCCTTGTTCGGAGAGAACACCGGCAAAATGTTGCAATTGATTCGTAAATAATAACATGAAGATCGTTTTCTTTACAAGCGGACTTTCGGGCGGAGGAGCCGAACGAGTTTGTTGCAACCTCGCCAATTTTCTCTGCCAACGTGAACACGATATCGAATTTATCACCATATCCGATGACGAGGCGACGTATCCGCTTTCGACAAAAATAAGTCGCCAAGCACTCTTGCACCAGCAAGAACGGAGCAACTTCCTGCACGACAATCTGCTTCGTTTCTACAGAGTATGCAAGCTCATCCGCAAAACCCGATGCGACTGTTATATAGTTATGTTGCCGATACCGACAATCCTGCTATTATCACTTCGATTCCTCACCAAAGCCAAAATTATCGCTTCGGAGCGTGTCGATCCCTCCACGTACCCTCCTTCGAAACAAAAGCGATTGAAGAAAGTTGCCCATAAAGCCGATGGCTGGGTGTTCCAAACCGAAATTCAAAAAAACTGGTACGGGAATTCCATCGGCAGCGCAGCCGTAAAAATCATTCCGAATGCGATCAACAAGGAGTTCATCACCGCAGAATACTCAGGTCCGAGAAACAAGCAGATCGTTTCCTCCGGCAGGCTGACCGAACAGAAAAATCATGCTCTCCTGATAAAAGCATTCGCGGGTATAACAGCCAAATATCCAGCCTACAAACTGGTCATTTACGGCGACGGTCCGCTGCGGAAAGACCTCGAATTATTGGCCTCAAACTTGGGAATTGCCGACAAAGTCAGCTTTCCCGGTTACACGACAGAAATCCGGAAGAAAATCGAACGTTCTTCACTGTTCGTGCTTTCATCCGACTTCGAAGGTATGCCCAACGCACTGATGGAAGCGATGGCTTTAGGAGTACCCTGCATATCGACCGACTGCAAAGGTGGGGGCGCGAGATTTCTGATAAAAAACGGGACAAATGGATTGCTAACCCCCATTGGCGACGTGGAAGCATTACAGACCGCAATGGAGAAAATACTATCAGACCAATTTTTCGCAGACAATCTTAGCCATAATGCGCATAAACTCTGCGAAACACACTCTCCCGAAAAAATATACGCAGAATGGGAAAACCTCATAAAAAAGGTTGTATGCCTTCAACCATCCGATAAAAAGTAATCCTTTTGATGAAAATAGTATTCGTAACGGACACCCTATCCTCCGGTGGATCAGAACGTGTCCTCTCTACCCTTGCTAATTCTCTTTGTAAAACCTACGAAGTAAGCATCGTATGTTTAAGAAAACGGATGATTGCATACGACATAAATCCGGCAATAAAACTCGCATTTGCAGATGATCATCACCGGGACATCACGGCTAAATTATTGTGGCTACGCAAATATTTACGGCAATATGACCTTGTTATCGCCTTCATGTTACCTGTGTTTGTAGCAACATTGGCTTGTATGCTGTTTACCCGGACACCTATTATTGTTTCCGAACGAAATGACCCAGGAAAAGCCAGCCTATTCCGAAAAATAATACGGAGAATGCTCTTATTCAGAATGCAACATATGGTTGTACAAACCCCGGAGATTAAGAAATATTTTCCAGCAAAATACCATAAGCGCATATCCGTAATCGCCAATCCCATATCAGAACAATTCGAATGGCAATCAGCATTAAGCAGCCACAAAGAAAAGAAAATAATCTCCGTCGGACGACTCGATCCTCAAAAAAACCAGAAAATGATGATCGATGCTTTTGCACTTTTCAGTAAAACCCATCCTGATCACTGCTTAGATATTTATGGAGAAGGCCCTATGCGACAGGAACTCGAAGAATATATAGAACGAAAAGGATGTCGTGTCAGGTTACAAGGCAGGTCTGCTAACATAGCTTCACAAATGAAATCGGCACAAGTATTCGTCCTATCTTCCGACTATGAAGGAATGTCGAATGCAATGATAGAAGCAATGTACCTCGGATTGCCTGTAATCAGTACAAAAGTATCTGGTGCAAAAGAACTAATTATAGATCACATAAACGGATGCTTCGCCGACGATGCAAACTCGATCGCACAAGCATTTTCATATCTATCGGAAAATGAAACGGCTGCACGCGAGATCGGACTTCGCGCATCCAATACAATCAAACACTTAGTCGACAAAAATACCGTTTTGCAGCAGTGGATGGACATAATAGAAAAATATACAAAACTCTAATCACGATGAATTATCCTGTTGCCGTCATTATCCCCGTTTATAAAAACGATACGCCCCAATACGTCCGCCCCGCTATTGACAGCATCATAAAACAGACTTATTCCTGTCGAATATATATAGGAGTAGATGGTCCCATAGGAAATTCCTTAAATTCATGTCTGGAAGCGTATGAAAATAACAAAAACGTATCGATTGTACGTTTTGCAGAGAATCGGGGACTCGCCTGCGTCTTAAACGATCTGCTCCAAATATGTTTCGACAACGGTTACGAATACATCGCCCGTATGGATGCAGACGATATCTCGTTGCCGGATCGCATCGAAAAACAGATCTGTTTTCTGAATGAACACCCCGAAATAGATGTCGTCGGAGGGGCTATCAACGAAATCGACGAAGAAGGTTGCGAATCCGGGAAAACAATCGTTTATCCAGCGACTCCCACCGAATGCAAGAAATTTTTTGCGAAAAGAAATCCCCTCGCCCATCCCGCCGTTTTATTCCGCAAAAGTTTTTTTGATAAAATCGGACATTGTTACCGCCCTGAATATCGGAAAAACCAAGATACGATGCTTTGGTACGACGGCCTAATGCATGGAGTGAATATAGCAAATCTTCCGAACGTAGTATTGAAATTCAGAATGACCGAAGCCTTGTTCAAAAAGCGCCGGAATGGATGGGTTTTTGCAAAAAAACAATTGGCGGACAGATTGCAAATCAACAAAAACTTGCACTACGGCCATACCGCCGACTTATTCGCCTATGCCATGTTCTGTCTGCTCATCGCCCCTGCTTGGGTAAAAAAAATCGCGTATAAAATTTTTCGATAATTGTCATTACAATGGACGCAAAGTGGATTTTCGACCGCACGGCATCATTCTTGGGGTTGATTTGTTTATGTCCGATTCTACTAATCATAGCTATTTTGATCAAAATCAAAATGCCGGGAGGCCCTGTCATTTTCCAACAGGTTCGTGTCGGAAAAGAGGGAAAGCTCTTCACGATGTATAAATTCCGTTCGATGCAAGTAATCCATTCAGGCTCCAGTATTTCCATTGCAGGAGAGAGCCGAATCACCCCTTTGGGTGCCGTTTTGAGAAAATATAAACTCGATGAACTCCCCGAATTATGGAATGTATTGATCGGTGACATGAGTTTCGTCGGACCACGTCCCGATGTACCCGGATATGCGGATCAACTAACTGGAGAAAATAAACTCATTCTGAAATTACGCCCAGGAATAACCGGACCAGCCTCGCTCAAATATGCCAATGAGGAAGAGCTACTGGCACAAGTCCCCGATCCTGTAAAATATAACAATGAAATAATTTTTCCGGACAAAGTTCAAATCAATCTCGACTACTATTATACCCACACTTTTCGAGGAGATCTGAAACTAATTTTCCAAACGATTTTCCACACGTATCCGACTCCGGAAATTCAAAAATAATTCGTTATGAAACAACGCATCCATCTCTCGCTGGCACGTATGAGCGGCTGTGAGCAGCAATTCATTCAAGAAGCATTCGATACCAACTGGGTCGTTCCGCTCGGCCCCAACGTTAATGCATTCGAAAAAGATCTAGAAACTTTCATCGGACAGGGCAGACATATCGTTGCCCTCTCATCCGGTACAGCAGCCATTCATTTGGGACTTTTGCAATTGGGAATAGGTCCCGGAGACGAAGTGATTTGCCAATCGTTCACATTTTCGGCATCAGCCAATCCGATAACCTACCTGGGCGGAACACCCGTCTTCGTCGATTCAGAAGAGGAAACTTGGAATATGTCGCCACAATTTTTGGAACAAGCCATCCACGATCGAAAAGCTAAAACCGGAAAATATCCTAAAGCCATCATTCCGGTACATCTGTACGGCATGCCAGCCAAATTAGACGAAATATGCGCCATTGCCGAAAAGTACAATATTCCAATCTGCGAAGACGCAGCAGAAGCTATCGGATCTGAATACAAGGGGCAAAAATGCGGCACTTTCGGAGAATTCGGAGCGCTGTCGTTCAACGGCAACAAAATGATCACTACTTCTGGCGGAGGCGCCCTGATTTGCAGAACCGAAGAAGAGGCGAAACGCACAATTTTCTACGCTACGCAGGCACGTGAAGATCGCCCCTATTACTACCATAAACACATCGGTTATAACTACCGATTATCCAATATTTGCGCCGGTATAGGTCGAGGTCAAATGACTGTTCTCGAACAATATATCGCACGCCGCCGGGCAATACATACACTTTATTCCGAAAACTTCGCGGACACAGAAGGAATTCATGTCAAGCAGAATCCATCCTCCGAATACGATTCGAACTTCTGGTTGACCTGCATCGAAGTCGATGCGAAAAAATGCAATAACAAAACAGCGAATGACATTCGCATACATCTCGAACAGGAGAATATCGAATCACGTCTGCTTTGGCGTCCGATGCATATGCAGCCAATTTTCTCACGCAACGCATATTATGGAAACAAAATTGCGGAAACCATCTTCGAACGAGGACTATGTCTTCCTTCCGGCCCCTCTTTAACCGACGAACAGATTCTCGAAGTTGTTTCATCCATAAAAAAATTTATCCGATAAATCGAATCGTACTATTTATGCTTCGTATTAAGGATATACATTAGAACCATCTGTCAATCAAGCAGCCATAAACAACATCCGGATATAAAAATTACAAGTTGATAACATGAAAAACAGCAAAGTATATGATCGACCAATAAAGCCATTTCCGGAATATGTGCAAAAAGATATTACGTATAAACTTCATACTTTGCTGCTTGCATTGTTGCGCCCAACCATTACCCCTAGCATATTACAGCCAAACATACTGAACTTGTCTGAAGAAGACTGGACCCGTCTTTTTACCCTTGCGGCCCAACACGGCGTTACGGCCCTGCTCTTCGACACGATTCTCCGGCTCCCGGAACAGCAACAGCCCTCCAGAGCCCTCAAAATCCGTTGGGCCCTGAGTTCGGAAGCCATCGAGAAGCGCCATGCCCAACAGACCCGTGCCGCACACGAACTGACAACGCTCTTCGCTTCGCACGGCGTCCGTACGATCCTTTTGAAAGGGCTGGGCCTCAGCCATTTACTACCCCGGCCGGAGCACCGCGAATGCGGCGACATAGATCTGTGGCTCGACGACTGCGACAAGGGCAACCGTTTGATCGAAGAGCTGGGGATTAAAATCAATTACGATAGTGAAAAACATGCCGTTTTCCATTACAAGGGCGTCATGGTCGAAAATCACAGCCATCTGCTTATGCCGTCGCACCGCCGGACGGAGCGTGCCATAGACGATTTTCTCGTGGGTGAAGCAGAGAACAGCCGATTAGCGCCGGCGGGCTATTACACCCCATCCCCGATGTTCAACGCACTCTATCTGCTGCGCCACATGGCCCGGCATTTCGGGACGGAAGGCATCAACCTCCGACATCTGCTGGATTGGGGCCTTTTCCTGCGCAGCGAGCAATCGGAAATCGACTTCGAGAAAATCCTTACGCTTTACGCTGCAACCGGTTACGACACGGTCTATAACATTTTCACGGCATTGGCCGGCGAATTGCTCGACGAGGATTTCACACCGCTGCTCTCTGCCGTTCCGGATCCACAGCTCAAACAGCGGGTACTGAACGACATTCTCGGCTTCGGAGTGTACCGCACTCCGTCAGGTAACCGCCTGACCCGTATCGGCCGGAAAACCCGCAAACTCTTCTCATGCCGCTGGAAATACCGCACCTTACTGCCCGAGAATTTTTGGCGGGACGTAATCCTACCTTCGCTCCTGTTCCACCTGAAAAATCCGAAAAATATCTGAATCGAAGCATTCCGCACGCCATCGGCAGAGCAGAACCGCATCTCGATTGCCGCGGAAGGGTGTTCCCATATCTGCACGAAGGACATCTGCAACCGCCTGTCGAAAAAGTCCGCTCGTTTCGTTTTTCCGTCCGCCAGGGAGGTAGCCTGTAAAATCCGATTGCCATAAAAATATGAATCGAACGACAGGGAGTCTTTGACTCCCTGTCGTTTTTTCCTCCGATAAGAACCTTCTACTTCTCTTTTTTCTTATCTTGCGATCGTATAACAGAATCCTGAACAATATGCCCATATTCACTCCTCCATCCCCTGCCTTGCAAAAAGCCTGGTGGAAAGAAACGATCGTCTATCAAATCTATCCCCGCAGTTTCAAGGACAGCAACGACGACGGCATCGGGGACCTGAACGGAATCACCGAAAAACTCGACTACCTGCATGGGCTGGGAATCGAAACCCTGTGGCTCAATCCGATCTTCGCATCCCCCAACGCCGACAACGGCTACGACATCAGCGATTACCGGCAGATCATGCCTGACTTCGGCACGATGGAGGATTTCGACCGGCTCCTGAAAGAAACACACGCACGGGGCATGCGTCTTCTCCTCGACCTGGTGCTGAACCACACCAGCGACCAGCATCCCTGGTTCTGCGAGGCCCGCACCTCGCGGGAGAACCCCTACTACGACTACTACCTCTGGTGGCCGGAGGAACAGGGCCACCCGCCCTACCGCAAGAGCCATTTCGACGAGAAGGGCGATGCCTGGTGTTACAACGCCCCGACACGCTCCTACTACCTGCACTATTTTGCCCGGCAGCAGCCCGACCTCAACTGGCAAAGCCCCAAGGTGCGGGCCGAAATCTACGACATTCTGCGTTTCTGGCTCGACAAGGGGGTCGATGGATTCCGTCTGGATTCGATTCCCTACATCGCAAAAGACACGTCGTTTCCGGAGATCGACCTTCGCAAATACCCGGACGTATTTCCCTATTACTCGCTGGGACCGCACCTGCACGACTACCTGCACGAAATGAACCGCGAGGTATTCTCCCGCTACGACTGTACGACCGTCGGCGAAGGCTCGAAAACCGCCCCCGAAGAGGGGTGGAAATTCATCGCACCCGAACGGCAGGAGCTCGACATGCTCTACCACTTCGGCGCGGCGGACATCCGCAACGAAACGGAGGCGGACGATCCCGCAACCGGTATCCCGTACAGCCTGCTCGCCCTCAAGCGTATGTACGCCGAATGGGACGCAGCCGTAGGCGACGGCTGGCCTACGATCTATCTGGGCAACCACGACCAGCCGCGCATGGTTTCGCGCTTCGGCAGCGACGCCCCCGAGTGGCGCGACCTGTCGGCCAAAATGCTCACGATGTTCCTGCTCACGATGCGGGGAACCCCCTATTGGCTGGCCGGCGACGAACTGGGCATGACCAACATCCGATTCACCCGCATCGAAGAGTACGACGACATTGACACGCGCAACCACTACCGCAAACTCCTGCGGGAAGGCGGCGATACGGAACAATTCCTGCGCGAGCAGCAGGAAATCGGACGCGACAACGCCCGCACGCCCTACCAATGGGATGGAACGCTCTACGCGGGATTCTCCACGGCGAAACCCTGGCTTCGCGTCAATCCCAACCACACGGAGGTAAACGCCGCCCGGGAGCTATGCGACCCCGATTCCGTATTGAACTTCTTCAGACGGGCCGTAACGCTGCGCAAAGGACATCCGGACCTGGTTTACGGCTCGTTCCGGCTGGTCGATGCAGACAACCCGCAGGTATTCGCCTACCTGCGGGAAGGGACAGGCCGAAACTACCTCACAGTCCTGAACTTCAGCCCGAAGGCTGCCCGGTTCGACCCGAAAACGGATTTGACCGAAGCCATGCCATTGCTGCATAACTACCCTGCCCCACCGATAGCCGAAAAAGAAGGCCCGATCGAACTACGGCCTTACGAAGGGATACTGTACCGGCTCGCATAACAGCGAACCGCACCGAAGCTGCGTTTAACCCATTCCGAACGCCCCCACAAGTAAAGGCCGGCCGCCAAACTCCCGCCAAAGAACCGACATTTTACAAATGCAAAAGACGGAAACCGCAGGGTTTCCGTCTTTTGCATTTTCGACCTAAATTCCTATTCCCACTCGATCGTTGCGGGCGGCTTGGAAGAGATGTCGTACACTACGCGATTGACCCCGCGCACCTTGTTGATGATGTCGTTGGACACCGCAGCCAGAAAATCGTACGGCAGGTGCACCCAGTCGGCCGTCATGCCATCGGTCGAAGCTACGGCACGCAGCGCCACGCAGCTCTCGTACGTGCGCTCATCGCCCATTACGCCGACGCTCTTCACGGGCAGCAGAATCGCTCCCGCCTGCCATACCTGGTCGTAAAGTCCCCACTCGCGCAGGGCATCGATATAGATTTTATCCACATTTTGCAGAATTTCCACCTTCTCCGGGGTAATATCGCCCAGAATACGGATCGCAAGGCCCGGACCGGGGAACGGATGCCGCCCCAACAGCTGCGGATCGATGCCGAGGGACTTACCCACGCGGCGCACCTCGTCCTTAAAGAGCAGGCGCAGCGGCTCGACGATTTTCAGGTGCATCTCTTCGGGCAGGCCGCCGACGTTGTGGTGCGACTTGATCGTAGCCGAGGTGCCATCTGTGTTGGGAAGAACTTAGAACTGTTAGAGGAACGAAAACTTTTTGAGCAGGCAATGCAGAATTATGACTATGAAAAAGCAGATTTATATTTAGGCAGGATGAAAGAGAAAGCGGATGATAATGTGATCACCAGGCAGTATCTTTTAAAGTCAGAAGCATTGATGGACTATTACTGCAAAAGAAGTGACAATCAGACAACAATCGAAAAATTGCAGGAGGCAGTCCGGCTGACACTTCCGGATTATGAGGAATGTCTGAAAAAAGATTTCCCGTTTACCGAACAGGAAATCATGAATCTGATGAGCCTTGCAAATGCTTATGCACATGCCGGGGATGTGGATGAGGCGGTGTATATTTTTGAGAGACTGCTACAATGCTTGCAAAAGGATTATATTTTTGGAGCGTATGCAGATTATATGAAAGTGTTAATTCTTAGAAATCTGACGTCCTCCTAATACGTTGCGTACGGTTTGTCAAGCTCAGAATTATGCCTATACTTT
>OGXU01001371.1_pt1 | contig 12101 bp, 10 predicted proteins | sample 1576381 | NCBI WGS metagenome assembly OGXU01 (sample SAMEA3541544, study PRJEB24748) | human gut metagenome | biome: human gut; feature: human-associated habitat; material: faeces | place: China | collected 2012 | reverse complement strand
CCTCTTCCCATTCCGAACAGAGAAGTTAAGCCTTGTCACGCCGATGGTACTGCGTCACAGTGGGAGAGTAGGTAGCCGCCGTTTTGATTGAAGCCTCCGGACTTGAAGAAGTTCCGGAGGCTTTTTTTTGTATACGCACGTGTGAAATGTGACCTCTACCGTTTTTTCCCGTGGGTGTGGGTACCTTTCCCACGGAACTCTCCGGAAGGCTCCGCCATGTCTTTTCTCCGGCAGGGGCAGGTCCGGAAGTTTTGCTCTGTAGGGGACGATGTTCATAAAGTGAGTTTATTTATGTCAATTCAATTTGCCTCTATATCTAAAGTGATCTATATCTTTGCAGATACACTTCTATAGAGATACTTGTAGATATATATTCCTATAAACTGTTACTCTAAAAGTAGAATAAATAAAAAATCGTAGTTTATATAATGAAAAAACTTTCATTTTTATTTTGCTTTTAGAAAATAATCTCTACCTTTGCAACGTTTTAGATAAAATAAGAGATAAACAATGAACCAAGGATTTATACATATTTTGCTATGCGGCATTATTATTCTACTGGCAAAGTCAGCGGGAAGTGAGTGTCGTGCATAAATGTATGTATAAAAATGATATACGAAAGCCTTTCTCACTTCCTTGTGTGAAAGGCTTTTTTAATGATTATAATTAAAACAAAAGTATAAAATTGAAAGCTATGGGCGATAGATTATTTATTTTCGACACCACTCTTCGTGATGGTGAGCAGGTTCCGGGATGTCAGTTAAATACAGTAGAAAAGATTCAGGTAGCTAAACAACTTGAAGCTTTGGGAGTAGATGTTATAGAAGCAGGATTTCCTATTTCAAGTCCGGGGGATTTTAATTCTGTGATTGAAATATCTAAAGCTGTAACTTGGCCGACTATCTGTGCTTTGACTCGTGCGGTAGAGAAAGATATTGATGTGGCTGCAGATGCATTGAGATTTGCTAAGCATAAACGTATCCATACCGGTATTGGTACTTCTGATTCGCATATTAAATATAAATTCAATTCTACTCGTGAAGAAATTATAGAACGTGCGGTAGCAGCCGTGAAATATGCCCGCCGTTTTGTAGATGATGTGGAGTTCTATGCAGAAGATGCAGGAAGAACTGATAATGAGTATTTGGCACGCGTAGTTGAAGCGGTGATCAAGGCCGGTGCTACGGTAGTGAATATTCCTGATACTACAGGATATTGTTTACCCGAAGAATATGGTGCGAAAATTAAATATTTGGTAGATCATGTGGATGGTATTGATAAAGCAATTATTTCTACTCATTGCCATAATGACTTGGGTATGGCGACAGCTAATACTATTAATGGAGTCTTGAACGGAGCGCGTCAAGTAGAAGTGACAATCAATGGTATTGGTGAGCGTGCCGGCAATACTTCTTTGGAAGAAGTGGCAATGATTATTAAATGCCATAATGACATTCATATTCAAACTAATATTAATACTCAAAAAATTTATCCGACGAGCCGTATGGTATCTAGTCTTATGAATATGCCGGTTCAGCCTAATAAAGCTATTGTAGGTCGTAATGCTTTTGCACATTCGTCAGGTATCCATCAGGATGGTGTGTTGAAGAATGTACAGACTTATGAAATCATTGATCCCAAGGATGTGGGTATTGATGATAATGCTATCGTGCTGACAGCTCGTAGTGGACGTGCGGCATTGAAACATCGTCTTCATGTTTTAGGTGTGGAATTGGAACAGGATAAATTGGATAATGTATATGAAGATTTCTTGAAGCTAGCCGATAAGAAGAAAGATATCACCGATGATGACATTCTTGTATTGGCAGGAGCCGACAGAAGTGTCAATAATCATATTAAATTAGATTATCTGCAAGTGACGAGTGGCGTTGGTGTTCGTTCCGTTGCCAGTCTTGGGCTGAATATAGCAGGCGAGCATTTTGAAGCTGCTGCCAGTGGTAATGGTCCTGTAGATGCCGCTATTACTGCATTGAAAAAGATTATTGACCGCCACATGGTATTGAAAGAATTTACTATTCAGGCTATCAGTAAAGGTAGTGATGATATGGGTAAAGTACACATGCAGGTGGAATATGACGGACAGATGTATTACGGCTTTGGAGCGAATACAGACATCATTGCTGCATCAGTAGAAGCATATATCGATTGTATCAATAAGTTTAAAAGATAATAATACGTAAATACAAAAATGGCTAACACATTATTTGATAAGATTTGGGATGCCCATATAGTACAGAAAGTGGAGGATGGGCCCACTCAGCTTTATATTGACAGACTTTATTGTCATGAGGTAACTAGTCCGCAGGCTTTTTCAGGATTGCGTGCACGTGGAATAAAAGTATTTCGTCCTGACCATATTTATTGTATGCCGGATCATAATACCCCGACTCATGATCAGGATAAACCAATTGAAGATCCTGTTTCTAAGACTCAGGTAGATACATTGGCCAAGAATGCTGCTGATTTTGGCTTGGCACATTTCGGGATGATGGATAAGAGAAATGGTATTATTCATGTCGTAGGTCCTGAGAGGGGATTAACTTTGCCGGGTATGACTATTGTTTGTGGTGATTCGCATACTTCTACTCACGGAGCAATGGGAGCTGTTGCTTTTGGGATAGGCACAAGCGAGGTTGAAATGGTTTTGGCTTCGCAATGTATTCTTCAGTCTCGTCCTAAAACGATGCGTATTACTGTAGATGGAGAATTGGGTAGAGGAGTAACTGCCAAAGATGTTGCTCTTTATATGATGTCGAAGATGACAACCAGTGGCGCTACCGGATACTTTGTGGAATATGCCGGTTCTGCAGTTCGTAATTTGACCATGGAAGGACGTTTGACTTTATGTAATTTAAGTATTGAGATGGGGGCCCGTGGGGGTATGGTTGCTCCTGATGAAGTGACTTTTGAATATATCAAAGGTAGAGAATATGCTCCAAAAGGTGTAGAGTGGGACAAAGCCATGGCTTATTGGAAGACCTTGAAGAGTGATGAAAATGCCGTATTTGATAAAGAGGTAAGATTTGACGCTGCTGATATCCAACCTATGATTACTTATGGTACTAATCCGGGTATGGGTATGGAAATAACTGAGCATATTCCTGCTGATAATCATAGCGCTTCTTATAAAAAATCATTGGACTATATGGGATTCCAACCCGGAGAATCATTATTGGGTAAGAAAATCGATTATGTATTCTTAGGAGCTTGTACCAATGGTCGTATAGAGGATTTCCGTGCTTTTGCTTCCATAGTGAAAGGAAAGAAGAAGGCAGACAACGTGATTGCTTGGCTGGTTCCGGGTTCGTGGATGGTAGATGCGCAGATTCGAGAGGAAGGATTGGATAAAGTGTTGGAAGAAGCCGGGTTCGCTATTCGTCAGCCGGGTTGTTCTGCTTGTTTGGCTATGAATGATGATAAGATTCCTGCCGGTAAATATTCTGTGTCGACCAGTAATCGTAATTTTGAGGGGCGTCAGGGACCGGGGGCACGCACTCTGCTTGCCAGTCCGTTGGTAGCAGCAGCAGCAGCAGTAACCGGAGTTATTACCGATCCGAGAGAATTAATGTAAATGAGTTCTTTTTGTCAGGACAAAAAAATATTGTCATAAACAGATGAAAACTTTAGGAGCTATTATAAGAATGTGCTATGGCATTGGTTTGCTATTATGCATTGTCGCTCTCTTTTTTCCGGAAGGGAATGTGTTTCGCGAATTGGCAATCTATATACTTCTGACAGTTTCGGTTTTTAATTGGTATAAAGAATACAAGTCTAAAAAAAAAGAGTGAATATGAAACAGAAATTCAATATAATAACAAGTACTTGTGTCCCTCTTCCTCTGGAAAATGTGGATACAGACCAAATCATCCCTGCCCGTTTTTTAAAGGCAACCACACGCGAAGAGAAATTCTTTGGTGATAATTTATTCCGTGATTGGCGTTATAATCCTGACGGTTCTTTAAATAAAGATTTCGTATTGAATAACCCCATTTATGGGGGGGAAATCCTTGTGACCGGAAAAAATTTTGGTTCGGGATCCAGCCGTGAACATGCTGCATGGGCAATTGCGGGATATGGCTTTCGTGTGGTCGTTTCTAGCTTCTTTGCTGATATCCATAAGAATAACGAGCTGAATAACTTTGTTTTGCCGGTAGTGGTAAGTGAAGGTTTTTTGAAAGAACTGTTCGACTCTATCTACGCGGACCCGAAAACAGAAGTAGAGGTAAACTTGCCCGAACAGACAATAACCAACAAAGCAACAGGAAAGAGTGAATCTTTCGAGATTAACGGCTATAAAAAGCATTGCCTGATGAATGGTTTGGATGATATCGACTTTTTGCTGACCAATAAAGATAAAATAGAAGCATGGGAGAACGCGTCAAGATAGAAATCATGGATACAACCCTTCGTGATGGTGAGCAGACCAGCGGAGTGTCATTCGTACCCCATGAAAAATTGATGATTGCCCGTTTGCTGTTGGAAGATTTAAAGGTAGACAGGGTGGAGGTTGCCTCGGCCCGTGTATCGGATGGTGAGTTTGAAGCTGTGAAAATGATATGCGACTGGGCCGCACGGCGCAACCTGCTTCATAAGGTAGAAGTGCTTGGCTTTGTGGATGGGCACACTTCAGTGGATTGGATACAAAGTACCGGTTGCCGGGTAATAAACTTGCTTTGCAAAGGCTCGTTGAAACATTGTACTCACCAACTGAAAAAAACGCCGGAAGAACATATCGAAGATATAATTAATGTAGTGCATTATGCCGATGAATTGGATATTGCCGTTAATGTTTATTTGGAAGATTGGAGTAACGGTATGAAGGATTCTCCCGAATATGTATTCCAATTGATGGACGGTCTGAAAGCCACTAGCATCAAACGCTATATGTTGCCTGATACTTTGGGAATTTTAAACCCTTTGCAGGTTATCGAGTATATGCGGAAAATGAAAAAACATTATCCCGATATGCATTTCGATTTCCATGCACACAATGACTATGACCTTGCCGTGAGCAATGTGCTGGCTGCTGTACTCAGCGGAGTGAAAGGACTTCATACCACCATCAATGGATTGGGAGAACGAGCCGGTAATGCACCACTTGCTAGTGTTCAGGCTATTCTAAAAGACCATTTTAGTGCGCTGACGAACATTGACGAAAGCCGATTGAATGATGTAAGTCGTGTGGTCGAGTCTTATTCGGGCATTGTAATTCCGGCCAATAAGCCGATTGTGGGCGAAAATGTATTTACTCAGGTAGCAGGAGTTCATGCCGATGGAGACAACAAGAATAATCTTTATTGCAATGACCTGTTGCCGGAACGATTTGGCCGCAAACGTGAATATGCATTGGGTAAAACAAGCGGTAAGGCGAATATTCGTAAAAACTTAGAGGATCTTGGACTAGAACTCGATGAAGACTCTATGCGCAAAGTAACGGAACGCATCATCGAGTTGGGTGATAAGAAAGAATTGGTCACTCAGGAAGACTTGCCTTATATTGTTTCCGATGTATTGAAACATGGTGTGGTAAGTGAAAAGGTGAAGCTGAAGAGTTACATTGTGACACTTGCTCATGGTTTGAAGCCGATGGCTACTGTACGGATGGAAATCAATGGAAAGGAATTCGAGGAAAATTCCAATGGTGACGGTCAATACGATGCCTTTGTACGTGCATTGCGAAAAATATATAAAGTGACATTGGGACGTAAGTTTCCGATGCTGACTAATTATGCGGTAACTATTCCTCCCGGTGGACGTACCGATGCTTTTGTGCAGACTGTGATAACCTGGAGCTTTGAAGATAAAGTCTTCCGTACCAGAGGGTTGGATGCAGACCAGACGGAAGCTGCAATTAAAGCTACCCTGAAGATGTTGAATATCATAGAGAGTGAGTATGAAAACATCGATTAAGGCATTGTCGGAGGAGAAACAGATAAAAATGAAGTAAATAAATAAAAGAAAAGATGGATTTTAAAATTGCAGTATTAGCCGGTGACGGTATCGGACCGGAGATTTCAGTACAAGGCGTTGATGTGATGAATGCCGTTTGTGAGAAGTTCGGACACAAGGTAAGTTATAAATATGCGATCTGTGGTGCAGATGCGATAGACAAGGTGGGCGATCCGTTTCCCGAAGCGACTTATGAAATTTGCAAGGATGCGGATGCCGTATTGTTCTCGGCTGTAGGTGACCCTAAGTTTGATAATAACCCAACGGCAAAGGTACGCCCGGAGCAAGGGTTGTTGGCTATGCGGAAGAAATTGGGATTGTTTGCTAACATCCGTCCGGTACAAACCTTTAAATGTTTGGTTCATAAATCGCCATTGCGTGCAGAGCTGGTAGAAAATGCAGATTTTATCTGTATCCGTGAGTTGACCGGTGGAATGTATTTCGGAGAGAAATATCAGGACAATGATAAGGCATACGATACAAATATGTATACTCGTCCCGAGATAGAACGTATTCTGAAAGTCGGATTCGAATATGCCATGAAGCGCCGCAAGCATTTGACAGTAGTCGATAAGGCAAATGTATTGGCTTCTTCCCGCTTATGGAGACAAATAGCACAGGAAATGGCTCCTCAATATCCGGAAGTAACTACGGACTATATGTTTGTAGACAATGCGGCAATGAAAATGATTCAGGACCCATGTTTCTTTGATGTGATGGTAACAGAAAATACTTTCGGTGATATTCTTACTGATGAAGGCTCTGTTATTAGCGGTTCCATGGGATTGCTGCCTTCTGCTTCAACCGGTGAGAGTACTCCTGTTTTTGAGCCGATTCATGGTTCATGGCCTCAGGCTAAAGGCTTGAATATTGCTAACCCGCTGGCTCAAATTTTATCAGTAGCGATGTTGTTTGAGTATTTCAATTGCAAAGAAGAAGGTGCATTAATTCGCCGGGCGGTAGATGCTTCTTTGGATGCAAATGTGCGGACACCCGAAATTCAGGTAGAAGGAGGTGCTAAATACGGAACAAAAGAAGTTGGTGCTTGGATTGTGGACTATATCAAGCAGGCGTAATCCGGTTTTATGCTGATGAGATAAGTTTTTCATGCTGTTGAAACAACAGTTTCATATTAATGAAATAACAATTTTGCAGGCATGAAAATAGGTGAAACAGAATACAAAAGTATAAGGTTGCGGTGAAAAAAAAACGAACCTTATACTTTTTTTTATTTAACTAAAGGAATCATTTCGCAGATTGCCGTACTTTTGCAACAAAATCTATTATAGATGAAACGAATACTGTGTTATTTTCTTTTCTTTTGTGTTTGCATTTATATGCAGGCACAGACGTATGATCAATTGGCAGCTCGTGCTGTGGAGGCGGCGGAGCGAGATAGTTTGGAACTTTCGGAAAAACTGTTTGAAGAGGCATTAAAGCTGGAACCGGCAAATATGCGCAATTCTATGCTGTTTTCAAATTTGGGGACAGTGCAACATCGGTTGGGAAAAATCGATAAAGCGATAGAATCCTATACTTTAGGACTTAATTTAGCTCCTTATTCCGTTACTATTTTATTGAATAGGGCTGCTCTGTATTTAGAGAAAAACCTTTATGAGAAAGCATATCTCGATTATTGCAATGTGATAGATATTGATAGAAAAAATCAGGAAGCTTTACTATATCGCGCTTACATTTATATGCAGCGTCGGGACTATAAAGAAGCCCGAATAGATTATAATACTTTGTTGCAAGAAGAGCCTAAAAACAAGATGGGGCGTTTGGGAATGGCTCTGCTGAATCAGAAAGAGTTAAAGTTTCGGGAAGCATTGGAAGAATTTAATCGTATGATAACGGATTATCCTAATGATGCTTCTTTATTGAAAGCACGTGCCAATTTAGAGATAGAAATGAACACTCCCGACTTGGCATTACTGGATTTGGAATCGGCCGCCAAGTTATCTCCTAAAGATGCGGAAATATACGTCATGTGTGGTGAAATATATCTGAGCCAGAAGAAAAAAAGGGAAGCTTATGTTGCTTTTGAAAAAGCAATAGAATTAGGCGTTCCCCGTCCAGAACTGCAAGATAAATTAAAGGCCAGTAAATAATATCTGGTCTTTAATTCTTTATTTCCCAATCTTCTTTTTGATCAGTTCGACAAATTCTTTTCCATATTTATCTTTTTTGTATTCTCCGATACCACTGATTTCTCCAAAAGCCTCAATACTGGTAGGTTGCTGTGTTGCTATCAGATGTAAGGTTTTATCAGATAATACAATATAGGCAGGGATGGCTTGTTGGTCTGCCAATCTCTTTCTTAATAGACGAAGTTCTTCAAATAGATCCTTATTTTCTTCACCGAAGGTTGTTGGCGTAGAGAAGAGGGCTTCTGGTTCTTGAGCCTTTTTCCTGCGACGTTCTTTCGGAGTGAATTCTTCCCGTTTTATGACAACCAGCATCGCCGGTTCTTTTCCGAATAGGACTTTATGCCCGCTTTCTGTTATTTTCAGATGGTTGTTTTCATTATATGCAATTTCAAAATAACCCAAGTTAAGCATTTGTAGCAAATAATCCTGCCAGTCACGGGCAGGGATATCTCGTCCGGCAGCATAAGTCTTCAGCTTGTCGTATCCTTTTTCTATCAATTCTTGTCCGGCAGCTCCCTTTAGGATGTCCACCAGCATGTGTGTACCGATTTGTTGATTGGTGCGTGCGATAGCGCTCAATGCTTTTTGGACGATGATAGTACCGTCAAACCTTTCCGGGGGATTACGGCATACATCACAATTACCACAATCATGATCCATCGTTTCTCCGAAATAGTTAAGAAGAATACGCCGACGGCAAATATCCGCTTCTGCATATTGTTGCATACGGTGGAGTTTCTCTAAATTTATTTCCTGTTGATTGCTTTCGGTAGCAAACTTTGATAGCAGAATCAAATCACTTAAAGAATAAAAAAGTAATGTATCGCTTTCCATTCCGTCCCGTCCTGCACGACCGATTTCCTGATAAAAGCTTTCAATACTTTTGGGGAGGTTGTAGTGGATGACCCAGCGAACATTTGATTTGTCTATGCCCATACCAAAGGCAATGGTGGCACATACTACTTGTACGCGGTCATTAATAAAGTTATTTTGGGCTTCATCGCGTGCAGTCGCACTCAGTCCGGCGTGATAAACAGCTACGCGTATTCCATGTTTTCTTAGCATTTCTGCCACGTTTTCCGTTTTGCTTCGGCTCATGCAATAAATAATTCCACATTCATTTTTATGGCGTGCTATAAATTCAAGTATGGTGCGCGTCTTGTCTTTTTGCTGGTATCCTCTTTTTACTTCCAAACTCAGATTAGGACGGTCGAAGGATGAAATAAATATTTTAGGATTACGTAAAGATAATTGTTTGATAATATCTTGACGGGTTATTTTATCGGCTGTGGCAGTTAAAGCTACGATTGGAACGTTAGGGAATTGTTCTCTGATTGTCTTGAGTTGAGTGTATTCTGGTCGGAAATCATGTCCCCATTGTGAGATACAATGAGCTTCATCTATGGCAACCAATGAAATGTGGATATCTTTTAATAAGAAGTTCATTTCCATTAGTAATCGTTCGGGGGAAATATAAAGTAATTTGATTTTCCCTTGCATACATTCCCGGCGTAGGTTGAAATTCTCCGTTTCGTCATTTGTGCTGTTCATTGCACGAGCCGCAATACCATTGGCTCTCAAACTTTCTACCTGGTCTTTCATTAATGAAATAAGCGGAGATACGACAATGGTCGTTCCGTCCATCATCAGAGCAGGAAGTTGATAACAAATTGATTTTCCACCTCCGGTGGGCATAAGAACCAAGGTGTCTTTTTTATCCAGTATGTTTTGGATAATGTTTTGTTGCAAAGGACGAAACGTATCGTATCCGAAGTATGTTTTGAGGATATGGAGCATATTCTGTTTATTATTTTAAAAGATAATGGAGAGCAAAGGTAGTAAAATCTTTAAGATGTGATGCTCTCTATATTGGTAATTAATTTGAGAGAGGACTTTTTGTAGATAACTGATTCAGGATGACACTGCTTCATTTGATAGTTTTTTGTCTGATATCTCAAGTCTTAATAAAGTTTTTTGAAGAAATTTGAATGCTGTGTTGTGATTAATTAAGAATAGAATTTAGCAAAAAAATTTGCATAAGCCAAAAAGAATCCCCACATTTGTACAAAATTTAATCATTATAATCTTATTAACTAACCAAACAAAAAAACTAAGTGATGAGCGACGCAGAAAAACAAGTAGAAGTTCAGGAAGAGGCTCCTAAGAAAAGACCTTATAACCTGCGAGAGAAAAAAGACAAAAAGGCTGCTTATAGATCATTGATCAGAGCAGAACTTGCTGATGAACTGTATGATAAAATTTTGAATATCATCGTGGTTCAGAAGAAATATAAGGATCCCAATTATTCTGCTAAAGATTTAGCGAGAGAGTTGAAGACAAACACTCGTTATTTGTCTGCTGTTGTAAATTCTCGTTTCGGTAAAAATTATTCTTGTCTTTTGAATGAGTATCGTATCAAGGATGCTAAGCATCTGTTGGTTGATAAACGTTATGCAGATAAGAATGTAGAAGAAATTAGTTCGATGGTAGGTTTTGCTAATCGTCAGTCTTTCTATGCAGCATTTTATAAAAATGTAGGAGAAACTCCTAATGGTTTCCGTAAGAGAAATATGGAAAAATAAAATATTAGTATCAAATATGATTTAGTAAAAAAGGAAAACAATAGTTTTCCTTTTTTTGTTTCAACATGAAACTGACATGGCGCTATTGGAAAAACACTTATTTATGATATTGGTAAGAGAGATTATGTTAGCAAGTTGCAAGTAGTATGGAGAAAGAAATAAAAGAAGAGAAAACGTTTGATTACACAGTAGAGCAGTTTGCGGATTTGCAATTGCTTCGTTATGTAGTACATGGTTTTGAGGACCTGTCGTTGGAGCAAAAAGAATTGGTTTATTATTTATCACAGGCAGCTTTGGAAGGTCGTGATATTTTGTTTGACCAAAATGGAAAATATAATTTGGTTATCCGTAGGATGCTTGAAACAGTATATACGGATTATCAGGGAAACCGTGCGGATGCAGATTTTGTCAATCTGGAGATTTATTTGAAACGGGTATGGTTTTCAAATGGCATTCATCATCATTATGCCTCAGACAAGTTTGTTCCGGCGCCTCCGTTATTCGTTCTCCCGTTTTGCGGCCGCGCGCAGCTTGGCCGAGCGCGACCGGGGGTTGCGTTCCAACTCTTCGGCCGTGGGGACCACGGCCTTGCGCGTTATGATCTCGAACGGCGTGAGGGCGCGTCCGAAAAAGTCTTTCTCCACCGAGCCTGAGAAATTCCCGCTGCGCAGGAAGTTCTTGACCAGTCGGTCTTCGAGCGAGTGGTACGAGATGACGACCAGCCGCCCGCCGGGACGCAGTACCTTGAGACTCTGCTCCAGCGCCATTTTGAGCGCCTCCATTTCGCCGTTGACCTCGATGCGCAGCGCCTGAAAAAGCTTGGTCAGGAACTTCGACTCGTCTTTTTTCGGGGTGCAGGGCTTCACGGCCTCGACCAGCTGCGCTGTGGTCTCGATCGGTGCGGCTTCCCGTGCCCGGACGATGCAGTTGGCGATTTTCCACGGGGTCTCCAGCTCGCCCCAGTCTCCCAGCAGACGCGTCAGCGCGTCGGCCGGATAGCCGTTCACGACGCGGGCCGCCGTCAGCGCGCCCCGCTGGTTCATGCGCATGTCCAGCGGCGCTTCGCCCCGGAACGAGAAACCCCGCTCCACGGCGTCGAAATGGTGCGACGAGACGCCCAGATCGGCCAGAATGCCGTCCACCTGCTCCACCTCCCGCAGCCGCAGCGCCCCGCGCAGAAAGCGGAAGTTGCTCTCGACGTAGTGGAACCGCCCGTCGTCGGGACAGTTCGCGCGCGTGTCGCGGTCCTGATCGAAGGCGTAGAGTCTCCCGCCGGGACCCAGCTTTTCGAGGATGCGGCGCGAATGGCCGCCCCCGCCGAAAGTGAGGTCCACGTAAGTGCCCGCAGGGTCTACGGCGAGCAGGTCGACGGACTCCTCCAGAAGGACAGGTATATGAT
>OGXU01001367.1_pt1 | contig 12118 bp, 7 predicted proteins | sample 1576381 | NCBI WGS metagenome assembly OGXU01 (sample SAMEA3541544, study PRJEB24748) | human gut metagenome | biome: human gut; feature: human-associated habitat; material: faeces | place: China | collected 2012 | reverse complement strand
TAATACTCATCCGGCATCCGGATATTCCACAGGATATAGGTGTCGCCTGCTCGGGGCACCAGCTTGCCGCCCGGCAGCTGGGTGTCGTCATCGTAGGGCCAGATGGTGATCAGTTCGAATTCACGTGCCGCGCTGTCGTAGTTCACCTCAAAATAGTGGTCGTCACTCTCCCCGAGTCCGGCCAGGTCGCCTGTCTGGAACGACACACGTTTTGTCTCACCCGCCAGCTCGTACAGGTTGGGGTCAAAGTCCAGTTCCCCGTCCCGGAAATAATAGACGGTGAATTTGTTTCCTTCATCGTCTGCCACCTCCTCGCTGCGAACCGAGCTCACCGTACCGACCCGACGGGGGAAGATGCCGCTGAAAGCATCCTGCTCGTAATGGTCATAGATGCCATATTCCTCCACGCCCTGCTCGATGTACTTCCTGCCGCCGGGAAGCATCAGACGCGGGCTGCCGTATTTCTCCGCATCGATGTTGCGGGTCGAGCCTACCGGGAACAGGCGCGTATAGAATTTGGCCGTGTTGCTCGTATCTCTTTCCAGGGAGGTCAGCCCCTTGCCATAGCCAAGGGTGATTTCTTCCCCGTGTTCGCAGCGGCACACGTTCACAGTCTGCCCCTCAACCCACCATTCCACCTTGCCGCCTGCCTTTTCCGCGATGGCTTTCAGCGCTTCGTCGCAGTACATCCCCTCGTAGTCTATCGTGATCAGCTCCGTACCTTCCACCGTACCCGTCTTCCAGTCAGTAATGTGGCCCATGCCGTTATTGATAGCCTTCACCACCATCGCCACATGCTCGCGGGGCGTGGCCGTCAGGGTAAACAGGGGGTTGGTGTCCCCGTCCGTCGTCTCCAGCACCAGGAACCGCTTGATCAGGCTCTCGATACCGTACAGCTTCAGGTTATACTCCCATTCACCATCGCTCACCTGCTTCGGCGTGTAGCGTTCTGTCAGCCAGTACCGTTCGCCCAGATAGTCCGTGTAGTCGTTCACGTCCAGGGGCAGGAAGGCATAATAGCTGAACGACAGGGAAAGCACATTGTCTCCCTGCACTTCCTTGCTTTGCGTCGAGCTGTCGTTCACGGCCACATCCGCACGCTTGGTTCCGGCTTTATCATATATCGTTAGAAGCATATTCTAATAGCGTTTGAATGGTTATATAATCGGTTTCGGTTCCCGGAACTTTACCCGGAACTTTCCGGCATGCACACCTTCCGTCCACAGATAGGTCAGCGGGGTGAACTTCGTACAGTCGGCATACTTCACCCGCAGCTGCAGATCCAGCTGGGGGAAACGGATCTCCAGCCAGCCGTCCTTCCCTTGCTTCAGGAAATTCACAAAGGCAAAGTACTGCTTCATCCAGCCTGCCTGGGTCTTGTTGTAAAGCGCAAAATGCAGCGTCACGTCACGCGCTTCATTCCGTGGGGTCAGCACGGGGCTGTATTTTTCCCCGTGCTCTTCCCGTATGTCCACAGCCGTATCCTTCTTGGCCTTGCTCGGGGTCAGGATGGCCGTCAGGTTCTCCATGCCCCCGCGTCGGTCTTCCACCAGGAACACGCCGTATTCCGTCCAGATGTCCGTGCCGTTCACCAGCACCAGTCCGCTCAGTATATTGCCCATATCACTTCACTTTTAGTCCGTCACGTATCATTTTCTTTATCACTTCCTTCAGTTCGCCCAGGTGTCCGGCGCTCACACCGGTGTTCTCGGCTATCCGGGCCAGATGCCCTTCAGCCGTGTCCATCTTCTCCACCACGCTTTCCAGCCGGTCGTCCATGCTGCTCCAGTGCTGCAGCCCGCCGGTGAACATGCCCTCCAGCTTCGTGCCCTGGTCCTGCGTCATGGCCGTAAAGCCGCCCGCTTTCGCACTTTGGCTCGTACCGCCCTGCTGCGTCTTGTCATAACCGGTGGCTGCCGCCAGGTTGTCACGCAGGGCAAGGGCTTCATCCATATACTGCATGTACTCTTCCATCAGCGCGTTCCGTTCCGCCTCGGTCAGTTCGTTGTCCTCCATGGCCTTGCCGAACTTCTCCCACCAGCCTTTCAGTTTGTCGCTGTACATCTCACCGATCTTGTTGCTCAGCATCGCCCGCATGAAGTACTCGGATATATCCTCCGCCGCATCCTTGGCACCGTACTTCATGTTCATCAGGTTGTCGATGAAGCTGCTGTACATACCGTCGAACGAAATGCCCGTCAGCCCTTCATACAGCTGGTCGGTCAGTTCCTCCAGCTTGCCGGCCTGGTCTATGTAGTCATCCAGTTTCTCGGTCAGTCGCCCGCCATAGCCTCCCTTACCGGTATTCTGGATTTGCGTCCACATATCCACGTTGCTGCGCAGTGCCTTCATTTCCTCCGGGCTCAGGCTCCACAGGTTCCCGTCCCACTGGCGGCCGATCTGTCCGCTCAGTTTGTCTATCTGTGCCTGGTTGAAACCGCCCCAGTAGTAGTTCCAGCTGTGGTGACTTCCGCTGTAGCGTGCCTGTTCCTTTGCTATCTGCAGATAGTTTGCATTCGTTTCTTTTTGGTATTTGTAAGCATCCCGGTAAGCTTCCACCGATTTTGTCCCCTTGCTTGCCTTAATGGTATCGGTCAGGTCTTCGATGGAAGTCTGCAGTTTCTCGTTCCGGTCCGTAAGACGGTCTATAGCCGCCTGCACTTCCCTGGCGTTCCCGCCGATGCCGAACAGTTTGTTGAAACCTCCGAAAGACACCGTGTTCAGCAGTCCTCCGATACCATTCACAAGGGAACCGCCTATCTGTTTGAACAGGTCTCCGCTGAGGATATTGTCGAGTATTCCGGTTATCGCATTGAAAATGGTATCTATCAATGATGAGATAATCGGGCCAATACCGTCTTTCAGCAAATCCAGTATGGAGAGAATGGCCGATATGATTTGTCCGATGACTCCGGCACTTGACAGGGTTTCGGACATCCGGCTGATGGCATCGCCGACCTTGCCTCCGATATTCAGTTTTGAAAGACCGGTAAGCATGTTCTGGATTCCTTCAAATGATCCCTGCAAGGTTCCGCTCGCAAAGCCGTGCAACCCGTCGGATACCATGTTCAACCCGTCAACCGTGTCCCGGGAGGCACTTTTCACCTCCCCGGCAAGCGCCTTCATTTCAGAGGTGGCGTTCAGGTATTCTTCGTCAGCTGAAATGCTGGACGATTGGGCCATTTGAAGAGCGATTTTAGTACGTTCTATTTCTGCCTGGTTACCGCTTTCAAGAGCCTTGTTGTAATCGGTCTGCGCTGCTTTTAACCGAATGAATGCCGCTTCCTGCTGCAGTTCCGCATTTTGCACGCGTGTTACGGCATCCCCCAAAGCGTGCATCTGCGTTTGCAGCCGGGCAAAATCCAATGTCCCGTTGCCACCGGGGAGCATGCTTTGAATCCGTTCGATGGCATCGTAAACGACCTGCTGGTCTGCGGCTCCCGTTTTTTTGAACTCATCCGTCTTGACATACTGTTTAAGCTCGCCAAGCAGGTTCTTCATCTGGTCTGCAAGCAGACCGGTCAAATCCCCGAACGCTGCTCCCCAGTCTATCTTCTGGGTAAGGGCTTCCATGTCCACTTTGTGCACAGCCGCATCACGCTGCTTCTCCAAAGTCAGCCTTTCTCCCTGGGACTGTGCCTTGCGGATTTTCTCGGCATATTCTTCAGCGATGGCCAGTTTCTGCTGCTGGAAGGTCCCGTATTCCTTCAGATAGTCACGCATGGCTTCCGCCTCTTCCCTGTACACGTCCGCCTCCGCTTTTTTCCTTGACTCGGTGTTTGAGGCACGGGCTTTTTCAAGTTCATCCTGTTGCTCCCGGGTAAGTCCGTTATCTCCGGTGGAAAGACCGGCTTCCTTGTTCTCACGCTTCCAGTCGGCTTCCTGCCGGTTTATTTCTTCTTTCCGGGCGTTATAGTCATATTCGATTTGTGCCAGTTTCTTTTCGGTACCGGCTTGCATACGGTCTATCTCTTCCTTCCGGTTCTCGGCCTGCAGGGCGGCAAGATCCTGCGCCAGCCTGCGCTCTGTGGCAAGCCGTTGCTTGGCTTCCGCTTCCGGATTCTTCCCGGACTGTTCGGGGTCGGTATGTCCGCCGATATTTCCTTTTTTGGCTGCTTCTGCCGCTTTCTTTACCTCTTCCTCCGCTTTTTTCAGATAACCGTCGCGTTTGTTTTCGGCATTTTTCAACAGTATGTCATAAGCTTCCTGATCATGTTTCTTAATGGCAGCCTGTGCATCATAGAACTGCCCGGATTCTGCCATGCTTGACTGCATGATATATTGTCCCCATTTCCCGAAAAAACCCATGGCGCTTTCCGCCTCTTCCGGTTTCTGCGCCTTGATTTTATTCACCTCTTCATCGGCTTCTGCAGCTTTTTTTACAAGGTTCTGGACATTGGCCTGGTGCAGCAGGACCTGTACATAGTCCTCGCTCTTTTGGATAAGGGTATCATACCATTCGGAAAGTGTTTTATAATACCCGAAAGATTCCCCGTACTTGCGGTTCAGTTCCTCTACCTTCGCCTTTTCCTGTTCCTTGCTGCCGGTGAAGTTCTTTATTTCATCGATGACCGATTTCAGTTCGAAGCGGGTACGCACCATCTGGGCACGGCCGTCCTTCTCTATCTCGGTCATTTCCTTGACTGATACGTTGAATTCATCCACGCCTTTTTTGGCACTGAACAGGTTTTTCGTCCAATCCCAGATTTCATCACCGTACATTACCAGCAGCATGATGCCGGTGGTCATGGCCGTCTGCCAGGAAAAGAGCGAGGACAGGACCTGTTTCCATACCGGTGTGCCTTTCTTGCCTGACTTCTGCAGCTCATCATATTCCTTACGGGCACGGGCCAGTTCGTCCGTAAAAATCGGCAGGTTGTTGGATATGGCCAGAAAGAACATCTGCGGTCCCATGGCCAAAGAAGGCATTTCACGGGCCATCTGCTGGATGCTGTTGTGAAGCCCGTTGAACTGGCGCTGTGCATTGGGCATGTCTGCAGGGGTGACCTGCACGGATTCCGATTCCTCCTGCAGCAGTTTCAGTTTGCCGCGCAATTCCTCAAGCTGCTTCTCCAGTGCATGGATCTGCGCGATATTGGCACTCTGGTCCAGATTGGGGGCAGCCGTCTCCCCGGCAAGGCGCAGCCTTTCCAGTTCAGCCTCCAGCAGCCTGACGGTATTACGCAGTTCCAGCGCCTCACGTTCGGCCTTGTTCATGCCGGGCGTGAGTTTGTCCTTCATCAAAAATTCAACTTCTACAGGTTTGCTCATTCCAGTTTGCTTTGAAAAAATCCTACTATATCGTTCGCTTCATCCTCGGCGCTGTGTTCCGGTCTGGGAGCACCGTTTCCGCCGCCTTGCTTTTTCCGCACATACCGCGGCGCGTCGCTCAGCATCATGATCAGCGTCTGGTAATTCACCCCATCAAGGATGTAATCCACGCTCCAGCCGGTCGCCGATGCAATCTGCCACACGAAGCCGAAAGGGCTATGGGAACCTTCATACCGGGTTCTTAACTCCCCTTCCTTGCCTGGCTCAGTCTCGGAGTCATCGGGTTCGCCCGCGCTGTCGAGCTGATAATACGCATAAAATCCTTCGTGCCCATCAGACGCTCGAATGTTCGGAACATGGCCGTCAGATAACGCCACTCCACAAAGTTCCGCAGTACCCACGCTGTCACCCCGATGCCCACGTGCCGCGACACGTATCCCCGGCATACCGTATAGGCCAGCAGGCGGCTCACAGCCTTACCATGCTCCGCCACAAAGGCCAGTTCCTCGGTCTTGTCCTTCGGTTGCCAATCGGGTTTGACACCCGTCTTCAGGTATTCCCGCGCCAGCAGAATCTGACCCCGCAGCCTCGGACGCTTCATCGTCACACGCACCTCCACCGGGCGTTTCAGCCACGGAAGCTTCCACCTTTTAAGAGGTACGGACACGCCGCTGTCAAGCAGCGCGTCCGCACACTCCATCTCTATCAGTTGTTCCAAACGGTCAGCCATACGTTAGCCCTCCTCACTTTGGAGCGATGCTGCAGCCGCGGCTTCCGCCGGCGGCAGCTTGTACTGCCCCCACTCGTCCGGTATTGCTTCCGTATCGAACACGCCGTAAGGCTGCGAACCGTCCTCCGGCATCGCCACTTCGAGCGTAACCTCTATCTTGGAGGTTTCTGTAAGGGTCAGCTTGCCTGCAGGATTGGAAAGCAGCGTGGCGTTGGGAATCAGTACGCTCTGTCCGGACACGAGGGAGAGTTCCCATGGTCCCTGCATGACAAGCACCTCCGACGGGGCTGTCCAGCCGATCGGAGTTTTCTTTTCCGAGTCTTCTTTCTTATAATGCAGGCTGCCGCCAAGCAGTTTGTGCAGGTTCGAATAGTTCATCTGGATCACATTGAACGTCGGGGCGATGCCGCCGTTACTCTGTGGGATGACCAGCACCGGGGCACCCTGCACCTGTTCGGCCTCGATCTTCGCGGCCTCGGGTTTCTTGCCGCCCAGGTCAAACGAGTTCTTTTCAATATACCCGATTGTGAAATCCTTATACTTTACGGCTCCTATGCCGTACATGAAATTCTTGTTCATCGTTTATAAAGTTTGATGGTTAATAACACACCGGCCAATAAGCCGGCCAATACACCTGTGATAAACGTCCGCATCCGGTTCGGAGGGCGTTTTTCTACTGTTTGAACGTCATTTGAAATTTCGCTCTTGGTTTCGCTACGGATGCGCGCCAGCTCTTCTTCATACCATAGCACCAGCTGCTGCAGACTGTCACACGAGGCTTCGGCCACGATGTTCCCGCTGTCGTCGCTGCCTACGGTCAGATTCGCCTGTCCGCTCTTGCCACGGTACACGGCACCTTCAGGAAGTTTACGGAGGCTGTCCGCAGGTATAGACAGCTTCACCGAACTCGCCGGTATACCCGCCATCACCAGTCCCGCCCGTCGGCTTCCGCTCGCGCTGTCGGTGCTTGCCGATTCCGTCTGTATCTTCTCCACCGTCGTGCTCTTCCTGCTGCTTGCGCAGCCCGCCAAGCACAGGACAGTCATCATGATGGCGGCAACTGTTGGCAGTGTCAATGGCCTTGCGCAGTCGCGCCATTTCGCGCTTGTTGGCCTGCACATCTTTGAATAATCATGCGTTCTTGGGATCAAGGCGGGCTTCCATTTCCTGTGCCAACTCACGATAGCTGCGGCAGGAAGAACAACCGTCATCATAGTCACAGACCGCAAGGTTACTCATAACAGCTTTATTTAGTGTAGTATTCCTGGGGATAGTCGTACGGAAGACCATTTCTTCGCCAAAGGTCCCGATTGCCACATTACGGATGGTTTTCGCGGCGTTATTGCGGCCATCGTACATGGTCAGCAGTACGCCCATGATCGCAAGATTCGATTCGGTGTCAGCGCGCAGGGTTTCCGCGACTTTGATAAGATGGCTTACGCCGGAAAGGGCATAAGTGTCCTCAACCCCGACCGGAATGATAATATAGTCCGTAATGATAAGCGCATTGGTCAGGAGCGCACCCTCAATGGTGGGTGGGCAATCCAGCAGAATGTAATCGTAGGTGTTCAAAGCTGCCTTATCGAGCGCTTGCCGGAAACCGAAAAAGCGCTTGATGGAATTGGAAAGCGTGCTTACCGTAGCGTATACATTCAGATTGGCAGGGATCAGATCCAACCCTTCGTATTTGGAAGGCACGGCCGCTGCCGAAAACGAGAGCCCGGTAAAGAGGTTTGCCACTGTGCGGGGTTGTTCGTATGGGGATACGGTTCCGAGGGTCAGCGACGCGTTTCCCTGAGGATCACAGTCCACAACAAGCACACGGCGTTTGCGTTTAGCGAGGCAATACGCTACGTTAACAGTGCTTGCGGTCTTGCCTACGCCACCTTTGTGGTTTGCAAAAGCAATGACTTTCGCTGCCATGAGATCCTCCAATTTGCGTGTGATGTGTCGAATTTTTTGCATGATACTCAAAAAAAGTCAATGATCATCCTCAATAAAAGCGGTAAATGGATGCGGGCAATACTCGCCATCAGTGTTTTTTAGAGTCGGAAATGGACGGCTGGGCCGAGGGAAGAAAGGCCTTTTGCGGAGTTTGACACCTTTTTCTTCTATGGATGCGTGCCCGGCACCTCCGGGGTTCAGCACTTTCCGGCAGCTCTTGTGCCGTCCGGATGGCAAGCTGGCGCTCTAATGCGGAATGTTGCCATGACCAATAAGATGAAATCCGTGGGTGAAGCGTTGCAAGGTTTTCTTGAGACGGCTGTCCCTTCCCCTCTTTCTGCTGAGGAGCGGGAACGCCTGAGGCTGTATAATCCTACGCTTGCCGCACAGATCGATGCGCTCGACTGGAAGGATGTTCCGTCGTTTATCGTTGCGATCATTGAAGAGTGGCGTAGAAGCGGAAGCCCTTCCTCCAAAGCTTGTCGTGCGCTTGCCGCGCCTGAGGAGCGGAAACGGCCCTCGCCTGTGAGCCTTGAGGAGCTTGCTCGTGAACAGGCGCGAGAGGTGGCGTGCGAGGTCGTCAGGACGGCTTCTCCAAAGCCTGTCCCTGCGCCTAGCCCGGTTGAGAGCGTCCCAGCAGCAGCACCCCTGCCAGCTCCTAAGGAGGAACGCCCTTCGCTTTGGTGTGGCTATCCAACCAGTATTGCACGCGTTTCGCCGTTTTTTCCGATGAATAACCTTGAAAAGGGACGCCGGGACGCGCTCATGCGTGATCCCGATATTACATCGCGTGAAAAAGGCAGCATCGCCGCATCAGGGGCCTTCTTCTTTAAAGAACGTATTTCTTCGGGGCCGTGGGGAGATATCCTTTATACAGGGCCGAAACTCAGTGTTGAGGAAGAGGACGTGCTGATGGCTCTGCTGGCGATCATTGAATCCGGGGCGGAAGGGGCCGAGGCTCGTCATGTTCGTTCGACAGGAGCGCTTCCTGTGAAGGATACGGAAGAAGGTTTTGTGCCCGTCGCCCCGGATCTTCCCGAGGCGCCGTATGTTTCTGGCGGCGTGGAGGCTTTTCCGGAACCTGTGCGTTCGGCATTCCCGGAGAGCGGTACGGGAAAATTCACGTATCGTGGCCCGTTGCTGCCGATTCTGCGTCTGATGGGGCATAAGAGGCCGGGAAAGAACCATTATACGCGCTTGGTAACGGGGCTTACATGCCTCGCGCACGGGACTATAGAATTGGTGGTGCGAGAAAGGGGGCAGGAGACGTTTTACGACCTTACGCACATTATCTCGAATTTGCGCCTGCGTGGAAAAAATGATGCGGAACGGGATATTTCAGTAACGATCAGCCCGTTCTTCCGGGAAATGTACGTGGCCAATCGGCTCACTTGGATTGACGTGGCCAAACGTTTCCAGATCAGGGGAAGCATTGCGAAGGCTATGTATCGCTTCTGCCAGTCGCATAGGGAAAATCCGGTTTTTCGGGGAGATATCCGCACGCTGGCATTGGCGCTGAATATGGATCTGCGTTCGCCGTTAAAGGAAACACGCCGACAGATTCGGGACGCTATCGCGGAACTGGCGGAAAAGAAGGTGCTGGAGAAAACCAGTATTCTGACAAAGGGGAATATCGTGATCCTCAACCGTACAGCTGAAGCCCTCCCGTCCCGGAGGCGAGGGCGCAGGAAAGAGGACTAGACAAGCGAGGCCGTGTTAAACGGCCTTTTTTATGCGCCACTCTGGCCTACGCGCAAGAGTGGCTGCGTAGTCCTTACTGACGTTCTATCATTATAATATATGCTCCCCTACGTTTTCCCTTTTGGCAGTGATGGGATATCTCTCCCGCCAGTGGACGTTTGAACGTTTTGTGTATTAATGAAATATACAATATTTTTCAGTATCTTAAATATATTTAGTGGGCATATTGCCGTATTGGTGCCCCCTAATGCTCTTCCATCCTCTTTTCTGAAAAGCCATGTGACAACTGATGCATGTCATAATCCGTCATGAACTCACCTTAGCTGTCATCATCGATAACATGCTGTTTTCGTTGACACCTGAAACAACGTGTCAGAATTTTCCCGTCTAAGCTCTCGGTGGGCTTAGGAGAATCAAACATAAGAGAGTATGATTCCTTTTGATTATATTAACTTATTATTTCAATATTTTAATATGAAATAGCGAGTATTTTGCCGTGTTGTTTTGGATGGCAAAAGTTTATGGCCTCCGCTTTGAGATGACACCTCTCTACCGTATTTCAGCGGTTGTCATTGATGCAAATAAAGTTTGTTATTTTACTATAGTATAATTTATTCGTGACCATTTTGCCGTGTTGTTTTTTGTATGTCTGACAGTGTCAGTCCGGAGCTATCATTGTCAGTCATCCACTGCTGTTTGCAGATGTTATCTGGCGGTAACAGGTAATGATGACCAGAAACAGTTTATCCAAAGAAATCGACGGAGAAACGCACTGGATGGATATCTGTTGAAAGTTGTCAGTGACAGCCGTTGACTGATAAAAATGACTGTGGAAACAGTATATTCAAGAAAAGTCACTCTCAAAGAGGATGTTCTTAGCTCTTATCAGAAAGGGTATGGGATGAGAGTGCTTGAAGAGCACCAGCGTACAAGAAGCTCGACGCACACAGTAGCGGAAGATTCCGCACGTCAAGGATTACGGCAAGACAGCCTCATCCGGTGGCAGGGCGGCATGGAAGAGGAGAACCGTTTGAGGTGGCCATGCTACCGTAAAAACCTCATGATGGGGAAAAAGTATCGCCCCGGTTCGGCGGTCGAACCGGGGCGTAAGGAGGAGGTTGGGGCGGAGAGGTCGAGAGGGCTCCGGCCCGTTGTGCTCGCAAGGAAACGAGCATTTCGAAGGAAGACTTTCTTAGCGCTTACAGAGCTTCAATGACAGCCTTGGTCCATTCCTGGATTTCCGGCTGGTCGGACTGGGCCTGTCCGTCAATTTTAAGGCCTTCAACGACGACATCCGCGCCAAGCCGTTCAAGAGCGGCTTCGATAACGTCGACAGCTCCACAGAAGTATGTGAAGTTGCTGTCCCCTGTGGCGAAACAGGCTACTTTGTGCCCCTTGGCGCTGATGAGGTCGAACTGCTGGAACAACGCGTCAAAGTCGTCCTGCAGGATTATTTCGTCGTCGCCCCATGCGGAACAACCGAAAAGGATCATATCCCATCCATCGCAAAGGCCGGGTGCGCTGGCGTCAGCAGCGTTGAGGAGGGTAGTCTCATGCCCAGCCTCTTGGATAAGGCGTCCGAGGATTTCCGCGAGAGCTTCCGTGTTGCCGGTCGTGGAGCCGTAAACAATCAGTACTTTGCTCATGATGTACTCCATGATGAAACGGTTTTGTCCTTGCACACTCGCTCTTTTTGGCTGGAAAAGGCAATGAGAACACGCGAAGCTGAGAAACAGCCACGTATTAGGAAATTTCTTTGCCGGATGCCGAAGGACTGCTTCCGAGGGGGGGGGATCGGCATCCGGCTGGGAAGCCGGGCCAACCACCTCCCGGCTCCTGTGCCGATTTCTCGGCAACAGTTTGACTGGAGACGGGATACTGCCTGTTTCCTCGTCGTCCGTGAAAAGACAATAATGAAATTGAAATTCTTTTTCAAGTATAAAATTTGTTTTTATGGAATTCCCGGAAAGAATATATGCTAATACATTGAAAATAGAAAATAAAATTTATATCCTGTAAAAGAAAGAGCCCCCTAAAGAGACGAAAAAATAGGCGATGACACCGCTCCTGGGCCGTATCCGGCTGCATCTGCCACCCGGAAGCCCCATGCGGGTGTTGTGTCATGCAGGGAGAGGGAGAGATCTGTGTATTTTCCAAAACACGCCGTACATTGTGGCTTGTCTCTAGAGGCATTGGCTGGAGCGTTGCTCTTGAAACGAGCTCTCGTTTCAAAGGGAAAGCACTTCAGAACGCTGCGGGCAAAAATTCGATCTTTATAGAACCCTTTGGGAAGGGAGATAGATGCAAAGTGACCGCGTTGGGGAAGGGGGTTTTTCAGAAAAGTCTCCCTTCCCCAACGCTTTTGTATCCTCTTGAAAGGAATGTATGCTTGCCGAATCCACCATAGCCGATCAGCGACATTGTAAATAAGAAAAAGAGAATATAGAACGGGAATTTGTAAAAGTCATTCGT
>OGXU01001365.1_pt1 | contig 12135 bp, 8 predicted proteins | sample 1576381 | NCBI WGS metagenome assembly OGXU01 (sample SAMEA3541544, study PRJEB24748) | human gut metagenome | biome: human gut; feature: human-associated habitat; material: faeces | place: China | collected 2012 | reverse complement strand
AGAAAATCATGGAGTCACTCGGCCTTGTTCGGCTCGTCCGCTATCGCCGGTACGATCAATATCATCACGAAGGAACCGATGCGCAACTCTGCCCAGATTGCCCATTCGTTGACGATGATCGGGGGAAGCCGTCCGGATAATAATACGACCGTGAACGCCTCGTTGGTGACGGACGATCATAAGGCGGGTATCTACCTCTTTGGGCAGGGCCGCCACCGTGCCTCTTACGACCATGATGGCGATGGCTACTCGGAGCTGGGTAAGCTGGAGGCGAAGACCCTCGGATTCCGTTCCTACTTGAAGACCAGCAATTATTCCAAGCTGACTTTCGAGTACCATAACATCAGCGAGTTCCGGCGAGGTGGTAATTTATTGGATCTTCCGCCTCACGAGACGGATATCACCGAGCAGACCGACCACCAGATCAACGGGGGAGGCCTGAAATTCGATCTTTTCTCTCGCGACTACCATCATCGGCTGAATGTGTATACCTCCGCCCAGCATACGAAACGCCAGAGTTATTACGGTGCCGGAAAAGATCCGAACGCCTATGGTAACACGACGGACATGACCTTTATCGGTGGCGCCCAATATTCCTACGAATGGGATAAATGCCTTTTTATGCCCGCTACCTTTACGGGAGGCGCCGAATATAGCTACGATGATCTGCAAGACGAGATGCTTGGCTATCACCGTACGATCGCCCAGACCGTGCATATCGGTAGCGCCTTCGCCCAGAACGAGTGGAAGAATGACCGTTGGAGTTTCTTGATCGGTGGCCGTTTGGATAAGCATAACATGATGGATCATGTGATCTTTAGCCCTCGTGCGAACGTGCGCTTCAATCCGACGAAGGATATCAACCTGCGTATGTCGTACTCCAGCGGTTTCCGGGCCCCTCAAGCGTTCGACGAGGATTTGCATATCACCGCCGTGGGGGGCGACGTGGCGATCATCCAGATCTCTCCGGACTTGAAGGAGGAGAATTCGCAGAGCGTGAGCGCTTCCGTGGATTTTTATCATCGCTTCGGCCCGGTTCAAGTGAATTTCTTAGTGGAAGGTTTCTATACGGATTTACGGAACGTGTTTATCTTGGAGGAGATCGGCCGTGACGAGGACAATAACCTGCTGATGGAACGCCGTAATGGAAAGGGTGCCCGTGTGATGGGTATCAATCTGGAGGGTAAGATGGCCTATTCTTGGATGCAGATACAGGCGGGCGCTACTTTGCAACGGAGCCGCTACAAGGAGGCAGAGCAATGGAGCGAGAACCCGAATATCACCCCGCAGAAGAAGATGTTCCGCTCTCCGGACGTATATGGCTATTTCACCTCTACCTTCACGCCCGTGAAACGTTTCTCCGCCTCATTGACGGGAACCTATACGGGCAGCATGTTGGTGCAGCACTTGGCGGGTTACATTCCCGAGGATCGTGAGGAGAAGACTCGTGATTTCTTCGACTTGAACCTGAAGCTGTCTTACGACTTCCCGATCTTCAAGTCCGCAACCTTGCAGGTGAACGCCGGAATACAGAATATCTTCGACTCCTATCAAGATGATTTCGACAAGGGAGCGCATCGGGATGCCGGGTATATCTATGGCCCGGGAATTCCTAGAAGTTATTTCGTGGGGTGCAAGATCAGTTATTAAATACTCGGCGAGCCTTGCCGAGGGAGTTGGAAGGACTTTGAAGCATCCGGCGGCTATCGCCGGGGGATGTGGAAGACTCTTGGGATGCCCGGCGGGGGGCGCCGGAGGATCGGAAGGGAACTCAAGATGCCCGGCGGAGATCGCCGCAGAGTTCCAACCCGTTTCCAATCCTCCGGCGAGCCTCTACGGGGCTATTCCTCCACTATCCTCTCTATATAATTCGGCGGCAGGGTGGTGCGTGGTACTTTCATGCCGCCGAACCATTTATGCAAGGGCAAGTCGAAGCCTGTTCCATTCATGTAATTGTAGAGGGAAACGCGAAGCCCCTCGCTGAAAAGCTCCGGATCGCAGCCGGATAGCGCCTCGAACTGTACGTCATTACGGGCGAATCCGCCAAAGGGAGGCTCCGTGACACGGCAACTGTACTCGGCGGGGTGCAACCCCACAGGGCTATGCGCTGTCATGGCGAAACGATGCCAAAATCCGGATTGAATCAGCCCAAGCTCAAACATTTGCCGGACCGTTTCTAAGGAATCTATGGTTTCTTGAGCGGTTTGGGTCGGGAAACCATACATCAAATAGGCATGGACCATGATGCCTGCCCCGGTAAAGTTGTTGGCGACCCGTGCCACTTGAGCCACTGTCACCCCTTTATTTATCAGCTTGAGGAGTCGGGGAGAGGCTACTTCCAGACCTCCCGACACGGCGATGCAGCCACTTCGTTGAAGAAGGTCGCATAGTTCCTCAGTATAGCTTTTCTCAAAACGAATATTTCCCCACCACACGACGGTTATCCCACGGCGGATAATCTCCTGCGCCATTTCCCGTAGCAAGGCGGGTGGAGCGGCCTCGTCCACGAAATGGAAGCCGATCTCGCCGGTTTGCTCGATCAAGCGCTCCATACGGTCTACCAAAGTCTTGGCTGTATTCGGCTCATATCGTTTGATGTAATCCAATGAGCCGTCACAGAAGGCGCATTTCCCCCAGTAGCAACCGTGCGCCAAGGTCAGTTTATTCCAGCGACCATCGCTCCAAAGCTTGTGCATCGGGTTGGCCATTTCCATGACGGAGATGTATTTGTCCAGCGGCAAGCCCTCGTAATCCGGGAATCCGGTCTCGCTTTGCCGGCAAGCGGGGTAAGCGGGATTATCTTGATAAACGACCCGGCTACCGTTCTCGTCCAAGGAGAAGGTGCGTACCAGTTCCTCTTTTTGGATCGCCCCGTCCAGATAGCGTAACACTTGGAAGAGTGGGTCCTCTCCATCATCTAGCAAGAGGTAATCGATGTATTTGAAGAAGCGTGTATCCGTGATGGAGCGAAGTTCCGTATTCACGAAACCACCTCCCATAAGGATCGGGATATCGGGATGTGCCTGCCGTAGCCATTGGGCGAGCCGGAGGGTACTGAATAAATTCCCCGGGAAAGGTACGCTGAAAGCGATCGCCTTGGGCTTGCTCTCGGCTATGTGCTTTTCTAATAGCGGCTGCGTCATGCGATCGATAAAGCTGAAAGGCTTTTGGAGGGCTTCCTCGATCTCGTCGAAGGAGGAGGCGCAGCGGCCTAGATGCTCGGCATATCGGCTGAAACCGAAATCCGGGTCGATCGTTTCCCGGATCAAGTCGCAGAGATCCTCCAGATACAAGGTCGCCAGATAACGGGCCTTATCCCGTAATCCCGAAGTGCCGAACGCCCATTCCAGCTCCTCCTCGTTTTGGCTCCCGCGGTCGCTTTCGGGAAGGTAATCTTGGTTACAGATGCGATAAGCGAGAGGATCGTTCTTTCCCTGAAGGAAAGCGACGACGGCGGCTATCGTGTCGATATACCGTTGCTTATTAGCCAGCAACCCCCGGACTTTAGCCGGATATTTACCTTTCCGCCGCTCGATCTCGGCGAACAGTTCCCCGAGACCCTGCGTGGAAAACAAAGCCAAGATCGTCTCGATACCCAGATCCGCCTGCCCGGCTCGCACACCCTTTGCTTTCAGATAACCTTTTAGGTAAGCCGTGGAAGGATAAGGCGTATTGATCTGCGTAAACGGAGATAAAACCAGAAGAACCGAAGCTAATCCCATATCAACTCAACTAATTTTCAATTATTCAAGCTATTGTTGATAGACTCGATATAGTCCAGAATCTCATCCCGTCCCTCTTTCTTCTCCGAGGAAGAGAGGAAGATCGGAGGAAGCTCTTCCCAAGTCTCCAGTAATTTATCCGTATAGACTTTTAGGTTCTCTTTCAAGCGTCCCTTGCTGATCTTGTCGATCTTCGTGAAGATGATAGAGAAAGGAACCCCGCTCTCACCCAGCCATTCCATAAACTCCAGATCGATCTTTTGCGCCTCGTGACGGCAGTCCAAAAGGACAAATAGGTTGGTCAGTTGCTCTCGATCGAGGATATAGTTCTCGATGATACGTTTCAATTGCTCCCGGTTCTCCTTGCCTCGTTGGGCGAAGCCATACCCCGGAAGATCTACCAGATACCACTCGTTATTGATAAGAAAATGATTGATAAGTAAAGTCTTACCCGGTGTTTGCGAAGTCATCGCCAAGCCCTTCTTGTTGGTAAGCATATTGATCAAGGAGGATTTGCCTACATTACTTCGTCCGATGAAGGCATACTCCGGCTTATTACCCTCGGGGCATTTCCTTACGTCTGTGTTGCTGATAACAAATTCTGCGCTTTTAATTTCCATAAAATATAAATTAATGAATAATGAGTATTGAATAATGGCTAGGTTTAATTCTCAATTTTCAAATTTCCATTTTCAATTGCCGAAAGCCACAGCCCGGCGAACGTGATGCCTCCGTTTACCATAAGCATCTCGTAGCCGAACGTATAGCCTACGTATTGTTTCACTAAGAAATCCGTGGCAAGGCAAATCAACGGGGAGGCTATACAGATATAGGGCACGTATTTGTCACGGGGTTTCCGCTTCGTGAAAAGCCCGAAAACAAACAGCCCCAATAGAGGACCATACGTGTACGACGCTATCATGTAGATCGCGTCGATAACGCTTCGGTTATTTACGGCCTTGAACGCCAAGATGATCAAGACGAACAAGACGGATATCATCACGTGTACCTTTAGGCGGGTACGTTTCGCCCTTTTCGCTTCCTCTCTCTGCACGCCGAGGATATCCACGCAAAAAGAGGTGGTGAGCGCTGTCAACGCCGAGTCGGCGCTACTGAAAGCCGCCGCTATGATACCGATCGTAAAGAAGATCAAGATACTCCCGCCCAAGATCCCCGAGGTACAAAACATCGGGAGGATATCGTCGTTGAGGGTTGGCAACTGGATGTTCTGCTGTGCCGCCAATGTCAGTAGCAGTACCCCCAGTGCGAGAAACAAGAAGTTGACCGGCGTGAAGGCGAAGCCATATGTGTACATGTTTTTCTGGGCATCCTTCAAGCTCTTGCAGGAGAGGTTCTTTTGCATCATGTCCTGATCCAGCCCGGTCATGACGATCGTGATAAAGATACCGCTGAAGAACTGCTTGAAGAAGTTCTGCGTACTATGCCAATCGCCGAACTCAAAGATCCGGAAATGAGGGCTTTCCACCAAGGTCTGCGCCATATCCCCGAAATCCAGTCCCATCTTGTCCTTCACCTGCCAGATGATCACGATCAACATTGCCACGAGACAAAGGGCCTGCAACGTATCTGTCCAGATGATCGTCTTGATACCGCTCCGGAACGTATATAGCCATACCAGCAGGATACTGAGGATAGCGGTCACGGCGAATGGGATGTTCCAAGCGTTGAACACGTAGGTTTGCAAGATCAAGACCACTAGATATAAGCGTGCGGCCGCCCCTACGATCTTCGAGAGCAGGAAGAATGAGGCCCCTGTCTTGTACCCCCTTCTCCCGATCCGGTCATCCAGATACGAGTAGATGGAGGTAAGCTGCAACTTATAGTATAGCGGTAGCAATACCTTGGCTATAATGATATATCCCACGAAGAAGCCTAATACAGTCTGCATATACGTCATATCGATCGCCCGCACCATGCCGGGTACCGATACGAACGTCACCCCCGATAAGGATGTCCCTACCATGCCGATAGAGACGATATACCAAGGTGATTTCCTGTCCCCGAGGAAGAATGCCTCGTTGCTGTTATTACGCCCCGTGATCCATGCTATCAGCAGCAAGACGGTGAAATAGGCAGCGATAATAAAAAGGATGATATAGCTGTTCATGTATTGCTAACTTCTTTCTTTTTCTCCACAAAGATACGGCTTTACTTTGAAATAACGGGCATATGCGTGGATTCTACCGTGATGGGTTTCTTGATGCCCTTTAGGTAGTCCATGAAAGCGTCGGTCGATATGATACCTAAATTATCGAATTCCGGGATCTCGTAGCCCTTGAATAAAGAGGCGTCGTACCCGTCTCCGCCATCGGTGATGAAAGCGTCTAGGGTCACCACGCAAGGGGTATTGTCCTCGATCTCGGTCTTTTGCCCGTCTCTCGTATAGACTATTTTCTCGATCTTATTTCCGCTTAGGGTAAGCGTGAGGTCGGAGGATTGAAGGAAACCGTTCGGATTCTTCCGTCCATCCTCCAATAGCTTCTTCAACCGCTTGCCGTCGAAACGATAGGCAACGATAGCGGAGCCGAAAGGCAAGATGTTGCCGGCACGCAGTCGGGTGATATCTCCTTTCGGGAGGGCCGCACGTATACCTCCGTAATGGTTTACGCCGATCACCGGCTGATCCTTGTAAGCGGGCATCTCTTTTTGGAAACGCTGGGCGTAAGCGGCCGTGACCAACGCCCCGATAGGCGTATAGTCGAACTTATTGATGGTACGGTCGTGGATCAAGGCCTCTTTTGCCGTGGCAAGTTTCTCGTTCAGCCGATATTTATCCATGATCTTCTCCACGGCCTCTCGCATCTCCGGGTTCTCCTCGCAGGCTACACGCACGGTATCCCCTTGGATGAAAGAGATATCCCGGTGTCCGTTGAAATCCTGTATCTGGAACAGCAGTTTCCCGATATGGGTACCGTTTACGCCGGCTTGGATGATGGGAATGTTATTGATCTTATCGAGCACCAGCTCATGCGAGTGGGCGGATATGATGGCGTCTACCTTATCGATGAACGGCAGTCCTTGGGCGTTCTCCTCGGTGATGCGGTAAGGCATTTTCATATCCGTGCCGATGTGCATCAAGAGGATAATCATATCGATCTGGTCCTCTTTCTTTAACTGGTAGACGGTTTGTATGCACACCGCTCCCAGCGGATGCGTGAACTGAAGCCCTTTCAGGTTCTCCGGCTTGGTCTTGACGTAGGTGTCCGTCGTGGTCAGTCCGATGAAGGCTATGCGCAGGGAGGAGCCATCTTTCAACTTACGCTCTACGATACGGTAGGGACTCAACCAGTTGGGGTGAGTATATCTCTTCTCTTCGGTGATATTGGCGGCCACATGGGGGATATTCAAGGCGGCGGTGTCCACTAGATAAGAAAGTCCCCAGTCGAACTCGTGGTTACCGATGGCGGACATTTCCACGTCCATCGCCTCGTACATTTCTTTGATAGGCTCGCCTTTCGTGATCTTGGAGAAATAGCTTCCGCTGAAATTATCTCCGCCTGAGACAACGATGGAATGCGGATAGCGTTGTTTCTCGTTTTGTGTCATTTGTACCAACCGGGCGGCTCCCGGCGTGATCCCGTCGGAGGCGAAAGCCCCATGAAAATCGTTGAATGAGAAAATGGCTAAAGTGTCTATCGAGCTGGACGGGGTGGCGATATCTTGTGCGAATAGGGGAGCGGTTAGTGCGCTGCCTAGCAAAATCGCTGATACGAATTGTTTTTTCAGTCCCATGGTTGTATGTATTAATAGGGACAAAAGTAGGAAAAATAACGAGATTCACCGAGGAAAACGCCCGATTCGTCGAATTCTTTTTGATCGTTTTAAACCTTCGTCCTACCTTTGTGTCATAGTAATAGCTCGTGAGAGTGAAAGCGAACCGGTTGTTCATCATAACCGGGAAATAGGTAAACATTAAGTCAAAGGGCCGCCGTCCGGATAAGATGCGGCCCTTTTGATTTATTCGGACTTGAGGTTGTTTACGGGATTGTCGTGGGTGGTACGGAATACGTTATATCCGGAAACCGCCAGTATGACGGTGAGTACCAATACGCCTCCTCCCACGAATAGATACCAGGATAGCTGGATCTTTTCCGAGAATTGTTCTTGCCATTTTTGGGAGATATAGAAAGCGATACCGCAACCAAGTAAGATGGCCGGCAATGCTATGGTGATGATATCTTTCAAGAAAATATGGAGTATGTCTTTTACCGTGGCTCCGTTAATCTTACGGATCGCCATTTCTTTCCGGCGACGGTTCACCTCGTCGTTCGTGTATCCGATCAATCCGATGAAGACGATCAGCAAGGTGACGATGCCACCGATCATGACGGAATCACGGAATTTCCGGGAGGAGGTGTATCCTTCCAGCATCTCGCTCTTGAAGGAGATCACGTTGAGTTCTTTATCCGGGATGAGTTGCCCCATTAGATCCTGTGTCTTGCGTAGGGCCTCGGAAGAAAGGCTATGGTACCGAATGACCATATGTTGGGCCGCCCCTTTCGTATAGAACATGATCTTGGCTCGCGGATCTTCTCCCGCTATGGAACCTAGGCGGAAATCCTCGAATACGCCCCGGATCGTGAAGAGAGGCATCGACTCGGACTTGGTATCGTGTCCGGTTATTTGTACCGTCTTGCCCACGGCTCCATCCTTCCAGTCGGCGAAAGGTTTCATGTATTCAATGAAATTGCGGCTCACCAGTATCTCTTGCGAGGAGGTGGTATTCTCGGTGAAGTACTGTCCTTCTACGATCGGGATTTCCAATACGTTCAGGTAATCGTTTCCTACGTCGTAGAGGTCGGCGATGTTGAATAGTTCCCGGTCGTCTCCCGGAAGATAGACGTTATTGCCCGAGGCTCCCCAGAAAGGAAGGTTATAGCAAGTCGTGATGGCGTCTACCTCGGGCAATCTCTGGGTTTCCTCGATCAGTTTGGCACGCCCCGTGGAGTCTACGGCACCGATATACACATAGGCAAGATTCTCGGGATTGTATCCCGGATGATCATTCACCATATGGTCGTATTGCTTGCCTACCACTAGCAATAAGGAGGCGAGGAAGCTGATTGCCGTGAACTGGAAGAACAAGAGTCCCAATTTCCAAAGGCGGCGTGCCTCACGGATGCTCCGGAAAACAGCCGCTACAGGAATGCGTCCTAAGAACCAGCCGGTAGCTATGCCCGTAGAGATCAGTACGACTATGACCGTGAGGCATATCGCCCACATACCCGTGGATAGGAATAACGATCGGACTCCCGTGCCGATCAGCTCCTTTATAATTCCTTGAAATCCTAGGATCAAAAGTACGACCAGCGCTAGCGCGACGGTGACGTGGGTCCCTACCTCGGACAACGCCATACCTTGGATATCCTTACCGCTCGCCCCGTAACATTTGCGTACGGCCATCTCTTTCGTGCGGTTCACGATGGAGGAGATCACGATCAATATATAGTTCATTACGGCGGTGAAGATCAATACGAAGGCGATGAACGAGAGGATCAAGGCCATACGTTTGGCCATATCGTCCTCCATATGTACGTTGAGTAGTTTGTGGAAGGTGAAGGTCAGTTCCACGCCGGCTTTCTTAAGGTCGTTTACGGGGAAATGCTTGTCGATCATCTGTCTCATTCCCGCTTCCAATTGGGCCTCTGTCGTACCCGGCGATACCTTGACGAAACTTTGGTAACGGTCGTTTCCGGTTAACATATGGGTTCCGTCCCACATGAACTTGCTGATGGAGGAAAGGGATACGATAATGTCATAACTCTGTTCGGTGTTGTCCGGTAGTTTCTTGAATACGCCGCCTATCGTGAGGGCTTGTCCCGGTGCGTCGTCAATCTCGAAGCGTTTTCCCATCACGTTACCGCCGATACGTTCGGCGATCTCGTCGGATACGAGCACGTACATGGGTTGGGAGAGAACTTGCTTAGGGTCTCCGATGAGCATGGGGCGGGGCAATACGTCGAAAAGACAACTGTCCGCTAGGATGAAGGTCGCTTTGAGCCGATGCTTGTTGTCGGACATCGTAAAAGGGGAGTTTCCCCGGAAGTACGTATAGCGTGTGGCGGCCTCGATCTCTGGTGTCTCTTGTTTCAAGAGGGGGATTACTCCGGCGGGCGTTTGCCCGTGGTCGCCCACTTCCCCGTTCATGAAAAATTTCTCATATACTCGATAGATCCGGTCTCCGTTCGGATAGAAGTTATCGTAGGTGTTCTCGAAGTGGACTTTAGCGATCAGCACCAAGCCGATGGTCAGTCCTATACCCAAGGAGATAATCTTCATTACATTGTGTTGCCCTCTCTTAAAAAGGGAGCGAATTGCGATCCCGATGTTTTTCATATTGTTATTGTATTATTTTCTGGTAAGATAAAATCAAATACCGTGCCATTGTGTTTATGTGGTTGAAAAACAGAGGGGTGAGTGGCGTACGATTGTTTATGAGTGTCCAATAATTGGACAAGGGTGTCCAAAATCTGGACACCCTTGTTTAATACCTTTTCTCAATAGAGGCTCCGGGGAAATAATGCGTGAGGATTTTCCGGTACGAATATCCTTTGGCTCCCATCACGGCGGCTCCGATCTGGCAAAGCCCTACGCCATGTCCCCATCCGGCTCCTGTCAAGATGAAGCGGGAGGGGATATCAAGGCGGATATCCTTCTTATCGACAACAAAGGCCGAGCTGTATAGATGCGTCTCGGATAATGTCCGGCGTATCTCAAGCTCTTTGCCGATGGTGAACGAACGGCGTACCCCTACGATCTTGAGTTTCGTGATACGTCCGGACGAACCTCTTTCCAACGGTATGAGATCGATGATCGGCCCGAAATCCATACCCGTTTTCCGGTGGATCAAACCCGATAGTTCCTCTTGCGTGTATTCTACTTTCCAACGGTAGAAATCCGAGGTCTCTTGATCGTAGTTGTTTAGCACTTGGCTAAGGATCTCCTTGTCCGTTGTATTACAGAAGGCTTCGGGTGAGGTACGTATCCATTGTTCCGCTTCCCGCTCGTCCGTCAAGTCGGGATAGGAGGGAACCTCGTCATCCCTCAAGGCGGTAAGATAGGAGTGGGGAACCGGTTCCCAGCAATTCTCGAATTTCTCGGTCACGCCTCCGCAGCATTTCGAGAAGCGGGCGTCGCAGATCGTATCGTTATCCATCAATACCTCTCCACGTGTCTCTTTGATCACCTCCCTGACTATCGGGTTCGATGCCCGGGTAATACCTTGGTAACGCTGGCAATGGTCGTCGGCACAGACATCGAACAGATCATGGTCCTCCCGGTCGTACCAGCGGATCAAGGTCTCGTTGTTGCGGTAACAACTTTTATAGGGCGTAACCGATCCGTTCAAGTTGAAATTCTTCTCGACCTGTGCCAAGAGCCAGCTTCGCGAGATCACGGCATGGGCTTTCAGCAACTCTTTGGAAGCGTTGGCGCTCATCTCCGAGGAGATTACGCTGGTAAGGTATTCCTCCACGTCCACTTGGTTGATCGTGACGATACCTTTATCGGTCGCCACGAGGTTCAACGCTCCCTTGAAGCGTTGATCCTCCTGTCGTTGCCAGTGAAAATCCACGCCGATCGTGACCGCCTTCAAGTCGAAAGAGGATTGCGGGCTGGTCGGCTCGAAGAATAGCTCCTGATAAAGCTTCCCATTGTACACGATCTTGCCGTTTACCCAGAGGGCACGTTGCTCGCCTATGGTGAACGTGCCGGTTTCCGTATGTACATACTCCTCGTTAAAAACAAATGAGATTGCTTTGTGGGTCATGATTCCCACATTGATTACAGGTGCTTCCATATCCTTATTCCTTTATTCTATTCTTTTTTTGCGTTCAGGGAATTAAATGTGAGGTAAGCGATCATGACAAGGTACATGACAACCGCCAGTATCTCGGCGGCATTGCTAGATGCCCATTCCTCGTTCATCAAGTTGATTCCGCCGAAACGTAAGGCTGCGCTGACCACGCCCATCAAGGCGCCGCCGGCGATAAAGCCGGAAGCCAGTAACGTACTACCTCGCCGCTGCCGAAGCGCTTGGCTGCCTCCGCGATGATATGGCACTCCTCCGCAGTGATCTTTCCGTTGCGGGTGATGACACGACCGTTGAATCGATCCTGGGTGCGCTTGTCCCAGAGAAATCCCAGGGCCTTGACCCGGGTGACCTCACTTTGCGGGATCGGGGCCGCTTTGGTATTGGGTTCGTTCATATCGTTACCTCCCTAAATGGCTGCGTTACGAAGGCTCCGCAGTGCGGTCAGCCTTCCATATCAGACGCTTTCTTTTCTGTATCTACCATAGCAGAAACGGAGAACTTCGTCAATCAAAATATGTTGGAACTTACGGGCTGGGACTGCTCTTTTGAACCTCCGGCGATTGTAGAAGAAAATACTTG
>OGXU01001355.1_pt1 | contig 12216 bp, 6 predicted proteins | sample 1576381 | NCBI WGS metagenome assembly OGXU01 (sample SAMEA3541544, study PRJEB24748) | human gut metagenome | biome: human gut; feature: human-associated habitat; material: faeces | place: China | collected 2012 | reverse complement strand
GTTGACCAGGAATGAGAAACTGCAACCTTCGAAAGACCAATCCACAAAAGAAAAGTTACCGTATCTCCATCCGTGGAAGAAGTAGGCGCGCCTGTCCCTCCCGCAGCATACAAGTACGTTTTTGACGTATCTCCGTTGATCATGTCCATCACGGCCTGGCTCACGGTCAGGTAACGGTACGTCGTGCCGGCGTCAAGAATCAGGGAAGAACCGTCCACGGCTGAGAAATTGAACGTCAGATTGACCCCGTTGCCGGAGGTTCCCATATTGGTGCTCAGGCCGATGACCGAATTGTCGGAAGCGTTCAGCACCAGAAAACCGTAAGTGATGTTAGCGCCCGTATTGCCGCTGGGCCCGCGCAGAGTAAAACTGTCCAGCCGGATATCTCCGGACAGGGAGGCGGGAGAGCCGGAACCAGAGACGGGGGCCAGGGCGGAAGAATCCAGCCCCAGATAGAACCCATGAATGGCGCTGTTGTAATTGTCTGCTCCAGGAGTGTAATAATTAAAAACAGTCGCGGCTTCTGAGGAAACGGCGAAGGTTCCAAGTGCGGCTAAAATTGTTAGTGTTTTCTTCATGTCTATTGTCCTGTTCCTTTTAGGCTTTGTAGCGGATTTGGAATCCGGATTTGGAATCCGCAAACAATTAAAAATATTAAAGGTTAATATATTGCATTCATAATTCGTTGGAAATAATGATTTTTTGATGCCTCTGGTTCTTTTATTAACGTGGTGGGACGGTCTTTGTTATTCATTGATTTCCCTATTGCTTTGGCCTCTTTTTCATACTTGCCGGATTCCAAATCCGTTATTTAGTTACTTACGCAGAAGCCCTGCTTATGCATGCGCACGCGTACCGTTTACTCCAGAACATTGATCATGAAGAAAATACTATCCGCCTTAATGCTTGCAGCCGGCATGAGCCTGAGCGCCACCGCGGCGACCACGCTTCTGGACAGTTCCATCGTAGGGTATTCCGACTTCGCCTCCCGTCTGGCGGATTTCGGCACCCGGAAGGATTCCGTTGCCATCACGACCGATGGCGGCAATCTGGTGTTGTCCGGCACGACCTTTAGCCAGCCCGTTTCCGGGGGAAGCACGCGCAACAACATGACCGTGACCATGGTTCTGGATCTGTCCAAAATCAACACTCCGGAAGCCTATACCGCCCTGTTTAACGCCAAGGGAGGAAGTACCAGCTGGGGTGCGGGCCTGAATACGGACCGTACTCTCCAGGGATTATGGAACAATGCCGCATACAGCGGCGGCCCTACAACCTCCGCTCTGGGCACGGAAGGCACCCTGACCATTTCCGTGGTCACCGGGGAATTCGGCACCCGCATCTACCTGGGCGACAGTGCCACGTACCATACTGCCAGCGGCCTGAAATTCGGCGGCGTGGATATCACCCAGATTCTGATTGACGCGGGACTGGCTGACGCCGTTGAACAGCTCTACGTTCATGACTCCGCTCTTTCCCAGGAGCAGATCGGCCAGTTGATGAGTGAAATCGCCAGCGTTCCGGAACCCGCAACGGCAACCCTGGGCCTGCTGGGACTGGCCGCGCTGATGATGCGCCGCCGCAGGGCATAAAACCGCACCGGTTCTCCGTTTTTCTTTCAGGGCTGCCTCGCGACTCCGTGAGGTGGCCCTTTCTGCATCCGCACAACGCGCCTACTCTACCGGAGACAGATACTTCTTCCTTCCCTCCCCTGAAAAACGATGTTCAAGGCAGCCTCCGGCTGAAACGCTTCACGGGGCGTCCGTGTCACCCCACCTTCCGCACAAATCCTTTTCCCCCACGCCGGAACAGCCGGAACCGGATACGGAAAAAACCGTCTTCCCTCTGCGGGCGGCGCGCCTCATCCTTGCAGCCGTCCTACCCCTGCGCAGACCGGCCATTCAGGCTCTGCCGGGAGCAGCACACCCCCACGTTCCGGGAAGGGCGCCTGTTTCAAGCTGCTCCTTCCGCCTGAAAGGGGGAAACGTTTTTAACCTGCATACCCCACATCCTGATCATGAATCTCCAGAAACAGCAATTGCTCCTGCGCCTTTTCCGGTATTTCAAAAGCAAAAAAGGAGAACCGCGGTTTTTCAACAAGCGGAATATATGGCTGCTCGCCATTGCCGCCGCCTACATCCTGACTCCTGACGAATTCCTGTTTGACGGAATCGGCAAGCTGGGTCTCCTGGATGACGCCGCAGTCATCCTGGGAGCCGTCTTCACCGTCTTTTTTCCGGACGGGGACTAGCGGCCCGCGGCCAGGGATGCGGCTAGACGGACGATACCTTCCGGAACTTCGGGGACTGTCCCATGAACGCCTCCGGATTGCCTAAAAGAAGCTTCTCCGCCTCCTGCCGGGAAAAACCGCGCTTGTAAAGCTCGCAGGCCAGGGCCGTAAGCGCCAGGGGGTCGGAATCTCCCCAGTCCGCCGCGGAATTGGCCCAGACGCGATCCATTCCGTACAGCTCCAGAATATCCGCCGCCCGCTTGGGGTTCAGCTTGCTGGTGGGGTAAAGGGTCAGCCCGGCCCAGTAGCCGGCCTCCTTCACCAGCGGGAAGGTATGCTCCTCGCAATGGTCCACCAGCACCCGGCCGGGATCCAGCTCCGGACGGTTTTTCAGGGCGGAAAGAATCATTCTGGTCCCTTTCAGCTTGTCTTCCAGATGGGGGGTGTGAATCAGGACAAGCTGGTTCAGGCGTATTGCCATGTCCAGATGCTCTTCAAAAATAGTCATTTCATGGGAGGTATTCCGGTTCAGCCCGATCTCCCCGATGCCGAGGACATTCGGACGGTCAATGAATTCCGGGATGAGCTTCATCACTTCCCGGGCAAAGGCCACGTCCTGCGCCTCCTTGGGGTTGATGCACAGCCACGTGTAATGGTCCATGCCGAACTTGGCCGCCCTGGCCGGCTCGCATTCCGTAAGCTGCACGAAGTAATCCCGGAAACCGTCCGCGGAGGAACGGCCGCAGATATGGTTTCCATTTTTCCGGGAAAGTGTTATCGATGTAGAAAACAATCTGTTTAGTGGGTTTCACTTTCTCACCACGTAGGTAGGCAGCAGTGTCAGACGGTTGTATATCCCATCGATTGGCATAGTAAACAGGTGCGGTCGTTTTAGCTCCTTCGCCTAGTTGTTCGCGTCCGGTAAAGAATACACCGATACGGTAATCTGCCATACGTGGACGGTAAGGCTTTTCTTTCAACAGCATGATAGAACGTGTCATTTCTGCGGTGAATGGACGGTCTTTTATGAGTGACGCCCCTTGTGAATTGCTGACAGAGAATGTATATGACAGACAGCTTTTAATAGAAACATTATCTTTGAAAGCCTTGATTTGTGAAATGTAAGAGCAGTCGGATTGATAATTCTCTGTACGATTGTACATTCCATAGATTGAATTACGATCGAATGGACTCATTTTTTTGTTGTCGCTTAAGAAAACTCCGGTCATATCGAATACGATAGCAGTTGAGTCATTATTATATGCCTGAATTTTCTGGTTACTAATAATCGCTCCTAGTGTACTTTTGCGTAAAGCTTCATCAATTTGTGTGCTACCAGTAATATAATCAGTATTTACCTGACGTAACTGTACATGTGTTTTATTTCGTGTAAACATGACATGGAGTAGATCGGTTGGTTTGGAACCGACCACGGCATTACCATTATCAGAGATGCTGGTAACAGTGGAGCCAATAAGCATATCTTTATTGATTAAATCCACAGGAAGTTCAAAATATACTTTTCCATCCAGCAGATGGAGAGTAATCAGCCCCTTAGCTGTTTCATGCTTCTTCTTAAATAGTTTATCATATTCACTTTCCTTTTTTGCAGGAGTTGTTTGTTCCGTTTTTGCCTTCTTTTTTTTCCAGAAGAATGGAAATTTACGCTGTGCGTCAATGGTGGTAGACGAAGCTACCACCATTGCTGCAAGTAAGAGGATTTTTTTTCTCATATCAGTTCTTTAATGTATTTTTATGAAATTAGATTAATATCCTGTTGTCGTTACATCTAGAATTTTGCCAAAACCATCATAGGTTTTGGCTTTGGAAGGGTCGAGTGTGCCACTAGCAACTTGTGTAATTGGGATAATGTGTACCTTTCCTTCATATTCGCTTGATTGTGTAGTAACAATGATAGCTTTATTATTCCATTCGGTTTGAGGGACAGTAGGATTATCTCCGACAATTAAATTACAATTGTAATTATATAGTCCTTGTTGATACATTTTGGCTTTCGTAATAATTTCTCCGGATTGTGGAGTATATTTAGCTGTTGTCGAAACAGTGGCAGTACTACCAGCCCCGTAATTTATGGTGTAGATACCATCAGTAGTAGTTACATATAATAATAGATTTCTGTTTGAAAAGAATATAGATATTGCTTTATCTAGCAGTGCGGTTCCTTCCGATGGAATCGTATATTTATTTCTGGCAGATGCAGGTTGACTGGGTGAAGTGACTATCCAGTTATCTCCATCATAATGGCCTTCTTCTCCAATGTATCTACTAAAAGTGTAAATAGAATATGTTCCGTTCGTATCATCTTTCATGAGAAATACGATTTGGCTCATATCTTCAAATACAACAGCTGAAATTGCTGTTTGATTGGGTAATTTGTTCGGATCAAAATTATTATTAGCATCAAAGCTTTTCACTTGCATAAATTGTCCGGAGCCATTACAAGTAATAAATGAAGCACGTTCTTTATCATAAAATGTTAGATGTTGCTGGTCGGCTCCAGATAAAGAATTAGATACATGTCCAGTATTGGGACTATATGCTATTACGTTATTGTTTACTTTATATGAACTTAATGCCCCAGCAGGACCACTAAATCTGTTTACTGTTGATGAAGCTAGAGTATACAAATTGTTGGAAGTATTAATATAAAAATTGCTGTGGCTTTGAAAAGCCGATAATACTTGCAATCCGTTGGGTTTGTCAATGATGAGAGACTGATCCTCGAATTGACCATTTTGTGTATAATCAAGACAATTAAAACGCGCTAATGTTGCATCACCTAAAATAGTCCAGACCTGATTTGTTTGAATAGATGAACCATATCCCATCACTTCATAAACAAGTGTTTGCATTAGACCATTAAAAGGCTGTCCATTAAGCGATGTTAATATCTTTCGAAAGATTTGTTCGTCCTTATTATAATTCACGGTAAATGCTTGATTGTTTATAAGAGTTAGATCTGATGTTGTACCATTTTGTGTGTCACTGATTAATAATCCATCAAGAAAAGTGCTTTGTACATATATTTTCCAATATTTAGTATATTGCAGATTATCATGAACAGTATCTGTTATAGTTAATAATAGAGTGTATGGTGAGGTAGATACCGGACGTTCTACGATATAGTTTAATTGAGGATCTGTACTGATAATTTCATATTCAAAATTATAGGAAGAGGAGGAAGTGACAGGAGTTTCTGTTAGAGCCCATTCATAAGTTAATGCATCTGTATTGGTACCTTCGGCAATTTGAATGTCAGGTATCAATGTTAATTCTTCCATGCTTCCTACATAAAGTTCACTCTGTTTTTCTGTAAAAGTAATATTGCCTATATTGTTAGTTGCTAATGTACTACTATCGTCATAGCAAGAATATAAACTGAGTAGACATAGCAATAGAGGACTAATAAATATATATTTTTTCATACTTCTTTATTTTATGTTAATATTTACGAGCTTCAATTGGTTGACCCAATAAGGTACCTGCATCATGTAATAGTGGTGTGTCATGTGTGCTATTATATTCTTCTATGTATTTTCCTAGTTGAGTTGCAAAACTAGAATAGCTTTGTTCAACATTTAATAGAATATAGTGAGGTAGATACTTATAATTAGCCTGCGTGAAATATCTTTTATATGCAGCCGGATATTCGGGATGTGCATCCGGATTATCCCAATCATTCCAGTTGAAAGCAGCTATTATGGTTTTAAGCGCATTAGGACTGTAATAGCTAATACTAGAAGACGAAAAAGATAATGGGCTTTGTATTAACATATTATATGTTATTCTAGTATATGTGTTAGGAGGAGTGGGTATTGAATTACTCCATGACAAAGCTGCATTTAAATATAGTGAGGGACCTTTTTCTAATTCGTCAGAAGATTGAATAGATATTCGTAGTTCATACGTCTTATCTCCAGTTACATTATATAATTTAATCCTTATATATCCTTCGTTGTGATTGGCGGGGATTATTCCTTCCATTAGCTCATAGGATCCTTCTGTTGCTGTACTCTTTTCTGTATCTATTGTATAGTTGACAGTTCTGTCTTTATCACTAGTATTACCAATTAGTATTACAGGTATATCATATATCACATATTCATCCAAAGGATTGGAGACGAATGAATAACTTTGATATACTATTCCATCACCACCATATCCATCACTGTTTTTATTGCTGAAACGCACTGCATCGTTTTCGCTATTATAATAGGGAATGGCTTCGTTCTCACAACTGAGAAAGATGCCAATTACTATCATTCCAATTATATAATTTATTTTTTTCATCATATTCTGTAGTTTATAAGTTATTGAACTCGTCCGGATTGGATTTCAAATTCTGGATAAGGAAGTACATATTGTGCATCCTCCATGTCTTCTGTATAGTTAGGAATGGTTTTAGTTCCAGTTCTTTTATAATAGTAAAACATAACTCCTTCTGACAGAAATTCCTTATGATATTCTTTTTGAATTTCTACTAAAATTTGTTCGGCATCTAAATCCTCCAAAGGTGTGTATAATCCTCTTTTTTCACGCACAGTGTTCAAACAGTTAAGAGCGAGTGGCAGATTGGGATTATTTTGTTTGACATAACATTCTGCCGCGATATAGTAGATTTCAGGAATACGAATCATGGATATTTTGTTCTTGTAATCATTAGCAAGATCAGATTGATAAACTTTCAATGGTGTATATCCTGTGTTTTGGGCGTTAGTGTTTGGCTCCATTAATGTTGTTAAGCGTATATCCGTTGCAGAATTTTCGTATAAACTCATAGCATCTGTTGTGAGTAAATACATAGGTGTATTTTCACTGTCGAGATAATATGGTTTGATATAATTAACAATTCGTGAAGCAACGTCAGACACATTTAATCCAAAAATATTCTCACGACTCATAGAAGTACAAGATTTGTTGACAGTTTCTGGAGTCAGGAAATTGCAATAAGTATACATTTCATTGATTGCAATATTATTTTCTAATGCTGTGATGATTTCATTAGCTGCTGATAACGCATTGACGATATCTTCATTTTTTCCTCTCCATAAATATACTCGTGCCTGTAATGCCTTTACAGCATAGTAGTTCATACGGAGAGTACGCTCATTAAAAAAGCCTTCTTCGTTATATTCTTGGTAGAAAGAAGCAGCTTTGGTTTTAGTAATAGGATCGTAGTCTTTCAGTAAAGCAGCTGCTTCATTTAAATCGTTTAGTAGTAATTTGATTGTTTCTGCACCACTATATTGGGGAGCTGGGTCCTTGGAAACTTCGGTAGCATAAGGTATGGTTCGTTTCTCATCAAGCTCTGTATCTCGTTGACTCCAGTTACCATAACCATAAAGTCGTAATAGATCAAAATGTATATAAGCTCGAATGGCTAATAATTCTCCTTTAATAATATGGTAGTTGAGGTCGTCAAGTATTTCTTTCTTTTCTTCTATATTGGCTAGTTCGTCATTAACATTGACTATCACATTATACGCTTTCTCCCAGATCTCTTCAACTGTCGGAGTTGTGTAAGTATTTGTATAATTGAAAGATTGTAGCCAATACGCTAAACCTATATTTGTTGAATTTACATAAGGATTGAATTGGTGTGCCATAATTTCTGTTGCAAACCAAGAGAGGTTTGTACCATAGAGTGCATCATCAGTCATTCCGATATAACAACCTATTAGAGATTGTTGAAAGCCGGTAACAGAACTAAAATGATCATCTTTGCGTATTTCTGATGGTGCGGTTACATCAAACCAGTCACTACAAGAGCTAGCGATAAGGCTTGTCATATAAATGAGGATAATATATATATACTTTTTCATATTGAATAATTTAGAATGTTGCAGTTAATGAGAATGACATTGTTCGTGCAAATGGATAGTTTAATCCTCGTTCTACTTTTATTGATGAAAATGTTGTGATGTCGTTCATATTGAATGCTAGCCGTAGACGTTGCATATATAATTTTTGGTAGATAGAACGTGGAAATTCATAATAAGCACTAATGGCCGAGATAGATAACTCACGGCGGTCTTGTACAAAACGAGTTGTTGCACGAGTTGTTGTTGCAGAATCAAACTTCTTATATTGTGTTTGTTGACCGTATGTAGTCCATCGCCCTTCCAATAGACGTCTGTCTACATTATAGTCAATATCTGCGTTTTCTACTCGGTCTACTAATGTGGAATTATAAAATTGACAACCTGCTAAGTAGCTGAGTGTTGCGCTAATTCCGATTCCTTTATATTCAGCTGTAAATCCTCCTGTGCCGCGGTATTTAGGACTGGAATCACCGGCTGGAACCATATCATTTGAAGAGTAAACATAAGTATAGCTTCCATCTTTTTTAATATATACTTCTTGTCCTGTTTGAGGATCAATTCCAGCAGAGGGCACTGCCCATATTGTATTCATTGACATTCCGTCTTGATACATCAATACAGGGGCAGACTGATTTGCTTCTTCTGCCATTTTCTGCATTTTTTCATTATATGCGCGCATGCTGTCGGATAAACGAATAATTTTGTTTTTGTTATAAACAAAAGTACCATATAGATTGACGAAACCTTCTGGTCCTTGCCATATAGTATAATTTGCATTGAGTTCAATACCCGAGTTACGTACTAGTCCTAGATTGTCTTTTATACTGCTGAACCCAGTGGAAGTAGGGATGCTTACATCGGTTAGCATATTTTTTGTATCAGCAGAATAGTAATCAAATTTTAGTGTAAGCCCGGCAACTCTTATATCTGCGCCCACATTATAATCTTTTTTTTGTTCCCATTTTAATTTTGAGTTAGGAAGGTTATTCAAGTAGGCTCCTGTCATAGGATTTGTTGTTCCTCCATAGGTGATTCCTGAATAATATTGATAAGTAGCTATGGCTGCACTAGTATTGAAATTTTGGTTTCCTGTCAATCCGACAGAGGCACGTAATTTCAGTTGTTTGATCCAAGATATATCTTTCATAAATACTTCGTTGTGTAAATTCCAGCCTAACCCGAATGACCAGCTATTAGCCCATCGGTTATCCGAACCATATAAGGAAGAGGCACTCTCACGTATGGTTGCATCTGCTAAGTATCTGTTGTCATAATCGTAAGATGCAGCTAATAAAAAGCTTGCTTCACGATTAATAGATGAGCTTCCTTTAGGGGTTGTTCCAGCCAAATATTGTTTGGCAAATGTTATGTCTGCATTACTGGAGTTTGAAAAACCTTCGGCCGTATGTTGGTAAGCTGAATATTGATCCTCTGATAAAAAGAAACCAGCATTGGCAAAGATTGTATGTTTCTTGATCATTTTGTTATAATTTATATTGAAGTCTCCAGACAGCGAACTCGATTTCCCATTTTCCATTATATACTGCCCACGGCGTATTATTTCATCCTGTGAGGTGTAAGTAGCAAACATGGAATGTTGGGCTGGATAGAAATCATCCGAATTATTTCGTTTTTGTGAAACTCCCAAACGTATAGTTGCTTTCCAATCAGGGTGAAATAACCATTCTGTATAAAAGTTGTTGGTGAATTCTAGGTAACTACTGGTGAAACTGGTACCGATAGTGGCATCATATAATGGATTTGCCACTTTTAAATCATCATTGTACTCTGCCCAACGTAGTACTTTCCCATTTTCATCAGTTGCTTGCCAATAAGGATTCATTTTACTATAATCGCTGAATGAACCATATGGAGAGTCATTACTGTTATTAGATATTATTGAGAATATATTTCTAAATATAATATTGTTACGACGATAAGAAATATTGGCATTACCTGAAATATTGCGTCGGTCGGATCCCTTCATGACTCCAGTTATCTGATTGTATGTGAAATCAAGTACGGCGCGTAAACTTTGTGAATCTCCGACTTCGATATTTAGGTTATGCTTATGTCCAATTCCTGTATGGAGTGGCTTGGCTAACCAATATGTATCTAATCCTTGTAAGGCCATTTGTTTACGTGTATTGTATAACTGATTAAGTTCGATCTGAGTATCTAAATTTGCATTTCTATATACTCCATCTAAACGTTCTGCTTCAAGTTTTTCCAGTGCATTACATAAATCATAGCTTGTTAAATCAGGCATTTCAAACGAAAGACTTCCATTATAAGTGATACGTTGTTCATTTCCTGCCAACCGTTTGGTTTCAATTACAATAACGCCATTGGCAGCTTTTGATCCATATAATGCTTTAGCAGAGGCATCTTTTAAGATTGTGATACTTTCAATGCGATTCATATCCATATCCATCACAGTTTCGGCAGTTGTTTCAAAACCATCAAGAATGAATAAGGGTTGATTAGGTTGATTTTGATAGTTGCTTTTTAATGAACTTGTCTCTGTTGTTGGAAAGCTGGAAGTACCACGCATGGACATTGTTGGAGTTGTATTAGGATCGGAACCCATGCTGAAATTATCTGCGATGTATAACGTAGGGTCTAAGTTCTTCAAACTTTGAAAAACATTCTGATTTCCGACACGCATCAGATCTTTGCTTGAAATAGTAGTTGCTGCCCCAGTAAAACTTTCCGCTTTACGAGTATAAATACCAGTAACGATAACTTCATCTAATTTAGTATCACTCTTTAGAGTAATATTTTTCCGTACATCATTCCGACCACTATTAATCATCACTTGTTGAGTAGACATTCCGATATATGAAAAGGTGATAGTACATGTTGTATTAGTGGGAATCTCTATACTGTATTTACCATTATTGTCAGTTATAGCAAATCGTTGAAGATCACTAATTACAACATTAACACCGGGTAAGGGGTATCCTTCTTCGTCTGATACAATACCGGTTGCGGAGCGTTTATCTCCTTGTTGTTCTGCTTTAGAGATGGTAACAATATCTCTTTCCATGCTATAGGTGAGTCCTGTGCCATTAAGAACAGTGCGTAGTACGCTATCCACAGTTTCATCTTTTACATGGATGGTGATGGGTTTCAGTGACTTTGTCTGCTCTGTGTTGTAGACAAAGCTTAATCCGGTTTGTTGTCTTAAAGCATCGAAAAATTCTTTGACAGTGACAGATTCCAGATTTAAAGTTACTTTTTTGCCACTTTTAGGAATGGCAAACATCATTGTGGGTAATAGTAATAATACTATTACTAGAGAAAGTATTCGGACTCTTTCTCTACTTTTTGTCTTTCTCATTCTTTCTTCTTGTTTAATTAGTAATTAATTGTCTGTGATTAAAATCTCTCTTCCTTTTATCTTTATTTGTAAATTCGTAGTACGTGCTATTGCTTTTAATATGGGGCTGATTGTGGCATATCGGTCCATGTTTCCTGTAAATCGAAGTTGTTTAAGTTCGGAAGTGCCAAAGGAAATGTCTACATTATACCAATGTTCTAAGATCTCAACAATATTCTCCAAAGTGCGATTCTCAAAGATGAGTCGTCCTTCATTCCATGCTATATAGGGAGTTAGATCTACATTATGTATTGATATATTGTTGTTCTTTTGCTCAATATGGGCTAATTGTCCAGGTTTAATGAATTGTTCTTGGCTGCTTTTTGTGGGTATAATACTAATGCTTCCTTTTACTAATGCAACTTCTGTACGTTCGGGGCTAAAAGTGTTAACGTTAAATTCTGTGCCATACTGTCTTATTGTTCCATGGTCGGTGATAACATAGAAAGGACGAGTATCTTGGGCAACTTTAAAATAGGCTTCTCCTTTAAGATAAACCATACGTTTCGTCTGACTGAATTTTACTGGATATCGTAATTCTGTATTATAGTTAAGATGTACGGTTGTTCCATCTTCAAAGGTTACTCTGAACTCATTACCTTGTTCTGTGGTTAACGTATTATTTTCTATAACTTCGCTCCGTTGTTTCAGAATACTATCTATATTTGTATTAGGTGTTGTCGGATAGATAAGAGCACCATTCTGCGCTATAGCAGTTGTGGAATGATTAACTTTAACTGGTGTTGGATATGTTGGGGTAA
>OGXU01001351.1_pt1 | contig 12246 bp, 13 predicted proteins | sample 1576381 | NCBI WGS metagenome assembly OGXU01 (sample SAMEA3541544, study PRJEB24748) | human gut metagenome | biome: human gut; feature: human-associated habitat; material: faeces | place: China | collected 2012 | reverse complement strand
GAGGTTCTGGAACCGGATGACCGCCAGCCGGGATGGCGTATATGGCGATTTAATTTTTGAGGTTTAATTTAACATAATAATAAAATGGAGACATTTTGCTGAACCACGAAGCTGTGGAAATTGGTGAAGTGTCTCTATTTTTTTATAAATTTTACTTTCGGTAAAATGAAAAAATGAAAGAAGAAACAGGAAAGAGAGGACATAACTATGACAGAAGAGATTAGTGGAGTAATTTTCGGAGTCTGGTTCCTTATTGGAGCAGCATTGGTATTTTGGATGCAGGCAGGTTTTGCTATGGTAGAAGCAGGTTTTACCAGAGCAAAGAATACCGGTAACATCCTTATGAAAAACCTCATGGATTTTTGTATTGGTACAGTTGTATTCATATTGATTGGTTTTTCACTTTTATTAGGTGAAGATGTTCTTGGCTTCATCGGTAAGCCGGGATTTGACATCTTTACATCTTACAAAGATTTTGACTGGTCAAACTTTGTATTCAACCTGGTTTTCTGTGCGACAACAGCAACTATCGTATCAGGAGCTATGGCTGAGAGAACAAAATTTATTTCCTACTGTGTTTATTCAGGAGTTATTTCAGCACTTATTTACCCAATCGAGGCTCACTGGATCTGGGGCGGTGGCTGGCTTTCACAGATTGGCTTCCATGATTTCGCAGGTTCATGTGCCATCCACATGGTTGGTGGTATCAGTGCTCTTGTAGGAGCTGCAATTCTTGGACCTCGTATCGGAAAGTTTACAAAGGATAAAAACGGAAAGATTACAAAGGTAAACGCTATTCCAGGTCATAACATCACAATCGGTGCACTCGGTGTATTCATTCTCTGGCTTGGCTGGTATGGATTCAACGGTGCAGCAGCAAAATCAGTAGAGCAGCTTGGTTCTATCTTTGTAACAACAACAATCGCACCTGCACTTGCAACAGTAGTTTGTATGATTTTCACATGGCTCAAATATGGCAAGCCTGATGTGTCAATGTGTCTGAATGCTTCACTTGCAGGACTTGTAGCTATCACAGCAGGCTGTGATGTAACAGATGCACTTGGTGCTATCATTATCGGTTCCGTAGCAGGACTTCTCGTTTGCTTCGGTGTATGGTTCCTTGACCATGTACTTCGTGTTGATGACCCTGTAGGTGCTGTCGCAGTACATATGATGAATGGTATCTGGGGAACAATCGCTGTTGGTCTTTTTGCCACAAACAGTGCTCCGGGATATTCAATCGCTGATTCAAAGGGCAACGAGCTCGTAGGACTTTTCTACGGCGGTGTCACGCAGGCGGGCTTCTTCGGCTTCCAAGCGGCGGCGCTCCATTTCGATGCGCTCGGCCTCGGCTTCGCGCGCGATGCGTTCGGCTTCGGCGCGTTCACGGGCGAGACGCTCCTCTTCGGCACGGGCCTCTCTGCAACCTTCTGGATATTGGAAGCATGATCCGGCTCCAAATGGGAAACAACGAGATAATCCGGCTTTCTGTCGCCGAGCGCCTCTCTCAAATTGGCAAACCACTTATCCGTAACTCTTGCATCTGCTGTATCCATGATTGCAATTTTGTCATCCATAATCACATATGAGTTGTATGAAACACCGTTTGGAACAACATACTGGCTCTCAAATAAATCAATGTCCTTGTCGTCCACACCGATGTAAATAATGCTGTCTGTAATCTTCTTGTCCATGATAGGTACCTCCTGCTAATAATCTCCAGTTAAATTAGTAATTATTACTATTTTTGATTAGATTATATGACAAAAGTATCATTTGGTCAACCGAATAAATTGTATTTTTTTGTATTTTTTGATATTCTCGCCAAAAGGTTACACTGAAACGCTCATCCACTTTTAGTTGCAAAAGTATATTTTCAACAAATCTGTTGTTGCTTTGTCATTTATGACAGCCCGTCCTATTGTTATGCCATTGTTGATGATAATATATTCTCCGTTTTCATATCTGACATTTACAAAATCATCTTCCCTTTTTAAGTCTATACATATACTTGATATAATTCCGCAAATCTCCTCTTGTGAGCTTCCGCTTTTTATCTCATAAGCATAATCCGCATCTCCTATCTCATTCAGATCAGTTACCAAACAATACTCCGCTCCATTCATCAGCATTTCTTCATTCAAAGTGGGTAATTGAGCCGTCTTATACTCATTAAATAAAAAGATAACTACAAGCGCAATGAATGTCGGAAAAAAGATACCGCCAAACCGCTGTGCATAATTTTGTTCTTCCCACCGCTTGCTATGACGACCAAACAGCGGTATTTTCATCTGCACCAAACCTGCTCCTATACTTACAAGCAAAAAATAAAATATACCTTTTATCAAAGACTCATCCCCATTTAATCATTAATAAAAATATCGTTCCTAAAACGACGCCTACTAACCATATAAAGCGAAACACCTTGTTATATCTCGAACTATTAGAACACGGAACAAGCCAATATTCCTGTGGAAACCCCAAAAGGTATTCTTTTAATTCCTGCTTCAATTCCATGACTATACTCCACATTAATCCAGACAGCACAATGCACACCGTTCCATAATATGTAATTGGTGCATTTGTAACCACAGCAAAGAAATAATGTGCCATCTTAAGAAGGAAGATACACCACGCAATACAGCATGGAATTGTAAACGCCCTTTTCATTTTCCACTTCAAACCAAATATAACCTCTGGAACGAATACAGTCAATGCCCCCATCGGCAATCCTCCTGTTCGTCCATGTGTGAAATCGCTCTCCGACTCCAAAGACCAAATTCCTGTCAATACTATTACTGCTGGTATTAGTATGGTGCAGAACAAGTTATATGCAATAATCAACACTTTTTCATTGTCGTCGTTCATAACTTAGCCCCCAATCAGTTCATCAAACATGTATGCCAAAAAAATAAGTATCATATAGCTATCGGAAAGCATTCTTACATTTCCTGCAATTTTAATTTATTTTGCCTCATAAGAAGAGGTAAACCTAGTCCGTCCAGAATCGACTTGATTATTATACGCATCTACAATGTCGCTATATTCCGTTGAATCGCTAAAAGGAGCAATATCGCTTGTATTGTCAGATACACTCATGTTAGAAACAGGACCGGAAATTAACAATGACCCGTCCGGCTGAGCATAAGCAAAAAAGATATATTCATTTCCTACAACCGGAAGCTCATCACCCTCATAAACAAAATATTGTGTGCCATCTTCCGAAAGTCCGCCAGATTTTTGAATCGGGATAGCCGTGTCAGTCACTAAATTGCCTTTGATATTTTTTGTGACATTCACAGTATAATTTGTGTATGGGCTGGAAACTTCACGAGTTTTTCCATCGTCTGTTTCAACCGTAACAGCATCTTTATAAACAGTACCTTCTTCACTTGCGACCGTACCAACGAATACATAATCAGCATCGCCTACAACTGCATTCAGATCGCTATAATCAATCGAAAAAGTACCTCTCAAATATGATGTCGTAATTTCGTCAGAAGTTGAAGGTTTCGCAATGCCAAAAAACAGCCCATTAATCCACTGAACAAGTTTTCCTCCTGTCGCCGCATTGGCAATCCCTCCTGTTGTAAAAAGAATGATACTTACCGCCATTACAGTTACAACGCGAGCCAACCATTTACGGCTATGTGCGTTACTTTCATTAAATAGTTTGATCTTCTTTTGTGAGGAAATATCGCTTTCCTTTTTTTGCTCTAAACATTGTGCAGCTTCTAGGATATATTTATCGTTAATTTCATTCATTGCATAAAAAATATCTGATTTCAAAGTTTTCATAAATACTTCCTTTCTGCTAATTGTTCTCTCAGCTTTTTTCTTGTTCTAAATAAGATTGTTTCGACTTTGCTTTTGCTCATATTACAACATTTCATAATCTCTTTTACCGACATAAAGTACCAATATCTTAATACAAAAACTTGTCGATGAGGTTTTTGCAACGATTCCAAAAAATCCTCAACAATATCTTTCAATTCATTATTTTCCCAATCTTCTTCTCCCGCTTTCGCCAGATAATTACTCAATTCCTCATATGGCAAACACATATCTATATCTCTTTTTGCCGCATGAATATGTTCATACTTTTTTAGCGCCTGATTCCTTGCAATTTTTAAAATATAAGCTTTCAAGTTATCTGGTGTTTTTGGGGGAATCGTAAACCAGACACCTAAATATGTATCATTTGTACATTCTTCAACATCTAACTGATTCTTTATCAGCCTGCCAATTATAAATGATACAAGTTTCCCATATTTCTTCTCTGTTTCTAGCAATGCATCCTCGGATCGGCAATTATATAGTTTAATTATTTCTCTATCGTCCATTACAACCCTCTCTTATTTGTTAAGTACGGATTCGATCCCTTTTGCTTGCAAGTTTTAAAACTTTTTGCTTTATTTTTTTTATTTGTCATTTCAGCTACACAGAATATAGCTTTTGATGTTAACAGTGCCTAACCCTTTCCATGCTGGTGTTTTAATAAAAAAGCCAGAGGTCAGTGTCTCTGGCAAAATGTATATTATATTAAGTTTGCTAAGTTCGTCCAATTTGCATCATAACCCATTATGGACATGATATCTGTGGCTGAAATGGTATGTAACTGTTTTTGAAGTTTGCCAAAAGCAGTTCTCATAGATGAAATAAAGTCCTTTAAGTCGGATTTGCTTAGTAATAGCGCAAACATTATAGCTATGGCGTATGCATCATTAGTTCCATAAGTATAGGCGCCATCTTTGGCACGTACAATCCCTAAAACGGAGAAATTTTTAATACTTTTTGTATGATTTATCTGCCATGGTACCTCCTATATATAAAAAGCCCCCGGGTCCGAAGGACACCGGAGGACAAACTGGCAATCTCTTGTATAAGTATTATACTACACATTGGCAAAATGTCAATGACACTATGCTGATTTGGTGTGGATCCAAATTTTTCAATTTCACTTTATTAACCTGCTATTCCAAAAACAATTCAAACCCATAACAGCTCTACAAAGAAACAAGGACATTGATATTTACTATCAACATCCTTGTTCTAATTATTACACCATCTCAGGAAGTTTGTAGCCTAATTTTTACATTGCGTCTGCGAAGTCATCTAATGACATACTTACTCTACTTGCGCCTACCTCAGGTTCTAATATACCATCCTGAACAAGTGAATATATTTCAAGGCATCTGCCTTGTTGTATTCCTTCCTGTATGCCAAGCTTTTTATGATCATCCTATGCCTTACACATATTTACCACATCTTCCTTTTCATCATACTTAATATCAGTTCTTGTCTCAATATAACCTATCACCTACAATAATTGCCCATAAAGCAGTATCGATATACTCACCATTTTTATAATATTTTTGTCTGGCAATGCCTTCTAACACCATGCCGCATTTCTTTAATACCGCAGAGGAAGCATCATTTCCATAGAATACTTCTGCCTGAACTCTGTTAAATCCAACTCTATCAAAGGCATAATCTAAGACAGCCTCCAATACTTCTGTCATAATGCCTTTATTCCAAAATCCGGGAGACAGCATATAGCATGTATCACACATATGACATGCTTCTTCCACATTTCCCAAATTAATTGTTCCTATCAATTCTCCCGTTTCTTTCCACTCAATTACCCAATGAAAATATGAATCCGACTCATAATTAGATATCCAATGCTTTACCTTGTCCCTATATATTTCTATGTCATCAACAGGATTAAATGGATAGTATCTGCAAACTTCATCATACTTAGCCCAATTTTCATACATCATAGTATAATCGGATAGTTTGATTCTTCGTAAAAAGCATCGTTTTGTTTCAAAATTCTGTGTGCCTATATAATTCATAAATTATTCCTTTTCATATTCAAAATAAATTCCTGCAAATATCTATTAATCACCTACATGGTAAAATATACAGATACAAGATACATCTACTCCCCCTGTAATATAAAAATCATGCCCCAACACAAATCAGTTGGGGCAATTTCTATACTTTTAAGCTATTATACTACACCATCTCAGGAAGTTTGTAGCCTGCTTTTTGCATTGCGTCTGCGAAGTCATCTAATGACATACTTACTCTACTTGCCCCTACCTCAGGGTCTAATATACCATCCTGAACAAGCGAATATACTTCAAGACATCTTCCCTGTTTCATTCCCTCCTGAATGCCACGCTTTTTATGATCGTCCCATGCCTTACACATATTTACCACCTCTTCCTTTTCATCATACTTAATGTCAGTTCCTGCAAATAGATTGATAGCTGCTACTGTCTCAACGTCAACCCTTGTAAAGGTTTCGTCTTTTGTAATTAAATCATTCAGCTTTCCCTCATCTGACGCATTTTTCAGCACTTCAAACAGTGGTTTCAGACCTGTTTTGAACTTGGAAAAATCCGTAATCTCCAGTGGATTCAACAGATTAATCCTGTAATCGTTGATAAATGGCCGAAATCTCTCGTCCATATGAGGCATCATCTCAACAAGACTTCTTGGACCATCCCAGTTTTTTGTTCCAAGATATAATGTAATTGTAATCACCGGTGTCAGCCTATCCTCAAGTGTAAACCCTGATAAAAACTCATCTGATGATTTATAATCTTTGTTTTTCTGATGTTGCTTCTTCGCCTCGTTGACCTGTTCTCCATAATTCATGGCATCATAAATCATGGTCTTAACCGGCATCGAATAATGAACATCTGTCTGTGCCTCTATCCCCATCAGTACGATGTATACTGATTCTGTATATTTTACAGACACCCCCTTTAGCAAATCTCTCCATTTCTGCTTAACAATCTGCTTCTTATCAATACCGAAAACTGATAACACCTCTGTGGTGTCACATTCCTTTAAATTCTCCGGTTTGATAACCTTCTCACCGTCAAACAATACATAATTGCAGATTTCACTGAACCTCGTATTGTCTGACAAATACTCCTTCGCCTTCGAGTCCTTTGTACCCAAATTAACCTCCTCTTCTTGTGTGAGCAGGGAAATTCGAAATCGAATTAAAATACTGTATGCTAATATAAAAGCCGGCAAAATCCCCACACCCCGCTTTTCTCGCAATGTTTTCACATCTGACATTTCAATTTTCCTGCTATTAACTGGTAACATAAAGCATTGAAAATTTCCATGTCTTTGTCGAAAAATGCGAAGTGGTCTGCCCTCTTCAAAGTGATACACACCGGAAAAATATGCTGTGGTGTCGTATTTACAGAAATATAATGCTTTGAGTTGATTGTAGCACACAGAAGTAAGCTTGTCATTATATTTTTCATCTGTGATAATACTTGCAAGATAACATGTCATGCCCGACATCCAAAATGTTAAAAAGAAGCTTCCATGGCAAAAAACCGCAATAATCTCAAGCTTCGTTACACAAGAAGAATGCAAAACTATTTTCATCTGCCCTGCATTAGTCACTATAATGGTCTGACTGACGCCACATATTCGTTTAGCTTCGCTCTTATCTCTTCAAACTGCTTTCCTGTAACCTCATTATCCGACTCAAATGCCATCATTTTGTCAAGATATCCTCTCTCCTTTGCTATCTGAAGGCTGATAGGATAAACCAGCTCAAATGTCAGTGCAATGTGCCCTGCCACATGGTCTACCACAGTCTTTTTGCAGGAACGAAGTACTGCGTGTCTCTCATCAAAGGCAGCCATAACCTCAGGACTTACCTGCGAATTTTTCAGTTCCTCCGTCGTCACATTATATATATCCTCTGCCGGAGTATCTACATTTACCCTGAAAATATCCACCTTATCAGCATCCCTTAGTATATTGCAAAACATAACCGTATACTCGTCAAGCCTCTCATCTATCCTGAAAGCGCTGTGATTTCTTATCGCATTCTCAACAATCACACCATATTTATCATCATGAAATCCATCCACATATGTGTCAATAAGCCCTTCCTTAAACAGCAGGTCTGCTCCAAAATTGGCATGATCAACAGACTGTGCATCGTTAAATGTGTTATAGCACTTAATCTGTTCAAATCTTCCGACATCATGCAGCATCCCTGTGAGCCATGCCACATCTGTCTCATATTCATCAAGCTTTAAATTCCTTGCTATCAGCTCGCAAAGCTCCGCTACCCTATAGGTATGGTCTATTTTAAGCTTAATCTTTGGGTCTGTGGCATTATATCCTGATGTGTACTCTGCGAATGTGTTTTTTACTCGTTCTCTATCTATTATCATGTTTATTATCCTTTCAAAAAACCGGTTTATCTGTGGCTTTATTGCTGCTGTTTTAACTCCCATCGCACCACATCTCTATGTGGATTAACTCTGGCAAGTCCAATCTCCGTAATTGCCGCTTCAAAAGGCACAAAGCTTTCCTGCATTACTGAAAATGCCATCTGCATCTGTTCCTTTGTCAGTGTCTTTCCAAGTGTAATATGTGGCAGCCAGCTCATTGGCTTGTAATATCTGCTCACTGTAGATTCCGGAATGCTTTTCACCTCATCAAATACTTTTTCCGATAAATCCTGTAAATATCCGTTAAGCACCGGCGTGGCATAAAATACATATGGCAGCAATTGTCCAACTGACACAATGCTAATCGTCCCATTAAACAGTGAATTTCGCAGATTATCCATTGCTCCCAATAAAGCATTTTCACTTCGGGCTTCTATTGCCGATATCGTCATGTGTGGCGGTACATTGTTATCCGTCATGAATGAATTACCTGTTTTCTCAGCTATTTTATTTATATATCGTTGTAAAATATGCTCTGCCGTCTTGTCAAAATATACAGATACAAGATACATCTACTTTCCCCTGTCATATAAAAATCATGCCCCAACACACATAGGCCGGGGCAATTACTGTTTCTATTTATCCTTTCCTCTCCTCATCGCTACAGCTCCCGGCGATGATATCGCACTTCCCAATACAAGCTTCACCAGCCATATAAAAAATACTATCACAAGTACAGGAATAAGGCACGTTGTGACTATGAGCACCGCCAATCCATCAATGAACTTATTGACCATGTTCTTTACACTATCTGCGGTAACTGACAATGTATTTTTCACACTGTTTACTGCATCCTTTGCCTTATCTATAAAGCTGCTTTCAGATTCCTTACTCTTCTTGCTATCCTTATCATCATCCTTTGATGCTTCTGATTCATCCGCTAAATCATTTGCTTCATCGATTGTCGCATCAATTGACTCCTGATATGTACTGTAAATCATTTTTGAGACATACACGCTTACCGGAATAACCGCATATATTGCCAGACCAAAAATGAATATTTTTACACCTATTTTCCAAAAGAGCTCCTTTTTGCTTCCAAAATATACTGCCAACGCGAGCATTGATACCGGAATAAGCCATTTGAAAGTCAGCGCACCCAAAATAGTCAACAGATATTTTTCAAGATATATTGCTGATACAACAATCAGAAAATATCCTGCCAGATCCATTAATTTATTTGCGACAGGAGTTCCGTCGTCTCCCGGTGCTAATGTAATAAGTGTTGAAACTGCTGTAGCACTTGCGCTCAGTTCCAACGCAGTTGTTTTCTTTTCATCCAGATACTTTATAGTTTCTTTGTTTATTTTTGACTCAGGCGATGAATAGCTTTTTGCAAGTCCAAAAAATGAACTACCTGCAAGAATTATACACACTATAATTGCGGCTACTCTGAATAGCAGGCTTCTTTCAAACGATGAATCAGTTTTATTTTCCATAATGACTTATACCCTCAATTCTATAAAAATGTTCTTTTTGCCTCTTCCCGACTATTCTTCAAGGTAGATGCAGCTCCCTCTCCGGCAAAATATTCCTTCACCAGCTTTACAACTACACCCGAAAGCAAAAATACTGCGATAAGGTTTGGTATGACCATAAGTCCATTAAAGGTCTCCGCTATGCTCCACATCAGTCCGAGGTTCATTGTCGCACCGACTATCGCAACAAGCGAATATACTACCATGAACGGCTTATTTGCCTTGGTTCCGAATAGGAACTCTATGCATCTGGTACCGTAAAGCCCCCAGCCTATGATAGTTGAAAATGCAAAACAGCACATGGCAACCGCTGTAAAGATTGATACCCAGCCGCCGTAGGTGGATGTAAATCCACTGATGGTAAGCTCTGCGCCTGCTGCTTCTCCATAGCCCACAGAAACTCCGCTGCAGAGTATGACAAGCGCTGTGAGTGTACATATCACGATAGTGTCCACAAACACCTCAAATATGCCGAAGAAGCCCTGCTTTACAGGCTTTTTGGTGTCTGCACAGGCATGTGCGATAGAGCCTGTTCCAAGACCTGCTTCGTTTGAAAAAATTCCTCTGGAAACTCCCTTTTTCATGCTCATAAAAAAGCTTCCTACTGCTCCGCCTGTCACTGCTGACGGATTGAACGCGCCCTCTATTATTGCCCCGAATACGCCCGGTATAGCTTTAAGGTTGACGATTACTACTCCAAGTGCCAGCAGAATATACATCACTGCCATAAATGGCACAAGCTTTTCAGTAACCTGGCCTATACGCTTGATTCCTCCAAGCAGAATAAGCGCAATAAGAGCTGCAAGCACTATGCCTATTATGAGATTGAGCGTTGATGCCGACTCTTTTGAAATTATATCGTAATTATATAAAGCTGAATCAATCGCTGTGGTTATGGTGTTTACCTGTGTAGCATTTCCTGTACCGAACACGGTGAGCACGCCAAACGCTGAAAACAGATATGCCAGCCAGTGCCAGTGCTTTTTAAGACCGTTTTTAATATAGTACATAGGGCCGCCTACCAGGTCGCCGTTTGCATTTCTCTCGTGAAAATGTACAGCAAGTGTGACCTCCGAGAACTTGGTGCACATGCCTAGAAGTGCTGAAATCCACATCCAGAACACCGCTCCCGGTCCACCTATCGCGATGGCTCCTGCTACTCCTGCCACATTACCTGTACCAACAGTCGCCGCAAGTGCCGTACACACTGCCTGAAACGGTGTGAGCGCTCCGTCAGATGCCTCACGTTTTTTAAGCATCCTGCCAAGCGTAACCTTCATCGCATATGGAAACTTTCTAATCTGAATAAAGCCCGTTCTGAAGCTCAAAAGCAGCCCGACACCTATGATACATATCATCGCAGGCACGCCCCAGATAAAATTGTTGACCACGTCATTGACTTTTTCTATTACTGATAACATCTTTTTCTCCTACTGAATTTAGTGTAACGTATAAAGTATAACACGGTTTGTACGATTTTTTATATATTTAATTTCATTTTTTTGAAGTTTTTCTTTATAAAAAACACCCGGATATAGCAATTTATCTATATCCGGGTATTTATTTTTGTATAATATATACAGGATATCCCTCTACAGTCCCTGTGTCATCTTGTAATCTATAAGTGTCATGAGCGATTCTGACTCGATGGCGAGCTGCTCACACTCCTCAATCCACTTATCATAGGCTTCACTCGCCTCATCCTCCGGCTCCTTTGCTTCGAGCGCCTCCATCATGGCATTGACCTCGGCAAATTCTGCCTTGATATCCTCTAAGAGAGAGTCTTTTGTTGATTTCATGATATCCTCCCAATTTGATTTAACGTAAAATATATTTTTATGATCATTTCACAAAATTTCACTCTGCAAAGTGTGGCTCAAGCATCTCAAGCTCCGCCACATCTATGCAGTTTGGAATCGTGCCGTTTATTACGTCCTGCTTGCACTCTGCGTAGTCAAACCACTTTACAGAGTCGATTTCCTCCTTCTGCACGGTGATGTCAGCTTCGTCCACATCCAGCCACAGAAGAAATACCTTGCTTATCTGGTTGTCCAGAAATCTCTCTCCGTGAAACACCTCATCTGCGTGGTGTCTGTGCAGTCCACAGTCGATAAGCTGTGATGGCTCTATTGTCAGCCCCAGCTCCTCCTTAAGCTCTCTGAGCGCAGACGGTATGTAGTCCACACCGGCCGGTATGTGTCCCGCGCTTGATATGTCATAACAGCCCGGAAAGGAGTCTTTTTCCATGCACCTTTTCTGCAAAAGTATCTGTATGGAATTTCCGCGGCGTCTGACTATCCAGACATGCGCAGTCCTATGAAGTATATTGTTTCTGTGCGCCTGCTTGCGCTCTACGGTCTGTCCTGTTGGATTTCCCTGCTCGTCCACTATATCAAAATATTCCATATGAGACTCCTTTCTTGTCGTTTTACAAAATTCTCAATTTCCTTAAAATCAAAAAGTTCAAAAGTTAAAACAATCCA
>OGXU01001346.1_pt1 | contig 12262 bp, 10 predicted proteins | sample 1576381 | NCBI WGS metagenome assembly OGXU01 (sample SAMEA3541544, study PRJEB24748) | human gut metagenome | biome: human gut; feature: human-associated habitat; material: faeces | place: China | collected 2012 | reverse complement strand
AACCTGGTCAAACAAATCACCAAAGGAAATTTTGAGGTAAAAGACTTTTTGGGTTGGGATCAGGCAAACAACACCTTTTATTTTACCAGCAATGAAGGCAGCCCTCTCCGCACAGCCGTTTATAAGATAGATGCCAAAGGAAAAAAGACCAAGCTTTCAACTCAGGAAGGCAGCAACAGTGCCATCTTTAGTAAAAACATGAAGTATTTCGTCAACACATACTCCAGTGCCAATATACCTCCTGTCATCACTCTGAACGACAACAAAGGAAAAGTGCTGACCACTTTGGTTGACAATCAAAAGTTGAAGCAACAGATGTCGGGGCTGAATATGCCGAGCAAAGAGTTCTTCACATTCAAGACCACAGACGGAGTAGAGTTGAACGGTTGGATAATGAAACCCGCCCATTTCGATACCAACAAGAAATATCCTGTCATCCTGCACCAATACAGCGGTCCCGGTTCTCAGCAAGTTCTTGACCGCTGGGGAATAGGAGCCATGGGTAACGGAGGACTTTTTGAAGCTTACATGGCAGATAAAGGCTTCATCATGGTATGTGTAGACGGACGTGGAACCGGCGGACGCGGTGCTGAATTTGAAAAGTGTACCTACCTCAACCTAGGAGTAAAAGAAGCCAAAGACCAGGTAGAAACTGCTAAATACCTCAGCACCCTGCCCTATATAGACGGCAACCGCATCGGCATCTGGGGATGGAGTTTCGGTGGCTACAACACATTGATGTCAATGAGCGAAGGCACTCCGATATTCAAGGCAGGCGTCGCCATTGCCGCCCCTACCGATTGGCGTTTCTACGACTCGGTATACACAGAACGCTTCATGCGCACTCCCAAAGAAAACATGGAAGGCTACGAAGCCTCATCAGCCATCAACCGCGCCAACAAATTACACGGCGAATTGTTATTGATTCACGGTTCGGCCGATGACAATGTACATCTGCGGAATGCTGCCGAATACAGTGAAGCATTAGTACAAGCCGACAAGCAATTTGACATGCAGGTTTACACCAACCGTAACCATGGCATTTTTGGCGGCAATACACGCCACCACTTGCTCACCCGTGTAAGCAACTTCTTTATTGAGAATCTGAAATAATAGATATCTATCAGGCACGGTAACCCGTGCCTGAAAAAACAAATAACCATGAATCACGTTAAAAAACCGGACTGGCTGAAAATAAGCATAGGTGCAAATGCACGATATGCCGAAACAAAACATATTGTAGATTCTCACAAACTGCACACCATCTGCAGCAGTGGTCGTTGTCCCAATATGGGTGAATGCTGGGGAAAAGGAACAGCCACATTTATGATAGGCGGAAATATCTGTACCCGTTCGTGCAAATTCTGTAACACACAGACCGGCCGCCCCCTTCCCCTCGACACAGAAGAACCCACCCACGTAGCAGAATCCATCCAATTAATGAAGCTCTCACATGCCGTCATCACTTCGGTAGACCGCGATGACTTGGATGATTTAGGTGCTTCCCATTGGGCTAAAACCATTCTTGAAATAAAAAGATTAAACCCCGAAACCACCTCCGAAGTACTGATTCCCGACTTTCAGGGAAAAAGCGAACTGATACAGCAAGTTATTGACGCCAAGCCCGATATCATTTCGCACAACATGGAGACAGTTCGGCGCATAAGCCCGCTGGTGCGCAGTGCCGCCGATTATGACACCAGCCTGAAGGTAATCAAGCAAATAGCCGACAATGGCATCACGGCAAAATCCGGCATTATGGTAGGATTAGGCGAGACACAAGAAGAAGTAGAGCAGGTTATGGACGACCTCTTGGCTCACGGCTGTAAAATAATGACCATCGGCCAATACTTGCAGCCCACCCACAAACACTATCCGGTGGCAGAATACATCACCCCCGAACAGTTCAGGATATACCGTGAAATAGGATTAAAAAAAGGATTTAAAGAAGTAGAAAGTGCGCCTCTGGTACGTTCTTCCTATCATGCAGAAAAACATATTAAATTTAAAGGCTAATCCGCAAACCTATTTTATATCTTATTTGTTATAAAGATATAAAAGAGATAGAGAGAATGAAATCATTACTAGAGTATAAGAATTTAATCATGTCTACAGGATTAATTCCTACTATTGTATGCATGATTTTATGTATTTTTTTTTCCGATGCATACGTTTTATATGCCTGTAGTTTAGCCGGTCTGCTTTATGTATTATACAGACTGGCCAAACCTCCCATCTACCGCCCCAACTTAGTGCTATTGCATGCTACGTTGGCGCTTGTTGTATGCTCAGTCATTAAACTTATCAGTGGAGATTCATTAATTCCTGACCGCACCGTTCCCATTATACTGGAAATTATAATCCTCAGTTTTTCCTTGTTCTATCTTATCGAGCCGATTGTTTACAACAAGATATTTTCATTTTTCAATTATAAAATATCCATTTTGAATTGTTGGTCCACTCGAATCATCGCCATCTTCAGCGGCATTCATTTATTCATACTATGTATCATTTATTTATTATTCAATCCCCTGTCCTATCCTGTTCTCTACATATTAACGCATATTCTCCCTCCATTAATATATATAATTTCCATTGCCGTCAACTACATTCTTGTAAAATCCATCGGTACGAGTTACCAAAGAATGCCGTTTCTTCGGATAGCCCCCATCTGCAACGGAAAAATTTACGTACTTCCGCGCAATACCCACAGCGAAGAACCCGGTAAACTGGATATTCCGATGGAAGACTATATCTATGCATGTAAAACAGATACAGATAAATATGCCAAAGAGATTGAAAAGAAATATAGCCGATACATCGATGGGAATACCCTTCCCCGTTTCAGTCTTAAACACATAATAAGCTCATCCAAAGGTGCTTCCTCTAAAACAGTCTTATTATACATTCTTCCATTGGATAATGAAAATCAAATTCATTTTGAGGGAGGTAAGTTCGTCAGCCCCGAAGAGATAGAAGCCGACGAACACAACTACAGTTCATTTTTGAAAGAAGAAATTGAACATCTGGACGTAGTAGCCCAAATGTGGAAAGAATTCAAATAAGTTCAATAGTTACTCCCTCACAAATCCCAAGACAGTCACTTCCGCCAATGCCGCCGGAATCTGTTGAGTATTGTCCATGAAACTAATCCGGACAAACCGCCCTTTTACTTTTCCGGCATCCGTCTGTATCTCATATCGGGAAACAGGCGTCCGGTTCTCCTTCATATCCTCTATCACTCTCCATTCTTTCCGGTCATCAGACACCTCCACCCGGAATCGATAAACAGCTGTTTGCGGAAAAACCAAAGTAATTTGTTGCAAATCCAATCCCTTTTCCGTATCAAGTAACCAATAAGGCGAAGCATCCCCTTTCGCAGCCTGCCACCAAGTAGCCACATTTCCATCGGCAGCCAATGCAGCCACATAACCTTCAGACTGACTGCCGGTAAAAGTCGGATTATTACGTCCGAAAGTCTGCAACGGACGTTCCCTATTGGCTGAAGTGTAACGAACATACGGACGCTCTCTCACCTGTGGAGTCACATTCGGCACATATTGAGGAGCCCCTTCAAACACCAGTTCCACACGTGCCGGAACCAATCCCGGAGAAGAAGCCTCGATAAGGGTCTTTCCGGCATAATACGAACGGAAAGCAATAGCCGCTTTCCCATCCTGTATACGGATATCACTATCTTGTTTAAAAGTAATGGACGTCCCCGTAGGAAACTCACCGGGACCTGCTACCAACTTTAATGTCACCTCGGGAGAATTACTGATTTCTTTTCCCTGTGCATCCAGCACCGTCACCGTCAGTTGTACGTCATCCGTACCATCAATACGAATCCCCATTGTCTTATCCGCTTCCAACTTCAGTTTAGCCGGAATACCGGGCTTTGCCCATTCGGGAGGTGCTATATGATTATATTCATTCCGATACCAATACCATGAACGCTTGGGAATACGGAAATAGTCCACTATCCCCATCTTGCCCAACTGACTTCCGGCAATACTTCCGTGATCAAACCCACACCAGATAGCCTGTCCGCTTCTCCACTCATAACCTTTCCATCCATCATTCTTTTCCAAATCTCCCCACCCCGGCATATATTCTCCCGGTCGGTCGGCAGTCGTACTGCCATATTCGGAAACCACTCCCGGAATCCCCGGATTCAGAAAATCAGGCTGAGTGGCTCCATCTCCATTATAACCACCGATATCTCCCAGATTATCAATTCTTTCCACTCCCAACGGACGCTGCGCCCCACCTATTGCAGCAGGTCGTGTCGGGTCAAGCTGATGCGACAAAGCCACCATCTTTTTCAATAACTCCCTCACTCCGTCCATAGCCTCCGGTGCCGAGAAAAAAGCCTCATTACACATACTCCATGCCACAATAGAAGGATGATTGCGATGAATGCGAATCATCTCCCCCAACTGCTGTAACGCACTGGCATCAAATCCGGGTCTGTGTTTGTCATAGACGGGATACGCGCTCGAGTTCCAATACCCGTCAGGACCGAATCCCCCAATCCCCCAAAAAGGAGCTTCCGCCCAGAATAACATACCCATTTCATCACAAGCCTTAGAGAAAGCAGGTGCATGCGGATAATGCGACCCTCTGATAAAATCAAAACCTGCCTCCTTCATTTGCTTCACATCGCGCCTCATGGCAGCCTCCGTCACCGCATCTCCCCACCCGGCCTGATCTTGATGAACATTCGCTCCTTTAAAGAAAAGATGTTCTCCATTCAAAAAGAATCCTCTGTCCGCTGTCCATTCAAACCAACGAAAACCGAATACAGTCTCTTCAGAGTCAAGCAATTCATTTCCCTTATATAGCAAACTCACCAACTTATAAAGACTCGGATGAGCAGGATGCCACAACTCCGGTTCATTTACGGCAGGCGTAACCTGCACAAATTGCTTACAGTCATTTGCCCCGACATACTCGGTCGTAGTGACAGAAGTCACCGCCTCCCCATTCAGTTTCCGAACCTCAGTCACCAATTTATACTCCGAAGACAGACTTGAGCGGTTGCACACCTCCGTAGCCACCTTAACGGTAGACGCTTTTCCCCTGTTCTCCTTCAGTTCGGGAGTGATGACAAACGTACCATACCAATCAATATAAGTCTTCGATTTCTGCACGAGCCTTACATTGCGATAAATCCCCCCACTGAAGACATGCTCTCCCGCACGCGGTGCCACATCAGGTTTCCATATATTATTAACACGCACTGCCATTTCGTTATTACCTGCCTTCACAGCTTTAGTCACATCGACAGAGAAGCCGGTATATCCTCCGACATGGCTTCCCACCTTTTGTCCGTTTATATAGATTTCAGCTTCTTGAAAAACACCGTCGAACTCAATGAAAGTACATTTCTTCAAGTCATCTTCCGACAACCTAAAACTCTTGCGATACCATCCATACCCCACATAAAAATCTTTCGACATAAAATAAGGAATACTGAACGAATGCGGCACTCCCACCGTTTCCCAACCCGAATCATTATACCCGATTCTTTCGGCTCCCCGCACATCTCCGTGTGCATATTTCCATTCACGATTAAAGTTGATCTTCTTCCTTGGAGATTCAGATTGCTGTGCTTTTATCACACTGCAAAAGAGGCAGATACAAAAAGCAAATAATAATTGTGCGTTCTTCATTTCTTGATATTTTATTGTTTCATCCTATTTTTGAATAGACAAAGATAAAACTTTTTCATGATAATTCGTTTTTTTGATAACGCAAATGTACTATCCATTTGCTCACCGCCAATGAAGATTTCAATTCCACCAATCCATATTGCCATTTTTACCAATCGTACTAAATCTGCCATAAATAATGCTCGTATCTGCCTTGCAAAAAACGATTGAAGAGCACAAGGTATCACTGAAATGCTGGAGGCTTTCATTTCTGATTTACAGTAAATTATGGTCTATTGTGTACTAACTGTGTACGAACCTGAATAATTCACAGCATAAAAAAAGAAAGCATTGCATTGTCGTTTTGACAAATTTTCGTACATTTATTGTGCTAAAAATCAAAGTACTACAATGCTTTCTTATGGACAAAAACACATCATGCTTAGTGCGGTATACATCAGAGAGAAGAAGACCTACATCCGAATTAGCTTTTCTCCAAACCATCGGCATCGAACGATAATCAAATACTAAAATGGAAGCCAAAGGTATCAAGATATATATCGAATGCAAATTGTACAGGAGAAAAAACGTGAGTGACTAAAATAGCAAAGGCTATGAAATGAAACTGTAGGAATACGCTCAAGTTAATAACAAAAGCAAAGAAAAACATTATGAGACATGTGATTATCATAGTTTTTTTATTACTTTTGCATTTGGATTGAGACGTCCCTTCTGAGACATATTAATAAAGAAGAAGCGTTATGCTTATCTTGTAATTTTGAGAACGTAGGAAATTTTCAAAAGAATGTACAAGGGTGGCATAGTGGTTCTCACGCATAGCGTGGGCTGCTATTACTACATCTGTACATTCGGGTTTCCTACGACCTTCAAAATTAAGATGTAACATTGCAGTGCCACGCTTCAGCGTTTATAAAAAGATTCTTTAGGAACTGCAGGAATCATTTACAATCTACTATGGAAATCATTTTTATTGGTTTTGCTGTTATCTTGGGGCTATATTTGCTCCTGAATTTAGCAGGTATCCTACTAGGCATATTCACGGAATATGTATTGCCCATTCTTGTATATTGCGGAATCGGTTCCTTTTTCTTTTGGCTGGTATTTTGGATATTCGGCATAAAGGAGTTCTTTGGTATTTCCACCATAATTATCGGTGCGATACTTGGTTTTATCGTTTGGATTTTGGTAACTTTTTTTAATAACAATGGTGGTTTCGGTAATTATGAGCACGAAGACATGGATCACGATATGCCTACTCATGTTATAATAGACAAATAATCATATCAACTTAAAATTCTATATACGAAACTCAAGACTATAAAATTAATAGCCGCTATAGAAACTAGATATTGTAGTATCAATTCACACAACAGATATTGTATTTATAACGTAATAGAAATAAAATGAAAACAAGAAACATTATACTTGGTATGCTGCTGTTTGCCTTTTCAGCATGCACTCCTGAAAACAAATCCGTTACCGAGCCTCTCACACCCGAAGAAACTGAAGAAATAGATAAAAAGTATCCAGGATTTTCTTATAATTATGAGACTTACATCTACCCTAAAGTGAACAAATTGTCGAAAAGCTCGTCTTTTTACCTTAAACTGAAGAAGCTTACCTATGCCGACTTTATGGATTTTATACAAAAACAGTTACAATTGCATGAATCGAAATGGGAAAAACAGGCTGAGGAGAAAGCTATACAAGAATGGAATAAAAAGTTCGACATAGAAAAACTCACTCACCGCTTAGATGCCATGACAGACTCTATTATCACTTCATGGGAGAACTATTACAAAGAAAATAACCTTAACACCTATCTCTCCATAGAATTGTTAGAGATGAATAAAACTATTGTGAACGATTCATATACAGGGATGTCCAGTCTAAATGCTACCGTACATCTCAAAGTCACTCCATTAAAAGGGCGAATAGACAAGCTGTCTGTAGGCTTCACTTTCTTCCGGACCAATGAAGTTCCACCTTATAAACTAATAGACCGCGTGGCTGGAGGCACCATAAATACAGAAGAGGCATTTAGCAAAGCCATTGAAGTAAGTAGTGAGTTGAACGTAACGAGTCGGGATCTGCCGGGTTGGACAAGGTCGTATGTAGATTATATTTCCCAAACCTCATCGGAATCTTTCAAAAAGGAATGTAAGATAGATATGGATATTACCGAGCTGACAGTTGAGGGACAAAAGCTGACTTGGGATGCCTTGTATGCCCAAAAACCGAATGAGGTATATGCCTATAAGGAGTTGCGTGACAAAGGCGACAGATCTTCGTCTAGTTATAAGTACAACCGAAACACATTTATCAAAAACTACATTGATAGAAGTTATGATGAAAAATCGGGCTACGTCATTACCCGTAAAAGCCAAATGGAATATGAATTGAATCCGTTAGCTTATACATTATATAATGGGGAAGAGGAAACACAACTTAAATTGGACAAATGGGGATGGCAACCAGCTTACTAATTTTAATGACATCATGATGAAAAATATCTTATTTATATGCACTTTGACAGCCTTGCTTTCGGCATGTTCGGAAAGCAGGCTTTTTAAAAAGGAAGAGCAGTACACACCATTGTGCACCTATTTCAATCCGCTGGATTTGGATATGAACATAGAAACATTAATGCCTTATTTTGTAAATTACTCTACAGACTGGGCAAAAATGGGATTGAGAAGCCACCCGATGATGGTGACTTATAAATACAACAATACAGCTTGGGGCATAACGGCTACTTCGCAATACGTTTTCCTTGCCAATGGTCGTTTGTCAGAACAACGAAGAACCTCATTTAGCGTAGGTGCGAGCGGATTTGATGTGATTGCATTTGAATATGATGGCTATTCAAACCTTATCAACATCAAATCTGTAGAGGATGGTCATTATAAACGTCAGCACAACGATAACGGCTTTACTTATGATTCCACAGGAAAACTCATCCGACGAGAAAAAAGTGACAGGGCAAACCCGGGCACGTGGAACTATCTTTTTGAGTATCACGAGAATGGGATCTTAAAATCCATATCGCCAGAAAAGGATAATGCCTTGACAAGTGAAGCAGGAGTGACACTTTACAAATTCCAGTTCGATTCGCTTGCGCACATGAAGCGTCTTGAGACCCCAACGACAACGAATATGTTCCTGAAAGACATTGGTGAATACAAGAAAGGCAAATCGGTAATAACATTTACCTATACCGACAACTTATGTACGCAAGCCGTAGAAAAAATTCCTGTTAAGTTTGACAGGGGCACAGAAACACTGACATGTACAAGTAACTTTATTTATAACTCGCACGGCGACTTAATTACATGGACTTATTCGGGTGGCGTTTATCAAGATAAAGGTAATGGTTGGCGTGTAGATGATATGATGTTCGCCATTACCTATGATTATGTGTACGATAATAAAGGGAACTGGACACAGGCAAAGATAACATTTCCTGCTAACATTGATGAAATACCTGCTTTGCGCACCTACTACAAAGCTAGTAAGAATGGCATTACATCCAACCAAGACCGTTCCTCTTCTGTGAAAGTTGGCGAAGTTCCCATTCTGACGATAGAACGTACCATAGATTATTGGGCTGATGATGCAATAGCCTCGTGCCATGAAACGGAAACCCACAAAGATACGAAAAAAGATAATGGGCTGCGTTATAAAGGCACAGACATCTACTGGCTCTCGAATAAAGTGAAATCAGTGACGCAAGAATCCTCTATAGGCGACCGTTCCCAATTGAAGTTTGACCAATCGGGTAATCTCGTCTACAAAGACGACAACTATGCCAATGGCGCAACAACTTATAAATACATAACCTCGACAGCTTACAACGTGAATGGTTGGGGCGATGCAGTGGTTGACATCAAGATAGAAGACGGCAAACGTTCAGATATATGTTCGGATGCGTCCACTACAGAACTGAATCAAGAATACACATTCGACAGCAAATCGCGTATTGTAAAGCACAGGTTCACCTCTTATATGGCCTATGTTACATGCACATACCAATACGAAGATGAAAAAAGGATTCCGGCAGTCATGGTAAGAGATCATCCCGAAGAAGGTGTAACCACTTACCATTATACTTATACCAAGTTCGATAAGCATAAGAACTGGATAGAGCGCAAAATAAGCTACTCTACCGAATATGATAAGTATGATGAAAATGGGGACTATATAGGAGACGAATATACTTCTCCAAAAGAATACACAGAGAAAAGAGACATTGAGTATTGGTAAACTATTGCCATGTATAGCCACAAACCTTAAATTGTGAAGATAAGGTATTGACAAAAAGCAATACAGATAGATGGTATAACAGATGCCACGACCGTAAATAACCCACCAACCACACTAATCTTGGCGCAGATTTCTCATGGGAAATCGGGAATCATTATGCGTGGGGAGAGATGGAACCCAAACAGAGTTACAAAGAGAATAATTACCCGTATTATCATCAAGTAATAGGTAATGATATTAGCAATACATGGCACGATGCGGCTCAAAAAGAATTAGGGGGTGATTGGCAAATGCCAACAAAAGAAGAATGGCATGAGTTACTTTTTTCCACCGAGCATGAATGGGTATCTATACATGACCGTCAAGGGTATCTGTTTACAGCAAAAAACGGTTCTCGCCTTTTCTTTCCAGCAAACGGTTATGCATACGACCAAAATGTTGACACACCTGACGAGGGATATTATTGGACATCAACATTTTCCAATATAGACTCTTTATCTTTTAATCAACCATCGATTTTGAATGTACTCAGGATGTTTATTCTCTCCAATTACTCTACAAGGATTTCCTACAGCAGTACTATTCGAATAAACATCTTTCGTTACTATTGAACCTGCACCAATCAATGAGTTCTCGCCAATATGTACACCTTCTATCAAACAAGTCATAGGACCAATATATACATTATTGCCAATAATTGCTTGATTACCCTCATTTGTGCCTATATTACTCATCTGAGACAAATTAACATTATTTCCAATAATGCACCTAATACTAACACACATGCTCATTGCATGCCCTAAATACAAACCATAGCCGATCTTAGATCCGGCATGAACACGACAATCATACTTAAGTTTATAATGTTCATGACGCAATTTACATATAGGATAGAAACAGCCACGATAACTTGCAAATCTCAACCAAAACAAATGTTTAAGTGCCCTATCACGAAATGACTTTAACCATATCACCCCAAGACTATCGACTCGTCCATAAATCCTAAAATAATCACTTTTCAGGAGTTCAAGACAGTCTCTGTAACTTGTGGGAATAGGAATATCTATTTCGCTCCCGTTTCTAGTTTTATAGTGTTCAAATTTCATAGCAATTTAGTTTTTTAAAATCCTCTTCGCTAAAACAGCAGCCACATTCACCATTTTACTCGCTAACGGATAACGTTTACCAAGTACGTCAACAACAATCACTCCTTTGTAAGAATTCAAAGTATGAAATGACTGACTCAATTCGAAATGAGGTGATGTCATTCTTCTAACTTCCCTAAAGACCCATTTTCCATCAACAAAAGAGGTTTCTTGCAAAGAGATAGCATGACCATAATTAGTATTACTCTCTTGTGCAGGACGATACACCTTTCCATTAACTTTGAAAAAATATCCAGCCATTCGAGCAATACGCTCTGGAAAAATGCTACTCGTCACATATACAAACTGTTGCTTCGTGTCACTCCACTCATATTGGTCAAGCTGAAAGCCATTTGCATATTCGGCTTGTGTTGTAAATAATTGAGGTTTCCCAAACAAATCTGTAAATACAGCATCTGTTAATGGTTTGTCAGACAATTCATGAATCAATGTCATGTCGTCATTTATAGGATTATACTCGTAGATATTAAGTACACCATCTTCACTGTTTTCTGGATAAACATATATTTTATCATCTTTACGATATATAATAGGAAAACTCAGATGTCCTGGACGTTCCAATATCACTTTCTTCTCTATAACGTAATTGTTCCTCCTGTCAATCACTAACTTCGAGATTCTTCCCTTAGAAATCTTCTTTGTCACTTCCTCCACCAATACTATGATAGTATCATCAGTTACATCAAGAATAAACGGATCGGCAAACCAAGAATTGGGGAAATTATGAGTTACAAGAGTTAGTTTAAGTTTATCACCTCTAACAATACCTTCAAAAGTATTATCCAAGAAACCGATTTCCCAATGAAGAGAAGTCAGCTCTTTATACAATTTCCGCAATGCATTCATAAATAATAGAATTTACAATCGATTCCTAAGTGTTGTTTTGAGTTCTCTAAATAAACTATGCCAAAATGGCTTTTGGTCTTCTTTAAAGTAGGTAATAAAGCATGTTGTACGTCGATAATTTCGCCACCACTCTTTCAATGAGAACTCACGTTTCAGCATGCACTTAAAATAATATATTTCCGGCATTAAATAAGTAGTGCTAACAGTGGACACCGACAACTCTTTTTGCCAATCACCTCCAGAGTAATACAAATAGTAAATATATGGAATATTCATCCCAGCCGATGTTTGGCAAATTGCATTTCCATCATT
>OGXU01001345.1_pt1 | contig 12306 bp, 9 predicted proteins | sample 1576381 | NCBI WGS metagenome assembly OGXU01 (sample SAMEA3541544, study PRJEB24748) | human gut metagenome | biome: human gut; feature: human-associated habitat; material: faeces | place: China | collected 2012 | reverse complement strand
TGCCCAGATGCTTAGAAAGTGTTAAACCGCCAGAACCAGTGATGACCGGCTCAACGGTCAGTGCGCCAAGTTTCTCTTCACCCTCACGGAGCAGGTCCGCGAGCGTCTCCTGTATGTTTGCAAAATGACGTTTATAATCGGCGAAAAGAAGCGTACCGCCGTCTTCAATAATAGATACTTTAACCGTTGTGGAACCGATGTCGATTCCTAATTTTTTACAGGAATTCATGTACAATCGGGGCAGGGCCCCTTCCCTCCTTTGTATTACACATGTATTCGGCTATACTTTAACATAGAATAAGGAAGAAAACAATCGGTAGGGTGCGTTAAAAAGATGCTAAAAATGTGCAAAATTTGTTAATATCGCGCATAATGGGAGAAGGGCGTTCCTGTACAAGGAAAGGCATTTTCTGCGTGGAAAATACCGCTTTTTCTGAGTTGGAATGCACTTACTTTTTGTCACTTGAAAAAGTGCGCGGCCGTGTGATGAAATAGAAGACGAACGGAGCGTTTGGACAGAATTTGTATCAAATCAACATTCGGATGTATGTTTTATACCCAACCTCCACTCTTTCTCTTGACATAAATCAAAAAAATAAGGTAAAACATGTTTTTTAGCATAAGAATTCTTGTTGTTTTCCAAAACACCTCTACCTTTGCAGTGTAGTTGTGAAACTACTAAGATTTTTAGGTATTAGAAAAAGGTAATAACAAAAGAGTAGTATTAGTTTATAAAATTAAGGTATTAGATTTTAAGATTAGTTTTTAGGAAAAAGATTGTTTTGATTAGGTATTAGGAAAAAAGTAGTTTTCAGGTAACAGGTAAATTGAGATGCAGAAAAAAGAATCCCATTTATGGGGGATTCTTTAGGTGGGGCGGAGTTATTCGCTCTTTTTTTATTTTATGCCCCTTTATTCTATTTTTTTTATATGAGGGGTGAACTTACATACTGAAAAAACAGATATATTTGTAAGTCATATCTATTATAACCAGTTTTTGCAGTAATTTGAAGAGAGTCTTTTATTGTTTGATTAATCTTGTTGCCGTATGAGCGATAAAGATGATTTGATAGTAGCAGGTGTCAACCAGAAAGATAAGGGAATCTGGAGGGACTTTTATAATCGCTATTATGCGGCCTTGTGCTCATATGTCGAGAAAATCCTGTTCCTCACCGATGCCGTAGAAGATCTGGTTCAGGAGGTGTTTATATCCGTGTGGGAAGGTAAGCGTACTTTTTCCGACTCCCGTGAGCTGACTAATTATCTTTATCGGGCCTGCTATAATAATGCACTGTTGTATATCCGCAACCATCAGATTCATGATTCTATATTGAATGGCTTGCCTCAGGAAGAAGATTTTGAAGACGAGGAAATGCTGTATGCTTTGACTGTGAAAGAAGAAGCTATCCGACAACTTTATTTCTATATCGAGGAGCTTCCTGCCGAACAACGCCGTATCATCCTGCTGAGAATTGAAGGACATTCGTGGGACGAAATCGCATCCCGGCTGGGAGTTAGCATCAATACGGTTAAAACTCAGAAAAGCCGTAGCTATAAATTCTTACGCGAGAAGCTGGCAAATTCCAGTTATTCTGTACTTCTTACTCTTATCTTTTATTAAAAAACGGGCTGTGCATCCTTGCTTTTGTGGGGGTGAAGTGACTGTGATGTGGCTTATTTAAGTGGATGAGCCGGTATGTTTAACAGGTAAACAAAGCTTGGTTAGCATTTTTAGTAAGCTATATGTGTTCGTTCCATGTCTGTAAACCATTCGGATTACGTACGTGAGTCCATGGGATCATGTCTGCAGAGCGATGGGACCATGTATGTGAAATGAAGTCTTGTCGGTGTCTTATTACATTGGTCCGGCATTGGGAATAGATTAATAAAGCAGGCATTTTTGGTTAAATCAAGGACCTTTTTATGAAGTACAGCGCGTCATTCTTTTAGTAGAAAGTGACGATAAAATTTGAAATATTTTTGTTATCACTCTGTCGTCACTGCTTCTCGTCACTTTTATCGCATTGTATATCAATGAGCTAAGTCCGAAAGTGACGGATGATGATGAAATATGAGTTTCAAACTCCTTGATAAAAGCTAAAAAATACATCATTTTAATAGCGGTAACGGAAAAAAACAAATATTTTTTAAGATGCCTAATTGTCATTTATTGATGGCTGAATTTTGATTCCGAAAAGGGAATGATTTGTTAAATACGTCATTTTTGTTGCTGAATAATGTCATAATGATAGTTTTTCGTTCTTTTCTGTTTTCGTACGGAGAGTATCTCATAAAAAATAATCATCTTTTTGTCACCCATTTATGGACGTTATGTATAATTATAGTAAAGCAAAGATAAAATCCTCATTAGAAATAGATAAAATTATGAAAAAGTTAGAAAACACATATCAAGATGCCTCTTTGATAAAAAAGGCTCTTTTGGGAGATGCAAGCGACAAAGAGCAGCAGGTGTTGGAACAACGTTTATCTATGCATCCGGAACTGAAAGCCGTGTATGAGAAATTGCAGGATAGTGAGGAATTAAAAGATGCTTTTAATAAGTATAAAGAATATTCATCGGAAAAGGCTTACGAGCATTTCCTTCAACAAATTCAACAAAAAGAGAACTCGTCCGGTGGAAAGATCCACCGTATCCGGACATGGTGGTATGCTGCCGCAGCGATGGTAGTACTGGGAGTAGGAATTTCTTTTTATGCAGTGAATCATTATCAGGCAGTGGAGGAGTCCCAGGCACGTATCGCGCAAATCAAGCCGGGTAGCAAACAGGCAGTGCTGACTTTGCCCGATGGAAGCACTATTGATGTACAAAAGAAAGATATAAATGTAATAGTAGACGGCGTCCAGGTGAAATACAATAAAGGGGTGCTGTCATATCGACCGACCGTCACAACACAACAACACGAAGAAGAAAACGTCGATGAAAGTCCGGTGAAGTCAAATGAACTGGTTATACCACGAGGAGGAGAGAATACTGTCCTTCTTGCTGATGGAACCACTGTTCATTTGAATGCCGGTTCTAAATTGCTTTATCCGGTCCGTTTTGTTGGAAAGCGGCGAATTGTGACACTGGAAGGTGAAGCCTATTTTGATGTGAGAAAGGATGAGGAACATCCGTTTGTGGTCCGGACTCGTTTCGGAGAAGTAACGGTACTTGGTACGGCATTTAATATTAATGCTTATAATGATGCGGATGCATGCTATACCACTCTTGTATATGGGAAAGTAAATTTCTCGACACCCGATCAGAATACTATTACGCTGGCGCCGGGTGAACAGGCAGTCGTCTCTTCCCGTGGCATTGAAAAGCGGGCGGTGGATGTTAATGAATATATCGGCTGGGCACAAGGTGTATATGTTTTCAACAACAAACGGCTGGGCGATATCATGAAAACCTTCGAGCGCTGGTATGATGTTCATGTCTATTATGAGAAGGAGTCTCTGCGCGACCTGACTTATAGTGGTGACTTGCAGCGATATGGCACGATCAATACTTTCCTGAATGCATTAGAACTAACCGGCGATATCTACTATAGAATAAACGGAAGAAATATATTGATATATGAGAATGAGTAATATTGAGTTTTGATTTAAAAATTATGAAAAAAAGAAGAGTCTTTATGCTATGTCTTTTTGCATTGAGTATGGTTCTCAGTGCATGGGCACTTCCACCTGATGAGAAGAAAGTGACACTTGATTTGAAGGATGTGCCGATGGAAACATTTTTAAACACGGTAAAACAGAAAGCTGGAATCAACATGCTTTATAACTCTCAGATGTTTAAAGGAGTTGAACCGGTGACTGTAAAAGCTACCAACGAGCCTTGGAAGGAATTGCTGGACCGCGTTCTTTCACCTAAAGGTTTCACTTATGCTACCAAAGATGGTATTGTGGTCATCAAGAAGAAAGATCAGAAGACACGTACGTTGGAAGGTAAAGTGGTGGATGAACAGGGTGGCGAACTGCCGGGTGTGACGGTGCTGATACTGGGAAAAGAAAGAAATATCGGAACAATGACTGATGCCGACGGTGCTTTTTCTTTAGGACTTCCCGAAGGAGATGTAACAATTCGTCTTTCCTTTGTAGGCATGCAAACTTTGGAAATACATACTGGCAAGCTCAATCTTGATAAAGTGCATACCTTTAAGTTGAAACCCGATTCAAAGCAATTGGAAGAGGTGGTGGTAACCGGTTATGCAAAGATCAGTAAAAATAGCTTTACGGGTACTTCTGTGACGGTTACGGCAGATCAGTTGATGTCGGTTTCCAAAACAAATGTATTAGGAGCTTTGCAAACGTTCGACCCTTCTTTTCGTATTGCTGAAAATAATTTAGTAGGTTCGAATCCGAATAATGTTCCGGAGTTATATATCCGTGGACGTTCCGGTATTGGAACTACTCAGTTGGATGCGCAAAGCCTTTCTAAAACATCATTGAAGAACAATCCTAATCTTCCGACTTTTATCATGGATGGTTTTGAGATTAGTGTGCAGAAGTTATATGATATGGATCCTAGCCGTATTGAGAGCATTACTATTCTGAAGGATGCTGCTGCTACGGCTATGTATGGTTCTCGTGCAGCTAATGGTGTAGTTATTATTACAACGGTAACTCCGAAAGCTGGTAAAGTCAATATCGATTATAACTTTACTGGAACATTGGAATATCCTGATCTAACCGATTATAATATGATGAATGCGCGGGAAAAGCTTGAAACAGAGGTTGCGGCAGGTATGTTTAAAGCTAAGCCGGAAGCCGGTGCAAGTGAGCAAAATCGATTGGATCAAATCTATAATAGAAAGTTGAATAATGTAGTTCGTGGAGTAGATACCTATTGGTTATCGAAACCGCTTCGTACTGTATTCAATCATAAACATAGTTTGTATCTAGATGGAGGAACGGATGACCTGCGTTGGGGAGCTGACTTTTCTTACAATTCAGGAGATGGCGTAATGAAAGGTTCTTATCGTGATCGTATGTCGGGCGGGTTATCTTTATCTTACCGTTTCGGTGCTTTTCAGGTAAAAAACTATTTTTCTTATACTTATACTAAATCTGAAGAATCTCCTTATGGAAGCTTTTCTGATTATACTTCAAAGTTGCCATATGATGAGTATTTAGATGAGAATGGGAATTATTTGGAAACCACTACCTCATGGACTGGAGGAACAGAAGAGAATCCATTATATGAAGCTACGTTGAAAAGTTATGATCGTAGCAAATCATGGGAACTGATTAATAATACTGAATTATTGTGGAATATAGATAACTATTGGTTACTGAAAGGACAATTTAGTGTTACGAAGTCAAATTCAGATTCACGCCAATTTTTAGATCCTCGTTCAAAAAAGAATTCTGAACCGCTAAATGCTAACAATGTGATTTCTGGACAGTTGGATGTTGCTACTGCCAATAGCTTAAGTTGGGACGCTACGGCTACTTTATCATATAACCGAAATATTAAGAAGAACAATTTGAACTTCTTGATTGGGATTAATGCTACTTCAAGTACTGGCGATAGTTTCGGTATAGCTTATAAAGGCTTTCCTTCTGGGGAGTTATCTTCTCCGGGGTATGCGAACAAAGTACCTACATTACCAGTAAACTCAGATAGTAAAAGCCGTTTGTTCGGTGCATTAGGAACATTCAATTATTCGTTCGATAATATTTATTTGGCTGACGTTTCTCTTCGTTTTGACGGAAACTCGGAATTTGGTTCCGATCAACGATTTGCCCCATTCTTTTCGGGTGGTCTCGGATTGAATCTGCATAATTATAAGTTTATGAAACAATTTGAATGGATGGAGCGCTTTAAGATTCGTGGAACATATGGTATCACTGGTAAGGTGGATTTTTCTCCCTACGAGGCACAGACAATTTATCAAGTAATCACAGACAATTGGTTTAAAACAGGTTTAGGTGCAACACTGATGGCATTGGGGAACAGTTCATTGGGATGGGAGAAGACGCATAATATGGATTTGGGGTTGGATGTTGACATGTTCAAAGGTTTACTTCAGATGAACTTTTCTTATTATCGTAAGAAAACAGTAGATCTGGTGAACAGTGTGACTTTACCTAGTTCTACAGGGTTTACCTCATACAAAGACAATATCGGTGAAGTAATGAATAAAGGTGTCGAAATTCAGTTGCGAAGCACTATCCTGAATTCAAAGGATTGGTATGTGGCAGCCTTTGTCAATATGGCTCATAATAAGAATGAGATAACCAAGATTTCTGATAGCCTGAAAGAGTATAATAAGAGGGTACAAGAGAAATATGCTGATTATAATTCCGGTATTAATAAAGGTAAAGCCGAATATAGTGCTACTTATTTACAGTATGTAGAGGGTGGGTCCTTAACGTCTATTTTTGGTGTAAAGTCGTTAGGTATCAATCCGGCAGACGGTAGAGAAATCTTTGTTCGTCCTGATGGAACGATTACTTACGATTGGAATGCAGCTGATCAAGTTGTAATTGGAAATGAAGAGCCGAAACTTCAAGGTACCTTTGGTTTTAATATGCGTTGGAAGCAATTCTCCGTATATTCAACATTTATGTATGAGCTTGGAGGACAACGGTACAATTCAACATTGGTAAGTAAGGTTGAGAATGCATATATACAAAGTAGCAATGTGGATCGTCGAGTATTAACAGGACGTTGGCAGAACCCTGGAGATTGTACTCCTTACGGACGTTTGCAAACAGATGGAGTGGTTGCAGTAACTCGTCCTACAAGCCGTTTTATTCAGGATTACAATGTCTTAACATTTAATTCTCTGACGGTAGGTTATGACTTTAATGCAGAATGGTTGAAAAAAGCACGTATTGGCTTATTACGTGTAGAATTGTCGGGTAATGATTTATTCCGTGTTTCTACTGTACGTGCCGAGCGTGGTTTGGACTATCCGTATTCTCGTTCTTTTGCAGCTTCGGTAAAGATGAGTTTTTAATAAACAATACTTAGAGTAGATGAATAATATGAAGAAAGTATATGCAATGATATTACTGACAGCTAGCTTGTTTACAACAAGTTGTAGTGATTGGTTGGATGTAGCACCAAGTAATCAAGTCAATGGCGATAAACTTTTCGAAGTTGGCGATGGTTATCGTAACGCTTTGAATGGTATTTATTTGAATTTGGGAACCTCCTCAATGTATGGTAAGAGTATTTCATGGGGGTTTATGGATGTAATAGCACAATATTATCAGTCGGGAAGTAGCTATATGAAAAGTACCTCGTCCTATTATAAAGCTGCTAATTATAAATTCGATGATTCAGATGTAAAAAGTATTATTTCCAGCATTTGGTCTGTTGGTTATAATAATATAGCTAACTGTAATAACTTGATTGCTAATGTAAGTGAAGCATCTCCTTCTGTGTTTGCAGAAGACGAGTTGGAGAAGAATATGATATGGGGAGAGGCATTGGGATTGCGTGCGTTAATCCATTTCGATATGCTTCGGATGTTTGCTCCTTCTATGCTTAAAGACGATGGCAAAGCCTATATACCTTATGTTGATGTATATCCTACTATTGTTCCTTCTTATGAAAACAATAAGGAGATTTTGAGAAAAATAGTTAATGATTTAAAAGCGGCAAAGGACTTGTTGGCAAAGTGTGATACTATTAAAGAAAACAAACATTGGATGTCCACCGAAAATCGTATGTTGGCTGTTAATAGTGGTACTAGTGGAGAACTGGCTAAGGATGTATTTTTTGCGTATCGTGGATATCGTATGAATTATTATGCGGTAACAGCGATGTTAGCTCGTGTTTATTGTTGGGCTGGCGAATATGGTAATGCTTACAAAGAAGCAAAAGAAGTAGTAGATGCCACTTATTCAACAGGAAGCACGTCTACAGCTTCTTGTTTTAACTTCTCTAATAGCTTGACCACTAATCGGAAAGATTATAATAGTATAATTATGACTTTCTTTAAGTCTACTTGCTATGAAGATTATCTTCCGTATATGACTAAAGGGAATGATGTGGTATTAGTTGTAAATACTACAAATCTTTTTGGTGATGAAGCTGGTGCTGACGATCGTAATCTTGATTTGTTTGGGGACTGGGATGGAGGAGATATTAAGTATTCCTTTAAATATGATATAAAAGAAGGTACTTCCGGTACAGACATGATTCCGGCTATACGCTTGAGCGAGATGTATTATATTATGGGTGAATATTTTGCTTATAAAGATGAGTTCTCTAAAGCAGGTGAGATGTTAGATAAAGTACGTTATGCGAGAGGTATTAGTACTACTAATCTAGCATCAAGTATTGGTTCTCTGGAAGTCTTTCATACACATTTGATAAAAGAAATGCGTCGTGAGTTTGTAGGTGAAGGACAGATGTTCTTTCAGTATAAACGTTTGGATCAGAAACCGAAAGATAATGTAGTCTTTGTATTTGACAAACCGAATAATGAAGACATTTAATATTGCTAATCAAAAGAAGAAACGATGAAAAAAAATATATTATTTGCTTTAATCTCTCTTTGTCTTTGGGCGTGTTCAGAGGATGAAATAAAACCCTATCAGGGAGAACAGTATCTTTATTTTAGTCAATTGATAAATACGACAAATGATTACGATAAAGAGAATGGATATATGGAGGTGTCATTCAATAATTATCCGACGAGCGAAGAAATAACGGTAAAGATTGGTATGAGTTTGATTGGTAAGCCTCTCAACGAAGATACTCCATATAGTGTAGTAGTGGTAGAGGAGAATGAAAAAGAAGATCCTACCCCAAATGCGGCTTCAAAGAATTTTCGTTTACCAATTAATCCAAAATTTGGAGCAGGATTGTCTAATGATACGCTAGAAGTTACTTTGGTGAAGACGGATGATTTGAAGGAGAATGTAAAATTGTGTCTGAAACTGGTTCCGAATGAATATTTCCAAGGAACAATGCAGGAATATGAAAAAATAAAAATTGTATTTAATAATGTGGTAAGTAAACCAGAGTGGTGGACTACTCAGGTCACAAGAGTATATTTAGGTACGTACTCTAGAAAAAAATATGAAGAATTTGTGAAGTGTACAGGAGTAACTAATTTCGGGGCATTAAATACGGCTGAGAAGAGAGCTTATTCATTGACATTTAAACGCTATATTGCACAGAATAATGTGATGGATGTGGATGCTGATGGTAAAGAATTTCCAATGACTGTGCCTATTAATTAATAAATAGACTACTTGAATATGAATATGAAAATAATATTTATCGTTATGTTCCTTTTAGGTATGGCATCTTGTTATGATGATAAGGGGAATTATGATTATAAAGAAATGAATGATATAGAAGTCTCTGTTTCAACAGAAACCTCTTATTATTCCTTGGGAGATAAGGTTATCTCAAAACCGGAACTAACTTTTGCTTTGGGACGCGAAAGTCAGAACTTAGCTTATGAATGGAGCTATGATGGACATGTGATAGCTCACTCTAAAGATTTGGAATGGGTGGCGGATACGGTAGCCAAAAATAAAGATCTGCGATTGGCAGTATTGGATAAGTCCACTGGAGTATCTTATTTTGGATCAACGACAATCTCAATTAGTTCTCCATATGTGAAAGATGGTTGGGTTATTCTTTCTGAAAAGGATGGTAATAGTATGTTGACATTTATGAAATTCCAAACAGAAGAGGGAGTACTTAAACCTGTAGTTACTCGTGATATTTATCGAATGATAAATAAAGAACCGTTAGGTAGTCAGCCTGTTTCGATATATCCTCATTGGGTAGAGCAATGGGATGGTGAGGATCCAGGTATAAGTTGGCTATGGATAGCGCAAAAAGGTGGGCAAGGAGCTGTAGACGTATCAGGTAGTAGTTATCAGCGTGAAGGAGCATTGTCACAAATGTTCTTGGAGGGTTATCCACAAGATTTAGTACCGGAAGCAGTGATTGATTTGCAGTGTCTGACGATGGCTGTCGGCGAGGACGGTACAATTTATACACGTGTAAAAGAGAGTAATCTTCTTTTTAATACGAGCCGTTTTATCAATACTCCGCTAACATCGGATGCAGAAGGTAAAGTGAAAGTTGACGGTAGTATGATTGCTTATGCTCCATTTTCGGGCCATGGAGGATTGCTATTGTATGATAAGAATTCAAGTCAATATTTACACGTAACAGATAAACTGAGCTCTAATGGAACTTTTAATTCGGGCAAAATACTAACATTGAATGTAGATGAAACGACATACACAAATCATCCTACATATGCTCGTTTAGATAATATGAAAGATTATACAGTACATTATGTAGGAGCGTGTGAATCGGACTCTTATGATTATGGTAAGATGATGTATTTTGCAGTAATAGAGCATAAGCAGTCTCATAAATTCTATATCCAGAAGTTTGCGGTAAGAGACTTTTCCGGTAGTACTACAGTAACTAGTTTGGCTACAACGTATGTGTCGCAGGTGGAAGCACCTGCTGAGTTGGGACAGATAATTGATGGTACTTCAAAGAATAGTTTCTCATTGTTCCGTTATCAAGATACATGGCAATACCTTTTTATTAGTAAAGGGAATGCCCTATATCTGTATTATCTGAAAGAAAATATGTTATTTAAGTGTGCTACATTTAACTCTTCGATTACTTCTGTTGATACACAGTTCTACAATAATCAATATATCATTGTTGGTTTGGAGAGCGGAGATGCCTATATTATGAAAGGATATACTTACAACACTTCTGATGAATATACTATTGATAAATACGTGATAAATAAGGGACAAACAATTCAAGTAACGGAAGTTGATGGGAAATTTGTTCTATATCACGAAAAAGATTTAGGACGTATTGTACAGGTACGTTATAAGCCTAATACAGGCAATGGATGGGATGATGATTTCGATTGGTTATAAACTTAAAAATGATAAAACCTTGAAAAAACTGTATTTACTTCTTCTGGTCGCACTATGCGGGGCTATGATCAGCCCCGCTGTGGCCAAGAAGAAAAACAAGAAGAAAGCTTCTACCGAAGCGACTACAAAGAAAGAGAAGAAGGAAACCAAGTACGACAAACTGTTTAAAGACAAGAAAGTCACCACGGCTAAAGGTTTCATTACTCTTCACAAGTTGGACAATAAAATCTACTTTGAGTTGCCGATTAAGGTGATGAATCGGGATATTCTGCTTGGTTCTACCATCGTGGAAACGACCGATAACCAGTTCGGCTGTGTAGGAGAGAAGTCAGGTGATCCTTTTCTGATTCGTTTTGTGCAACGCGACTCAACTATTACATTGCGTCGTGTACAGGCAGGTCAGTTCTCTGAAGATCGTGAAATCAAGAAGCGCTTGGTAAGCAGTACTATGCCGGCAATCGCTGAAACATTCGAGATCAAAGCATATAATAACGATAGCACGGCAGTGGTATTTGACATGACAGACTATCTGCTGAGTGACAAGAAGAATCTTTCTCCGTTCTCACCATATTCAATGATGGAGATGATGGGAGCCGATATTAGTAAGGATTTTGAGAAGGAAAGCTCATTTATTCAGGGAGTCAAAGGCTTTGAGGATAATGTGAGTATACGTTCTTTACTGACCTACAAAATCAGCGTGGGTATGAAGGGAAATTATGCAGTGAAGAAAATGCCGTTTACTGCGGTTATGAATCGTAGCTTCATTCTGTTGCCTGAACAACCGATGCGTCCCCGTTATGCTGATCCACGTATTGGTATTTTTGAACACTCTGTAGTAGAATTTGCTTCCGAAGGTCGTGGGTTGCGTACTCGTCACATTGCTCACAGATGGAATCTGGAGCCATCGGATTCAGCAGCCTATCTCCGTGGCGAACTGGTAGAACCGAAGAAACCTATTGTTTTCTACATTGATGATACTTTTCCGTTAAGTTGGAATAAATATATTCATAAAGGAGTTGAAGTATGGCAGAAAGCGTTTGAGAAGATCGGTTTTAAGAATGCCATCATTGCAAAAGATTTCCCGAAAGATGATCCGAACTTCGATCCGGAGAATATCAAATATTCCTGTATACGTTATGCTCCGTCAACAGTGGCCAATGCGATGGGACCTTCTTGGATAGATCCGCGTTCCGGAGAAATCATTAATGCATCTGTTACGGTATTCCACAATATTGTGCAGTTGGTTCAGTACTGGCGCTTCTTACAGACTGCCCCTGCTGATGAGGAAGTGCGTGATGTTGTTTTGCGTGAAGACTTACTGGGAGATTGTATCGCTTATGTGCTCTCGCATGAGGTAGGACACACATTGTCATTGATGCACAATATGGCAGGTTCTTCTTCTATCCC
>OGXU01001344.1_pt1 | contig 12322 bp, 8 predicted proteins | sample 1576381 | NCBI WGS metagenome assembly OGXU01 (sample SAMEA3541544, study PRJEB24748) | human gut metagenome | biome: human gut; feature: human-associated habitat; material: faeces | place: China | collected 2012 | reverse complement strand
ATCGAAAGCCAGTGATTTGTCGTCGGCATAAGCAAATGCTGTAAGCGCAACAATGGGAACCTGCGTTCCGGTTTTCCTCAACAGGGTGGTTGTATCTATTCCGCTTATACCCGGCATTTTCATATCCATAAGGATGAGATCGGGAGTTTCGGCATTAAAAAGCTCTATGACCTCACTGCCGTTGTGCGCCCTCACCAGACGATAATCTTTCTTGAGCAGTGCCTCAATCAGTAAGTAATTACTATCTATATCTTCGGCTACCAGAATCAGAGGTTTATAATTTCTCGAAACAGCCTTCTTTAGAGTCGCAAGCATATCGTTCTCTGTTACAAGGGTTGAGGCGGATTGGGTGGCAGACGTAAATGGATGTGTAAACCAGAAACATGAGCCCTTTCCCACACAGGATTCTACTCCGATCTTTCCACCCATCCGTTCCACCAGACTCTGGCATATCGACAATCCGAGACCGGCTCCCTGCACAAAAGAGTCCAGTTTCACAAAACGATTAAAAATATCATGACACTGTTCAGCAGGGATACCCTTACCCGTGTCCGTTACACAGAAACGCACCTGACCGTCATCATTCAATGTATAAGAAAGGGTGATCGATCCTTTGGTGGTGAATTTCAAAGCATTGGTCATGAAATTAGAGAGTACCTGCATGATCCGGTTCTTGTCGGCATCAATCATGATCTGCGGTGAACTTTCGTCAAAACGCAGTTCTACTGCTCCATCATGTTTCTTATGTGAGAAAGTAGCAATCACTTCCCGGCAAAGTTGAGGTACATCCACCCATCCGGTAGTAAGTTCTATCGTGCCAGCCTCAATCTTGGAAATATCCAGAATGTCGGAAATTAGATTGAGCAGCAGCTCGTTGTTCTCCTGCACCAGCGACATATATGCTTGACGCAGTTCTATCTCATCTGTTTCGGCAAGCAGACTCGAAAAGCCTACGATAGCGTTGAGAGGAGTACGTATTTCGTGACTCATATTGGCAAGGAATGCCGATTTGAGCCTGTCGGATTCTTCGGCTTTCTCTTTCGCCTCAATCAATTCCAGTTCCACTTGCTTGCGGGTAGTGATGTCAGTAGCCAATTCCATGATGGCCCACCGTCCGTCGAGCCAATTAATCGCCATACTCTGGATGGTGTACCAGCGTTCGGTTACAGGATTATAATCTTCCCAGAAATGAACACCTGTGAGTTTGCGGTTGGCATCAAGCAATTGCGGTTTCGGGCAATGTGTACATGCTCCACCCAATCCCGCATTCAGCATTTTCCAGCATGTCGCTCTCTCTGGCACGCTTCCGGCTTCTTCCCTGAAAGGTTTGTTTGCAAAAAGCACCTCCAGAGAGTCATAATCGCTAACAAAAATATTAGCATTGATGTTATCCAGTACCTTTTGCATGGTTCGCTGCGATTGTTGCAGGGATATTTCAACCTGCCAGCGTTTGGTTGCGGTAGACACAATCTGCGAAATTTGGCTCATCAGTTCCACATCCTTTTTATCCCATTGTTTCTTCCAGCAAAAATTAAACGAAAGAAAACCGAAATGCACGCCCAACTGCGACAGAGGAAAGACAGCGATGGCTTTCACCCCCTGTACTTCGAGCATTTGAGTTATAAAAGGATCGAGTGAATAGATATCGGACGTGCAGATGATATGATTTTCTTCGAGCATATCGAACCAGGGTTTTCCCGCTTCAATGGTCATACTCCGCAGGTAATCTATGGCAGGCTCAATACCCTCGTTACACCATTCATTGGTACAGCCATACGTAACTCCATCGAGGTGATTTTCCCATGTGGCCAAACGGTCAACGCCGGTATAACGGCCGATTTCGGCAAGTGCCATATTCATGGCTGTAGGTATGTCCGGTTCCAGTTGCAGAATTTGCAGTACCTTGATAAACAACGCTTGCCGCCGATTGGTTGCTTCCAGATTTTCCTGAATGGCAATCAGGTCCTTAGATTTCTCTTCGACCATTTGCTCGAGCCGAGTACGGTACTGCTCCAGTTCCATACCGACTCCTTGGGGTTCGGAATCAGTAGTTTTCATTTTAAATCAATAAATAGTGAATAGAATAATAGTTTAGTTGCCGGCGAGATACGCCCATATATTCTGCAAATATATAAATTTATTCTATAAACCGAAATATTTCCTATTAAAACTCACTTTCCTCCAAAGGGTTAGTATTCGCAGACTTATGACAGCATTCAGGAAGGAACAACCGATAATCATCTTATTTTTGTTCCCGATATGCCTTTGGAGAAAGCCCTGCAAGTCTTTTAAAAAACTTTCCGAAGAAAGATTGAGACGGAAAATTCAGTTCGTCACTGATTTGCCGGAAGACAGAGGAGTATCGCCCTGAATTCGGATGATGAGATTCAGATTAGTTTCAATCCTATGATTGAAAGAATCAGAGTTGTCATAAAGAACAGGCGTCCTAAAGTGGCCGGTTCATGGAAGAACAAAATGCCGACCAATACGGTACCTACTGCTCCTATTCCGGTCCAGATAGGATATGCAGTGCCGATGGGCAATGTTTGGGTAGCTTTTGCCAGAAGGTACATACTCAACGTTACAGATATTACAAATCCTGTTCCCCACAAATAAAAGTCAGTACCCGTTGCTCCTTTTATCTTACCCAGACAAAAGGTGAAGCCGACTTCAAAGAGTCCGGCAATAATCAATATTATCCAATTCATATCTTTCTATTTTAAAATCAGACTACAAAATTAGGCAGACGGTTGGAGCTTTCACTTTACATTTGATAAGAAATGACCGCACAAGAGTATGAACAATTCCTCTTTCCTAATCTAACTTTTTGTATTTTTGCAGAAAATGGTTCATGTTATATGGATATACACGAGATTATAAATAAGATATACCCGATACCGGAGACTTCGATGGATAAATTGACAAAACATCTGTCTAAAGTGACGTATCCCAAAGGGCATCATATACTGGAAGCCGGTAAAACTGAAACGAATATCTTTTTTATCGAGAAAGGGATTGTCAGAGCTTATATTCCTGTGGATGGGAAAGAAGTTACATTCTGGATTGGGAAAGAGGGTTCTGCTATTGTCTCGCTGAAAAGTTATGTGGATAACCAGCAGGGATATGAGTCGATGGAGTTGATGGAGGAGTCGGAGTTGTATTTACTGAAGCGTAAAGACTTACAGGAATTATTTAAGGAAGACATTCATATTGCCAACTGGGGACGGAAGTTTGCCGAATCCGAGTTCATGCAAACGGAGGAAAGACTTATTTCCCTATTATTCACCAATGCATCCGAACGGTATATGAAGCTGATCCAGAACAATCCGGAGTTATTGCAGAGAATGCCGTTGGAATGTCTTGCTTCTTATCTGGGAATAACTCCGGTAAGTTTGAGCCGGATCAGGGCAAAGCTGAAGCGGATGCTCTGAAAAAGCTGATTAAAAGAATCACTTCATCTAAGCAAACTGAAAATGATATATTTGCCATTTGAAAAAGAACAAAGAGAGAAATCATGAATATAGAGGAGTATAGAGACTATTGCCTGTCTGTTAAAGGAGCAACAGAATGTATGCCGTTTGGTGAGAATATCCTGGTTTTTAAGGTCATGGATAAAATGTTCACTTTTGCTACATTACGACCAAAGAACGGAAATTTCTGGGCGGATATGAAATGTGCTCCTGACAAGGCAGAAGAATTAATAGAACAGTATGGAGACATCTTTTGGGGACCATTTTCTGATAAGAAACATTGGATAACCGTATATTTAGAGGGAGATGTGCCCGACAAACTTATAAAAGAGCTGATCAGTCATTCGGTAGAAGAAGTCATTAAGAAGTTGTCCAAGAAAAAACAGGAAGAATATAGAACCATGTTTTAAAATGAAGAAGCAGAATTGCAATTTAGTATTCTAAAAATAAATATCCGGTTCTACTTTCATTGCAGAACGTAGAACCGGATAAAAATCCCCCCTTTAGAAACGTATATCCCAAATGCCACAAGCCTTTTCCAGCTCTACTAACGAGACAGCATATCCTTTCATTGTTTCAAGATATTCTTGCTGCACTTCATTATAGGTACGTTGGGCGACTAATACATCCAAAATGTTGGTTTCACCACGTTTGTATTTATATACCATCCCATCCATTACTTTCTGAGCATCTCCAAGCATTCCCGACTTAAATTGAACCACTTTCTTTTTCTCTGCTTCATAATTGAACCATGCCTGCATAATCTCTGCCTGTATTTGTTGCTCTATATCTTTCTCCTGAATTTCGGACTGGGAAATACGAAATTTAGCAGCCTTAACAGTCCCTTTATTGATATTCGAAAAGGCTAAAGGAATAGACACTCCTACCGTAGCGGAACGAGCCGATGGAAAAAAACGATTCCAGTCTTTTTCATAAGAAACGGACAGACCAATATCCGGGCGGCGTTCTGCCCTCGTCAGTTTATATGCACGGGAAGTTATTTCCGTGTTTTTTTGAGCCATAAACAAATCTATACGATTATCCAGACCTACTTTAATCAACTCCGAAAGATAAAACTCTCGGTTGAATTCATCCCAATTACCCAACGGAATATAAAGAGTGTCCGCAGCCATCCCCATCTGTCTATTCAGCACGACCAATGCCGACTGATAGGCAGCTTCCTGACCATAAACCGCATTGAGCAAAGTGCCAGCTTCCAACTTTGATTGCCGGGCATCATTCTCTGTAATCTCTCCCGCTACATAACGTAAACTATCCGATTGGCTCAATTGCAACATATACTGGTAAGAACTTTGCTGTACTTCAAGCAACTCTCTTTGAAGAATTGCCTCCAAAAAAAGACTGGCAGCTTCAGCCCTCAAATTCTGAAATGACTGTTCCAGAATTAGTTTTTCAAGCTCCATCTGACTACGTGCCAACTTTATACGTGCTCCTCGTTTGTTTCCTAATTCCAGTGAATAGGAAAGCCCTAATGAAAAAGTCTCATGACCGGCTTCAAACCCCACTTCCGGATCAGGAAACACTTTTTGAGCAATCATCTCCGCATCAGCTATACTTACATTCAACTTCTCTGCCAGATAGTTTAGATTACCTTCCCCCACCCGTTTCAGATACTCATCGAGAGAGATACTCTGATAGAGAGTCCTGTCTGGAATTTGCGCCACTGCATGAACAGATATTGCTTCCACAAGCAATAAAAGGAGCAAGATATTAAAGTGTATATTCCTTCTCATCATTCTTCTTTTTATTTAAAACGTTATTCTCAATCAGATAGTAAAAAACCGGAAGCACAAACATAGAAATGAGTGCTGAGAACATCAATCCATACACAATAACCGTTGCCAGAGGACGTTGCACATCACTGCCGATCCCGGTTGCCAGAGAAGCGGGAAACAGTCCGAGTACCGTAGTGACCGAGGTCATCAGGATAGGACGGAACCGTTGACGTGCCCCTTCGATAACAGACTTCCGAAGTTCCATTCCTCCTTTACGCAAATTGTTTATCTGAGATACCATAATAATTCCGTTTTGAATGGAAAGTCCGAACATGGCAATAAAGCCCACGGCAGACGATACATTCAATGTCATACCGCGTACATTGAGCGCAAGCATTCCGCCAAAGAGCGCCAACGGCACGATGGACAATACCAAACCAGCTTGCCGGAATTTCCCAAACGTAGCATAAAGCAAAATAAACATACACATCAACGTCAACGGAAGAATGACAGAAAGACGGGTATAGGCCCTGTGTTGGTTTTCGAAAGCCCCTCCCCATTTGACTGCATATTTGCTTTTATCATAGTCCACTTTCGCATCAATCACATTCTGCGCTTCTTTTAAAAAAGAGGCCAGATCGCGTCCACGCAGATTCAACTTAACCGTCAAGTGACGTCTGTTCATTTCACGAGTGATTGTACTTTCTCCGACACTCAATTTCACTTCGGCTACCTGCGAAAGGGGTATTTTAGCTCCGGTAGAAGAGGTCAGCATCAATCCGGCTATCTTTTCGGGTGTATCCCGCATTTCTTCTTTATATTTACAGGTAATGTCATATTGACGGTCTCCCTGATAAAGCTGCGCAATAGCTTTCCCTCCGATTGCTACCTCTATCAAATCAGCTACATCAGACACGTTCAGCCCATATCGGGCAATCGCATCCCGATTCATAATGATTTGCAGTTGAGGTAATGGAGGTTCCTGGTCAATATCCAGATCAACGGCACCTTTCACCGTTCCCAGCGCCCGGGTGATTTCTTCCGCAATACGACGTGTTTCCCGAAAATCCTCACCATACACCTTTACAACCAATTCACTATGCGCACCGGCTATTTTATCCATCACCCCGTCTATCATCGGTTGGCTGAATCCCACCCTAAAACCGGGCAGTGTCTTATATTCTTCTTCCAGCTCATGAATCAAATCTTGCTTGGTCTTTCCGTTCGGCCATTCATCATAAGGCTTTATCCCGATAGATACCTCAAAATGCGAAGGAGTGAACGGATCTGTACCATCGTCATTTCTCCCTGCCTGAACCATGATATAAGTTACTTCGGGATACTTCATCGTACGGGAACGAAGTGTATCGGACATCTCTCTCGATTTCTCAACAGAAATGCCGGGAGGAAGATTCACCTGCAACCAGATCGAGCCCTCATCCAATTCAGGAAGGAAATCTTTCCCTACAACACCACTTAACACAATACCTGCAATCAGAATCAAACATGAAAAGAGTATGGTCTTTATTGGTTTTTCTATAAGTTTCACTATTGCACCAGTATATTTTTCCTTCAATTTTTCCAGCCATTTATTCTTATAGACCTTGCGCGGCTTACGGTAAATAGCATAAGCCAGTCCCGGAATCAGCAGAAGAGCAACCGAAAGTGCTCCGATCATTGCATAACTCATCGTAAATGCCATAGGAGTAAACAGTTTACGTTCCACACGTTCGAAAGCGAATAATGGCAAGTAGGCTGTAATAATGACTATGGTGGAGAAAAGAATCGGGCGTCCTACCTCTTTGGCTCGTTGTGCGATACTTTTTTCTTCGATGTACTGTTCGGGATAATCCTCACGTTTCTTGAGAATAGTTTCCAGCATAACAATGGCACCATCTACAATGATTCCAAAATCTATGGCTCCGAGTGACAGAAGATTGGCAGGGATATCCGTAAGATGCATCAGGATAAAAGCGATAAGCAAAGATGCCGGAATGGTGATTGAAACCAGTAATGCTCCACGCCAGTTACCCAAAAACAGAATAAGCACAATAACAACCAATGCCATCCCCATTAATAGCGTATGGGAAACAGTATCCAAAGTTGTATCCACCAGGCTGGTACGATCCAGAAAAGTATGTATACGCACCCCCTCCGGCAAAATTTCATGATTCAAATCATCCACTGCCGCATGAATGCCATCCAATACCTTAGACGGATTTTCATGTTTCAGAAGAAGCACAATCCCTTCCAAACTTTCCGAATAATCACGGGTACGATCGGTATATCCCAACACACCTTTCCTCTCCAGATTACCGTATTTCAAAGAACCGATATCATTTAAAAAGACAGGAACCCCGGAAGTTGTAGTGACTACAATATGCCCCAAATCGTCCAGATTCTCTATCAATCCTATACCACGTACCACATACCCCAGATCTCCTCTATTCAATATGCTGCCTCCCACACTGGCATTATTATTTTCAATAGCCTCAATAACCTGACTAAGGGATAAGTGATATTGTTCCAGTTTATAAGGATCTATTTCTACTTGAAACTGGGTGGTGATACCTCCGAAATTTGTTACATCCGCCACTCCTGAAACTTCTTTGATACGGGGAATAACCACCCAATTCTGGAGGTCGGTCAGTTCACGAAGTGAATGTTGGTCACTTTCTATAATGTAACGGTAAACCTCTCCCACGGGTGATGTCAGCGGATCGAGTCCGGGGGCTGCCCCATAAGGTAGTTCCACTTCATTCAATCTTTCCTGTACCCGTTGACGGCTCCAGTAATCTTCTGTCCCATCCTTGAATACAACCGTAATCATAGAGAGTCCGAACGTACTTTTGCTACGCATAACATGCATGCCAGGCAAACCGTTGATGGCACGTTCCAAAGGAATAGTGACCTGTTGTTCCACTTCTTCGGCAGCTAGCCCCGGCACTTGGGTAACAACCTGCGATGTGACATCTGCAATATCCGGATAGGCTTCTATTGAAAGTTGCGTCCATGAGTAATATCCGAAAACACACATCATCACAAACAGACAAAGCATTATCCATCTTTTCTGTATAATTGAAAGCATCAAATCCTTCTTCATAATCTCCTATTTTAAATAATATCCTCCTTCACTGATGACTTTATCTCCCGGATGCAATCCATCATTTATCACAGCAAATCCATCTTTGGTCGCTTCTACCTTCACCGGTGTTCTTACAAAGATATCCGGAGTAACCTGCACATACACATAACTGTCTTTCTCTCCCTGCAATAATGCGCTCTCCGAAATCTGAATCTGTTCAATAGGAGCACTAAGAAAATGGACGGTAGTATACATGCCCAATTTCAAATGTTTCTTCGAATTATCACAAACCGAAAGCACTTTGATAGACCTTGTATCTTCGTCAACCGCCTCTTCTACATGATAGACGTTACCTTTAATCACCATCCCCGGTAATGCAGACACTTCTATATCCAGACTACTGCCTGCATTGATAAATCGAATATCCTTTTCTTTTACTTGGGCGGCAATCCATACTTCCGACAAATCTGCCACTATTGCAACAGGTTCGGTATCATCTTTCAGGTATTGTCCGGTCACAATATTATTCTCTATAATTTCGCCCGAAATAGGCGAACGCACCACAAGAGGCTGCCCCAGTATCATATTCTCCGGATGCTCTACCTGATATACTTCCAATGCAGCAGACGCATTTTCGAACTCTTTGTCGGCAATAAGCAAAGCATTTTGTGCTTCTTCCAGCTCTTTCTGTGAACTAACCCCGTTCTTTATCAGGTCTTCTTTGCGCTTTAAATCTTTCTTAGCCAGCTCACGTGACGATAATGCCTGGAAGTATTCTTTTTGTGCCGTAGTAAAATCCGGTGAGCTGATTTCAAACAAAGGGGTTCCCCGGTTCACCTGTTGTCCGATTTGTATATACGATTTTGTAACTCTTCCTGCAAAAGGGGAAGCAATGCAGGCATAACGGGTAGGAATAGGACGTACCACACCGGAAGTAATCACTTCTTTGGAATAAGGTTCAAGTCTGGCCTCAGTCACTTTTATCTTTTCAGATAAAAAACGGTCTGTAATCTGTACTGTGTCACCTTCCATACGATAACCACTCTGTTGTTCTTCCTTTGATTTACTCTTGCATGCGGTAACTAGCAATACACCGCAAATTAAAAGCATTTGCAAATTTTTCTTTTTCATCATCATCCATAAAAATATAGTTAGCATTCTTTTTCGGATGCAAAGGTAAGTGGACGTGTTCCGGAAGCCTGTTAGAGATTTGTTAGAACGCTATTAGAATTTTATTAGAGTCTTACAGAAGCCATTTCAAGACGAATTTTCTTTTTTTATGAACCCGTTTTGCAGGAGAACGGCATTTTTTGTCTACATTTGCCGAATCAAAAACCGAACTTGAGAATATGAAAGTTATCTATCAATTCATTTTATCCGTACCTCATCTGGAACTCTCTTAGCTGGGCTTCCGTTTTTTTATTTCTTTCCTCCATTACAGGAAAACAACAAAAATCAAAGCAATTTCTCTCAATCATTTGTTTATTATTTAGTCATAATGGTATTTGCCCTCTTTATATACAGACAGGCAATCCCCTTATCATCATCCGTAATCAATAAAGTATTATGAATAATTGGAAAAAGAAATTTATCATTATATGGTCCGGACAGTTATTTTCTATTCTTAGCAGTTCTATTGCCCAGTTTGCCATTGTTCTGTGGATCAGTCTTGAGACCGGTTCGGCAGAGGTGCTTTCATTTGCTACTATCGCCGCACTTTTACCCCAAGTAGTATTAGGTCCCTTTGCCGGCGTTTTCGTCGATCGGTGGAGTAGGAAATGGACTATGATATTGGCCGACAGTTTCGTTGCACTCTGTTCGGGCATTATTGCGTTATTATTCTATCTGGACGTTATCGAAATCTGGCAGATTTATCTGCTGCTTATGCTCCGTTCTGTCGGAAGCGCTTTCCACGCACCTGCCATGAAATCATCCATACCGCTGCTTGCTCCTGAAAAAGAACTGACGCGTATTGCCAGTATTAATCAGACAATACAGGCCTTATGTAATATCTGCGGTCCTGTGCTAGGTGCCGCATTGATTGTCAGTACGAATATGAGTGTAGTTATGTTGCTCGACGTTGCGGGAGCAGCCATAGCCTGTACAACACTCATGTTTGTATTTATCCCTAATCCGGAAAAAACAGAAACTGAAACAACCAATAATGTACTCCGGGATATGAAGGAAGGCTTTCAGGCAATCTGTAGCAATTGTGGTTTGAAATGGGTGATGGTCACTGAAGTACTCATCACTTTCTTTATCATGCCTGTTGTTGCTCTGATACCGTTGATGACTCTGAAAAACTTCTCCGGAACAGCTTATCAAGTCAGTCTGATAGAACTTCTTTTTGGTTCGGGAGCATTAGTCGGTGGTATTTTACTGGGAATATGGAATCCGCGCATCCGAAAGGTCGTTATGATAAACATATCTTATATCATAATAGGAGTTTCTATTTTCGTTTCCGGAATCCTTCCTCCTTCAGCATTCATTATCTATGCTATATTTGCAATAGTACAGGGTATTTCCATGCCGTTTTATTCCGGTCCGTTTACAGCTTTGTTGCAAACACAGATTGAAGTGTCTTTCTTGGGGCGCGTATTCTCTTTGTTCGACAGTATCAGTTTGTTACCCTCCATTTTAGGATTACTGGCAACCGGATTTATTGCAGACGCTATCGGCATAGCCAATGTCTTTGTTATATGCGGTATTGCAATTGTGATAACAGGCCGCCGATTAAAGCGATCGGTTTGTTGCCTGCCATCTGGAGACGTTTCATTAAGCATAATGCCATAAAATGTCCTACATGAAGACTGTCTGCGGTTGGATCAAAGCCAATGTAAAAAGTAGCTTTTCCGTTGTTGATCAGATCTTTGATTTCTGCTTCGTCAGTTACCTGGGCGATCAGACCTCTGGCAACTAATTCATCGTACAATGTCATAATTGTAAATCCTCCTGAAATTAAATTGAATCGTTTATAACAATAGATCAGCTCTTTTAGAGCAATATTTCCTGTTACATAAAAAAATCCCCGTCCTAAAAAAGGACGAGGATAAAAACCCGTGTTACCACCTTTGTTCGCAGGCAATTCACATTGTCTGCCTTATCGAGTGTCCGACAACACTCAGGCGCTTGTAACGTGCGCCGCTACGTCACAGCCTACTATCGCATCTTTCAAAAATACGAATTTGGTGTGAAGCTCGGGGATGTATTCGAAATAAGTTTTCCGTGCACCTCTCATCAGCCGGTTGCTTTCTGTTCGTTCCGCTTATTTTTACTTCTTCCCGTCAAAGCTGTTGTTCTGCTTCAATTAACGTCATTATAGGCATGATAAATAAAATTTGTCAAGAAAATAATTTTTTTAAAGCTGCGACCTTTTTTATTTTCCATGCGTCTAATCTATGTAAAGGTTCAGTGGTCAGAATGTTTCCACTGGATGATACAAATAGCATGAAAAATTGTATACTCAGAGGTAAAGGCAGCATGGGATATGCAATGACATGCCATTCTATGAGCTCATAAGAAACGCTATTGTTCACACACTGTGTGAGCAGTATCAATTACAGCCCATTTGAAATGCATCTTCGATGCATGGGGCTGTAATCTGGCAAAATATAGTCTTTGGCGCACAGTTTGACAGCAAGTGTCAAACTTGCGAGTGAACAGTAACATGACTAATACAGATACAAAAGGTATAGACAGACGCAAAATTGACGGAAAAATTGGTGTATGCTATAATTCATGGTAAGAGAATATGCGCAAAGCGTGCATTCTATTATCTATGGTAATAAGGTTGCATTAGTCGTAATGGAGAGTGAATGCAATGGAAAATGGATTAAAAGAATTGCAGCAACGTTTAGTTGAAATGCTGTCGTCTTTTCAGAAATTTACACAACAGAATGGAATGATTTTTTTTCTGGTAGGCGGAAGTGCGTTAGGTGCAGTCAGACATCAGGGATTTATACCATGGGACGACGACGTACCGATAATTCCACAGACAATGCTTGCCAGCAGGCTGCCGATCAGGGCATGTT
>OGXU01001306.1_pt1 | contig 12648 bp, 7 predicted proteins | sample 1576381 | NCBI WGS metagenome assembly OGXU01 (sample SAMEA3541544, study PRJEB24748) | human gut metagenome | biome: human gut; feature: human-associated habitat; material: faeces | place: China | collected 2012 | reverse complement strand
GAAACCCTTGAGAAAGCTGCCAGCTTTCTGGCAGAACTGGATCAAGAATAAAAATATCAGTCACTTACAAGCCAACAGGCAACTTGCCCGTACCTTAATGCAGAAGGCAATCCAACCGACTGCATAATATCTAAAAAACACGGGCAATTTGCCTTATTTTTTTGTACAAAGGCTAACAGACTTTGTACGATTTTTCAGAAAAATTCATGATGTTTTTCCTAACTTTTGCTGAAGTTTTTCGACATACTTCCTGAAGTGTTCCAAAACACGTGTTTCAAACCAAACTGAACGGTTGAAAACAGCAGTATATTAAAACTAGAAACTCATAAATAATAAACTTACAATCCGAAATCAAGCAATCAACATCAGCCAAAAGAGTTCTATCATGTCCATCACAAAGTCCGCATATCACTTTGATATTCAAACTTTTAAACACAACCCTTTCTGAATATTTTATTTTAGCTTTAAAAAACCCTATTAAATACCGAAACAATGTTACTCCTCAGCAGAAATCCGGTAATACGAAGGAGCAAGTCCCGTCTGCTTCTTAAAAAATGTCCCGAAAAAAGAAGCATTCGGAAAATTCAAGTCATCCGATATCTCTTGTACACTCTTGTTGGTATTCTTCAGCCAGAAAATACTCTTCCGGATAATAGCTCTGAAAACCAGTTCCTGCACCGTATATCCGCAAACCGATTTCGATAATGCTGAAAGATATTTGGGAGAAAGACACAACTTATCGGCATAAAAAGCTACTCCCCTCTTTTGCATATAATACTTTTCAATCAACCGAATGAGCTTGATAAAAGTATCAATCTTATGTCCTGCTACATTTTTTTCTTCGATAATCCGCCGGCTGTAAATAGAACACAAACGGTAAGTCAATGCCAGTAACAACAACTTACACTCATGATTATCAAACGGATTCTGCGCACTCTTCCTATGTCTTCCCAGCAATGCAATATAACGTGCCAAATCGCTTTCTTCTCCGGAAGTCCATACATAGCATGGTTCGGGAGTCAATGTCGTATACAAATACATTGCTACAATCGAACTGCCTAAAATCTCACGTATCGGATCTATATGATAAAACAGTATGCTCACACGCAAATCATCAGACAGTTCTCCTATTGAAAAATTATTCCCTTCGGAAAGAAAAACCGTTTCTCCTGCCCGGGCTGTAAACTTCTTTTTATCTACATCGAAACAGAAATATCCTTTTTCACACACAATCAGTCCCACATAATTCATCAGGAAAGGCTTACACAATATCTTCGGAAAAGCTTTAACTTCCCCTTCCAGGCAGCAAATATCTTTTCCCGCCGTCAAATCGCGCTCAAAACGTGTTAAACGCATTTCTTGTTCCTTAGCATCCATCCCCATAAAACTGAAATTAAAGTCTGCCACTAAGGTAAGATTTTTCTATATTCCCATCATGAAACAAGAAAATAAAAATACATCACGGGGAGCTTTCATAGGTACTTTTCCACCGAAAAGTCAGATTAAGAAATGAAATACGCTCCACCGTGATGTATAAAGCAAATAAATGAACGAGTGTAAAGTATTTTATGTCTGTAAATCCAGCTTTCTTTTTCTCCACGGAATTACCAGCATAAGAACGGCACATGCCATACAGCCGTAGAATGTCCATCCCGACATTTCTTTTACAGCAGCCAGAGTAGCCTGTACCTGCACACGCCCTTTTGTTGAAAGAGCTGCCATATTATGTGCTTCCTTTTCACTTTTTCCCTGATATATCATCCCTTGAACCGTCTGATTATATGAGGCTGCTACCTCTGTATTCAACTGATCCATATCGTGAGCAAAGCGAGTTACATAGTGTTGCTGACGATGCTGCATCACATTGGTATAGATAGCAGTTCCAGCCCCCGGTCCCAGTACCATACGCACTGTCAGCATGATACAAATCCAAGTAGACAGATATTTATAAGGCATCCGCTGATTGGCATGTACAGCTGTCAGCGAATAAAGTAGCATCATTCCGGCAGAACGAATAATAACCGGATATTTCATGCGCTCGTACAAGCCGTCGGTCTGTACCTCAAAATACATAAACAGGCTGGAAAGTCCTATCAGAACAAAGCCCATCGAGAAAAGGTATTTCAGATGTACTCCTTTTGACCCCATGGCAATAGCAATAATGCAACCGATAAAATAACCGGCTATACTCCAGTTATTAAGCGACGCATTCTGCCAGTTGTCTATCTTCATACCAACTCCTGCAAACACACTGACAAACATGGCACTGGAGTTGAAAATCATCAGCAACAGAAAGAGCAGGATACCCATACGGATAGAGCGCAACTTAAACACATCCATCAGAAAATAAGGCGAATTATGGTTACGTTCCATATAGACAAACAGTATGGCAAACACAACAGCCGTCGCAGTAGCCCAGCAAATAGACGGAGAATCGTACCAGTCGAGCACCTTTCCATACACCAGCACATAAATAGCAGCCGAACACATCACGCAAAATATTACCACACTGCCAAACTTACGCAAGTTGATAGGAAAACGTTTGCCCACATATTTATGATAAGGCATGGTGATAAACACAACCAGAATAGATAATAGCAACGCCCCCATCATGAAATAATACACATACTGCCATTCGTACTCATAAGCCAGCCATGCAGTGAGCGAAGTTCCTATCTGCCCCAGAATCATGAAAAACAGATAAATGGTAGGCATACTGGTACTCTTTTCACGGTCCAGCTTATCCCATCCTTCACCATCCACAGGTTCATTGCCCGGAGTTATATTTCGGGTAGCCTCCATCTTGAACGCATATTTGATAAGCGTGAACAGATTGACCATCATCAGCACCATGCGCAGAAATCCCATCACCACACTACAGACAGCCAGCAGGTAAATACTATCGGTCTTGGCACATACGTAACTCAATATATAAAGCAGCGAAAAGCCTACGATGCACATCATTTTCTCACGGCGGATACAGACCAGTTCGTAAAAGAACGGAGAGAAAGCCGCCATTCCTACAGAAGTAAGAAAACCAACAAACTGAATATGTTCAGACTGAATACCCAGCCCGCTCAGCATCTCGCCACTGTTTACCGTATACACTCCGCTTGCCGTAAGAATCGGAATAAACAACAGCAACAGAATAAGAATACCCAAAGGTTTGGGAACCCAATTATAAAACGGATAATTTTTCGGACACGAAGGCATAATTCTAATTTATTAGAAACTGAAAAACATGTTTGTCTTATTTTTACTGTCTGGCTTTTACCACTACCATCATTCCGGCAGCCAGACGTTCATTGTCTTCCGATGAAAGGTTCGTAAAATCAATACGTACCGGAATACGCTGCTGAATCTTGACAAAGTTTCCGGCAGAGTTATCAGTCGGGACAAGTGAATATTTCGAGCCGGTTGCTCCAGAAATAGCCGTAATCTTTCCGGTAAACTCCTTATCGCTGATTGCATCTACTGTAATACGGACTTCCTGTCCCACATGAAGATTCTCTACCTGAGTTTCCTTATAATTAGCTATCACCCACTTCTGCGTATCAGGAAGGATATACGTAATGCTTTGTCCGGCACCAATATATTGTCCCTCTTCCAATGCACGACGTCCCAGCTTCCCGTCACAAGGAGCCAACACAACAGTATACGAAAGGTTAAGTCGTGCCATTTCGAGTGCGGCCGTAGCACGTTGTATGGCAGCTTCCGTACTTTCTCTGCGATTGGAAACTTCCTTAATGCCCGACATGGCAGCTTTTTGCTGACGCTTTGTAGCCTCCAGTTTCTTTCGTGTAGCCTCATATTCCGTTTCAATCTGTTCCAGCTGTATCGGTGTTGCCGCATTCCGCTTCAGCAAGTTTTCATAACGCTGACGGTCTTTTTCGAGTTTAGCCAGACGAATTTCAATTTCGGCAATAGAAGCCTCATAAACAGAAGCCGAATTCTGTGTAGTCTGTAAGGTAGCATCTATTACCGTAGCTCCAGCCATTGCATCTTTCAAGGCAGCTTCAGCCTCCATCACTCGGATACGGTATTCACGGTCATCGAGCACCAGCAAGGTATCTCCCTTCTTGACCGACTGATGTTCGGTGAAATAAATTTTCTTAATATATCCCGACGCACGCAAGTTCACCGGAGAAATGTATTGTTCTATCTGTGCGTCGTTACTGGTTTCCGTCTGTTTATAATCGAGAAAAAGAAAGGCAACCTCTATTACTCCCCACACCAGAATAGCTATTCCAAGCAAACTGGCAATAATCCGGTTACGACGTTGTTTTTTCAGTTTCAAAGCTTTTTCCTGAAGTGTATTATTATTGGTTTTCATAATGCTGACAATTTTAAATGATTAATGAATAGAATTTCCGTTAAACAGTGTTTCCAGCTGTCCGGTAAGTTTTAGCAGACTCAGGTTAGTAACCTGGTAATTGTAATGTGCGTTGATGTAATTGTTCTGAGCTTCACTCATCCGCATCTCATCCTGTAGCACCTCCGTCATCGAAGCGATTCCCTCCCGATAACGGTCGGTCGTAACCTGATACACATCTTCTGCCAACAGATAATTATCTTTCTGCTTCCTGAAATTACGCTGACTGTTCATCAGTTCGTTTGTAGCATTCAGGTATTGCGTCTGCATATTCTTGAGTGCATTCTCATAAGAAAGCTTCGCATTTTCTATCTCGATCTTTGCCTTCTTCATTTTTGCCCGCTTATCCAGTCCGTCGAAAATAGGAATACGGAGTGTAAGTCCGATACCGCTCGAATTATACCAATGATTGGACGGACCGGAATGGAACCAGTTCTTTGCCCTGTCGGTATATGCAGAATACATCCAGCTTCCGGTAAGGCTTAACGAAGGAATATAACCCTGACCAATCATCTTACGCTGCTGTTCGGCCAGTTTTTGCTTCGACTGCAAAAGTTGTAGTTCATACTGGTTATTATCCAGTCCGGTAAGCGATACGGATGTAGTATTTTCTGTATCAACCGGTGTCAAGGCTATTTCCTTATCAGCAGGATAATCGATCACATACTTCAACAGATTCAGCTGCTGTGTCAGCATAGACTGTGCGTTATCATACTGTACCCGCTGATTTTCAAGATTGATATTCACACGCTTCACATCGACTTCCATCGCCATACCGTTATCATAAAAGGCCTGTGTAATATTGCTCAGTTCGTTCAGACGCGAAATATTCTCTTTGATTAACGCTATCTGTTCGGCTGTATTCTGGCTCAGATAATACATTTTGCTGATTTGCAAAATCAGATCTTCCCGTGCCTTCTCATACGATAAACGGTTCAACTCATTCATTGTACGGGCAATATCTACTGCCGTATAAACAGTCTGGTTGTACAAAGGCATTTGCAACTGTATACCCGCCGAGGCATTGTACTGCAAAGTTTTGGTAACGTTGTAAGGATTTCCATAAGCAGAACCATCGGTAACAGATACCGGAGGATTGAAATTGTCATTGAATCCGGCAACAGCATTAATCTGAGGCAGGAGTTTTGCACGATTTTCGCTCAGTGTATGTTCTCCTTTTCTAATCTCATTACGGCTGCTTTCCAAAGAGAGATTATTCTCTATGCCCAACCGCAGGCACTCTTCCAGTGTGAGGACATCCTGCGCTTTTACAGGAACGAGCACACAAAGAGAGGTAAAAATAACTAGTAATTGCTTCATATTATTTCATTTCTTAATCTGAAGCAAAGGTACACTGTTAGCCTGTATGGGTATTATTCATATATCGTGAAGGGCTGTTCATATTTTCCTTTTCTGCATTCTAATCACTTATCATTTGCTAGCCGAAACGCCCTGCCATTCTATTTTCAGGTGATGCAGCATGGTAGTACCCTCTCCACAACTTCCCGTGTGCTGAATGCCCATACCTCCCCAAGCATTAGGAACAATATCAGCCTCTAAACTTACAGACGGTTTCAGATTCTCGTCCGTTACAGGAGATGAAAGCGGAGTGGAAGTTTCGGCATGGGCCGTCAACTTATTTCCTTTAACCTCAAGTACAATGGTGCAGTCGGTACGGTAACAGGTGGAAGATACCGGAAGAGAAATCGCAGTAGTCCTGCCATTTTCGTATTTCATCAGCATGAAATCGACCGCATTGCTGTATTTTGTCGTACGGATAATACGCAAGGCATATCCAGTCAGTGTACGGGTATCGAACTTGATACAGATATCCATATATTGCCCCGTAGCACTTCCAAACCCTTGTCCTGCGGTTTTGCTCGGATCTACATTCAAGGTTATTTTCATATCTCCATATCTACCTTCCAATGGAGTATATAACAGCCGTGCTCCACGCTGCGCCTGCAGCAAACCCGTTCCGCGTGATCCGTTCATTCCCTCTCCATACACCCAATAGTCCTTATCGGAGAAAAGTTCCCAATCGTAACCTTCCGTATCAAGAGGCTTGTATCCTCCTATTGTCCATCCGCCGAAATACAATACAGGCTGATTGGAACAAGGAAAATTTCGAAAATCAGTTTCGAATACATCTACCGGATTTACCTGTTTCCAGCCAACAGGTGATGAAGAAATCACCGTATATGCTTTACCGGGATGACAACGCAAATGTTTGGGTGCTACCGTTGCCATAAGATAATATCCAACGTCCTCTTTTGTTAATCTATAGATTGTTTCGGGCTTAGCCAACCGTGACACTGCTACCGGATATTTCGTTTTACCCTCCTTGTCAACAGCCCGATACCAGGTAATCAGCGACTCATCTTTCCGTCCCTGCAAATCCAGTTCGTAACTTACCATTGCTTTTCCATCTGCTATTTCCAGCTTCGGCACTTCCACAAAAGCAGGAGCTTCCACAAAATCGGGAGCAACTGTCAATTCTACTGCACATTCCAATCCATCTTCCGTATAGGCTACAACAGTGAAATGTTTGGTTTCGTCCTCATGATTCATTGCCTTGACCACACACGTTCCGTCTTCTCCGGCAGACAGGCTGACATACTTTTCATATCCCGGCTGAATCTTCCAGCGAACAGAGCTTCCCTGCTGCACATAATTGCAGTGTCTTTTTACGTTGGCAGCCAACTTCACCGGATTGCCTCCGGTCTGTACAGAGGCAACCAGCGGAGTGACCGACAAACAGACCGGCAGATTCGCATAATCCCTGCCATCATGTTCTCCGATTACCCGTACACTATCTTTCACTTGAAGCGGATCCCAGTCATCATCTCCCCGAAGTAAATTATAAGTGTTGTAAATTACCTTACCATTTTCATCTGTCAGGCGGTATGCATGAAGTACATTTTCCTGCTCCATACATACTGTATTATAAGGCTTATCCGCACCTATTACGTAAGGCTGTCCATTCATCGTTACACCATACTGGTAACACCGTAACCAGTCGGACGGCTCGTGTGTCCAGCCTGCATATACAAGCTTTCGGACATGAAACCGGCAATCGACAACAGTCAAAGGTCCCACTCCTTTACAAAAATACTGACGGTCTTCGTCATGACATACATAAAAATCACTGTTCAAGAAAACAGCCCCTCCCATATCCGTCCGCCAGAATGGTTTCTGACCATAAAACTTCAACGTACAGTTCAGGTAGACTCCTGTACCAGTCAACGCATCGTCGGTACTTTCCATATAACATTTATAGAACAAAATACGTTTTGCCCCATTCAAAGGATTCATGTTCAAGCGGCTGATGAAACGGACATTTTCTGCCACAATTTTATCTCCATGACAATAGGCTACATGCGCCTGGGTAATGGCAGACATTCTTTTTTTACGTCCTAATTCTATCTTTAAAGGAAATTCCAGATCGACATTACAATAGTTTCCCATCGTAAGATTCTTCACCGACAGACCATCTCCCCAGAAATCGAACATCGTGAAGTTTCCTACAGCTCCTTGTGTCTGACCGCGACTGGAAGCAAGCACTACATTTTCAGGATTTTTGGTTAACCCGACAAGATGCAGATAAGGACATTTTACTACCAGTCCGAAAGGTTCTTTACCGTCTTTTCCTACCCTGACCTGAGGATCATCAGGATTATCAATCCAATATACATAAGGAGCTATATATACTTTCATAGGCTCTGCTTCTGTTCCGGCAACAAAAGCCTTGGCTGCTTCATTAAAGCTATTGAAAACAAAAGGATATCTGGCCGTCACTTCATCGGACAGCTGCCCATCGATAAAAAAGGTTTTCTCTCCCAGCTCTATTTCCTTTCCTTCATAGAGAATCTTATTTCCTAAAAACTCTATAGGATTTGTAACATCCAACGAACGATATCCGCATACAGACTGAGCCGGCAAAAACTCACAAAAGATTATCCAGCAAAGTAAAAAAGAACAAAATTGTGTTTTCATTATCACGTCGTGTTTTTCAATATGGTGATAAAAATACAAAGAATACGGAAAAAGGCATGACATATCACTAAAAATTTGATATGCCATGCCTTATAACAGAATATAAATCAGTTTGTCTACAAAGACTATTCCCAGAGATTCAATTTATTTTTCTGTGCTTCCTCGAGTGAAACCGTCTTTACCTGTTTGGTCTTATTCTTTTCACGAAGCTCACGGTATTCACTTTCCAGTTCTTCTGCAAATGTACTTCGAAGATCAAGATTCATCAGGCGTGCTGCCACCGGAGCATTCAGTGAAGCATCTTTCATATATACTACCGGAGCATGATAAACCGGAGCAATCTTCAAAGCTGTATGAAGTTTGGAAGTTGTAGCACCGCCAATCATTACAGGAATATCAAGTCCGGCACGTTCCAGTTCTGAAACGACATGCACCATTTCTTCCAGCGACGGTGTAATAAGTCCGCTCAAGCCGATAATATCTACCTTCTCACGAATAGCCGTTTCAACAATCTTTTCTGCAGGAACCATTACGCCCAAGTCGATAATTTCGTAATTATTGCATGCCATAACCACAGAAACAATATTCTTACCGATATCGTGTACATCTCCCTTTACTGTAGCCAACAGCACTTTTCCTGCACTGCGTGCCCCTTCCTTTTTTTCCGCCTCAATATAGGGCTGAAGGATAGCTACCGCTTTTTTCATAGTACGTGCTGTCTTTACAACCTGAGGCAAGAACATCTTACCGGAACCGAATAAATCACCGACATGATTCATTCCCGACATAAGCGGACCCTCGATAATGCTGACAGCATCCGGATATTTGGCTAGTGCTTCATGCAAGTCTTCATCCAGATAATCGCCAAGACCCTTTACCAGTGCATACTGTAAACGTTCTTCTACAGTCGTCCCTTCACGCCAGGCAAGATGTGAACTGGCTGTTTGCTGCTCACCCGAGTTCTCCTTTTCCGCTTTCAGTTTTTCAGCTGTTTCAATCAAGCGTTCAGCTGCATCCGGACGACGGTTCAGCACCACATCCTCAATCCGTTCCAGGATATCCGAAGGTATATCTGTATAAAGTACAGAAGTTCCCGGATTGACAATACCCATATCCATACCCTGCTGAATAGCATGATAAAGGAATACTGCATGCATAGCCTCACGTATATAATTGTTGCCACGGAAAGAGAAAGAAAGATTACTTACTCCTCCGCTGACGTGTGCGCCCGGAAGGTGACGGCGAATCCAACCTGTAGCTTTAATAAAATCGACAGCATAGTTATTATGTTCCTCGATACCAGTAGCCACTGCCAGCACGTTCGGATCGAAGATTATATCCTGAGGACGGAAACCGACCTTCTCTGTAAGAATACGATAAGCCCGTTCGCAAACTTCTATCTTCCGTTCAAATGTATCGGCCTGTCCTTTCTCGTCGAAAGCCATCACGATGACTGCCGCTCCGTACTGCTTGACGGTACGGGCGTGCTCAACAAAAGCTTCTTCGCCTTCTTTCAGTGAAATAGAGTTGACGATACATTTTCCCTGCACACATTTCAGTCCTGCCAGAATAACTTCCCACTTGGAAGAGTCTATCATAACAGGCACACGGGCAATATCCGGTTCTGATGCAACCAGATTGAGGAAGGTTGTCATCTCCTCAGCAGCATCAAGCAATCCGTCGTCCATGTTAACATCGATAACCAACGCGCCGTCTTCTACCTGCTTGCGGGCTATCGACAAAGCTTCATCGTATTTCTTTTCGTTTATCAAACGAAGAAACTTACGTGAACCGGCCACATTACAGCGCTCACCCACGTTGACAAAATTAATTTCAGGAGTCACTTCCAACAGTTCCAGCCCGGAAAGCCAGAGATAATCTGGTTTCGGAGCAGGCACATGAGGTTTGGCATCTTTAATAAGTTCCTGATACTTGGCAATATATGCTTCGGTAGTACCACAGCATCCACCGATTATATTCACCAGTCCTTCATCGATATACTCCTTGACTTCGGCAGCCATTTCTTCGGGTGTCTGGTCGTATTGCCCCAGACTATTAGGAAGTCCGGCATTAGGGTAAGCACTTATATAATAAGGAGCACGACGGGCCAACTGCTCCAGGAAAGGTTTCAACTGTCTGGCACCAAAAGAGCAGTTCAGTCCGATGGAAAAGATATCAGCATGCTGTACCGAAGCCAAAAACGCATCAAGCGTCTGTCCCGACAACGTGCGTCCAGCAACATCCGAAACCGTAACAGAAAGCATTAAAGGAACTTTTCTTCCCAAATTCTGCATAGCTGTTTCTGCGGCCAGAACAGCAGCTTTCGCATTCAGTGTATCGAAAATTGTTTCTATCAGAATAGCATCTACTCCCCCTTCAAGCAAAGCCTCCATTTGTTCACGGTAAGCTTCAGAAAGTTCATCGAATGTCAATGCACGAAAAGCGGGATTATTTACATCCGGACTCATCGAGCAAGTTTTGTTGGTCGGTCCTACCGAACCGGCAACAAAGCGTGGCTTTTCGGGAGTTCTCGCTGTATATTCATCAGCAATTTTACGGGCCAGACGAGCTGCCGCAAGATTTATCTCACGGCAATAAGCCTGCATATGATAATCTGCCATCGAAACAGCAGTTGCATTAAATGTATTTGTTTCGATGATATCAGCTCCTACCTCTAAATACTTACGGTGTATTTCCTCTATAACATCCGGCCGAGTCAGGCACAACATATCATTGTTTCCTTTCAGCAATCCTGGAAGATCCTTGAAACGCTCTCCCCGAAAATCAGCTTCCGAAAGGTTGTATTGCTGTATCATCGTTCCCATGGCTCCGTCGAGCACGAGAATACGTTCGTTTATTAGTTGTTGCATTTTGAAAAAGCTCTATTTAAATTTAAAACACGGGGAATCGTTTTCCTCATATGCCAAAAGCACGATGCAGACAACTTATATAAACTGTAATTGTCTGCACCATCTTTCCCGATCATCGCTTGAACATGCGATCCATCATACGCTTATCTTCTTTTTCTTTCAACGTCTGGCGTTTATCGTATTGTTTCTTACCTTTTGCCAAAGCAATCACAACCTTCGCCAACCCTTTTTCATTAATATACAGACGAGTCGGAACAATGGTAAATCCAGGCTCGGCAGAAGTACGTTCAAGTTTACGAAGTTCTTTTTTCGTCAGCAACAACTTACGGTCCCGACGAGCTGAATGATTGTTGTACGAACCGTAAAAATATTCAGCTATATGCATATTCTTTACCCACAACTCTCCACGGGAAAAGAAACAAAACGTATCAACCAAACTTGCTTTTCCCTGACGAATAGACTTTATCTCAGTTCCGGTCAACACAATTCCGGCTGTGTACGTATCGATAAACTCATAGTCGAACGAAGCACGTTTATTCTTAATATTTATATTACCGGCGTTTGTTTTCATTAATTCAATATTACTGATAACTTATTAAATATAAATTCGATAATAGCAGGACACACCAAAATGATGATAGTAGCCACAAGAGTAAAGGCAGTCTGTTTGTTCTCCTCAACGTTAAGCCATCTGCGTACCCCCTCGAATACAATTACAATGGTATATATTTGCAATATCCAGTGCAGTACAACTATAGAAAACAGTCCACTGACGATATTCAATACAAAAGTAACTACCATAGAATAGCCCACAAACACAAGTATCCGGTCGTAAGAATCTTTCCCTCCCAGCCAGTTATGATTCAACTTATCCAATAAATAAGCTGAAAGAAAAAAGCCACCGAACAAAGCTACAGCTACAGCACAACAACGAGTCAAGGCTACCTGGAACATAACGGATGAAAAATCTTTTCCGATAAATGTTCCGATAAACTCTGACAAACCACACAACCCAATAAGAGGATAAACAAAAGCAGGCATTACTGACCTTCCTACCCCCCGCTCTGCAATTTCACTCCACGCTTTGCCTGGAGTAGACAACAAAGCTATTATCTGCTGAAATAATGATTTATAATCCAATGTTATTCTACTTTTTTGTAATAAATCCGAACTTCGGAACTGCAAATGTACAAAAAAGAAATAAAATAAGGCACGAATTATACAGAAACGCTGACATACATTAACATACACAGCCTTATCTGCATAATCCGCACCTTACGGACGCATACTTTATCGAGTATGCTTACTCTATATTTCTCTCTCCTAAATTATTTTTATTTTTTCTGATACAACTGATCCTCAAATCCGCAACTAAGCTCTTCAGCGTCCTTCTTGCGTCTAAACGTCCTC
>OGXU01001305.1_pt1 | contig 12659 bp, 18 predicted proteins | sample 1576381 | NCBI WGS metagenome assembly OGXU01 (sample SAMEA3541544, study PRJEB24748) | human gut metagenome | biome: human gut; feature: human-associated habitat; material: faeces | place: China | collected 2012 | reverse complement strand
GATCTTGAACAAATAAATAGCAAATATGTAAAGGAGAGAAAAAATGTTTAAATTAAAATCTTGTAGAATCAAATTAAGAGAAAGAAAAGGTGACGCAAGCAATATGTTTACTGTACATATTGCCACTTATGAATCAACTTTTGTTGATGAAGATAAAGAAGAGTACGTTTATCCGGGTGAGCTTATTTTTATTAATAAAGTTCCAACATTATCTGATTGCATAAATGATACAATTGGTGTGTTTTATAAAGATACGGAAACCCCTATTCATAAACATATTACTTTTTCTGAAATATCTAGTATGATATGTTCAAGACGTTTTGATCTGTACATAAACGGTGTTTTATGCAAAAGAGCCGTAGATGTAGAATATCTGTCAGAAGTTTATACATTGTTAAGAAAAAATGACTCGTATGTTTATGACGTCACGCAGTTACTCACAGCCCCAAGTGAATATAATTTATTAGTAGAATGTGAGGTGAGTTTGAAAAAATGAAATCAATTTATGAATTATATGATGCATTACTTACTATAAAAGATTATTGTGCGTCAAAAGACAATACATGCGAGGGATGCCCACTCATTGATAGTGATGATTGCTGTATTTTTATAAAAGAGACAGCACCATCAAATTGGAAACTGGTTGAACCAACAAGAAGATTATGTAAATAAAAGGAGAAAATATCATGTTAAAATCATCTATCAAAATCAATTGCTATCCTTATGATGGCAACAGTAAAACAAAGGCTTTTATTAGTTTATGTCTTGACGAAACGCTTGTAATAAGGGGGTTGAGACTTGTAGAGTATTCAAACAAATTATTCCTTTCGTTTCCGTCATCCAAAAGTAAAGACGGTGATTATCATGATTCAGTCTACTCAATGGATAAAGAGTTTACAAGTCAGTTAGAAAAAGCTTGTATTAAAAAATACAATGAAGTCTGCAAGGATTCTGGCAGCTCAAACAAACAGCAGTTTTCATAAAAAATATAAGGTGTACTATTTAGTACACCTTTTTTCAGTAAAGGAGTATCAATGAATATATACGAAAAAGATGGATGGCTGAATATCCCAAAAATCGTGAATACCTGTGAAAAAAATGAAATAAATTTTATCTTTATTATAGGTGCTCGTCGCACCGGAAAAACCTATGGAATCTTTAAACATTTCATTGAAGATGTTTTTTCAAAAAATGAAAAAGTAATCTATATGAGACGAAAAACTACTCAAATAGATTCCGTTCTGATTGATACAATGAATCCGTGGATTGACATAAATCACGATCTTCACAGAAATTTCTTTTTCAAAAAGGTAAAGGGTGAAAAAAGCCGGGTATCCTTGCAAGAGATCAATGAAGCAGGAGAGGAAGTTTATCATGGAGAAGCATTTAGTCTTACTAGTCTGATGAATAATAGGGGATTCTCTGGATCCGGTTTTTCGGAAGGAATCTATGACGAGTTTATCCCGGAGAAGCTTGACAAAAGAATCAAAGGAGAAGAGGATGCTTTTTTAAACGGAGTGGAAACAATTTCTGCCAACCGTGAGTTATTTGGTCAAAAACCTTTTCGTTGGTGGATCGTTTCAAATAGTAACACACTTGATTCCCCGCTTATTCAGTCTTTCGGATTGCTTCCGAACTTGGAAAAAATGAAGAAGTCCGGACAGGAGTTTTCCATGTTAAAAGACCGTGGAATAATCATTATTTTGATTAATAAAAGCCCCATTTCAGAAAAGAAAAGAAAGACAGCACTTTATAAGGCTCTTACCGGAAGTACAGATTTTGAAAAAATGTCTCTTGACAATGACTTTGCATATGATGATACGAGTTCTATAAAGTCAGAAGATTTGAGAAACTACCGGTTGATTTGTGTAATTGGGGCTATTGGAGTTTACGAACACAAAAAAGAAGTTAAACTTTACATAAGCGATCATATTTCCGGAACGTGTAAAGATATTTTTCCTGACAGTGAGTTGGGAAAATCACAGTTTAAATACTATTATTCATGGATATATAACTATATTATTAGTAGTAGAATATCATATCAAAACCTAACCGTAAAATTTTATATTGATAAAATTTTCAATTTGTGATATATATATTTTAAGGGAAAACAGCTACATCAACCGTCGGAAACGGATGCTATAGGGATGATTACCCGCAAGTTTTCCCTTAATTTTTTTTTATTTCCTTCATATTTCCCTTAACATCCGTTTTTTTCTCAATAGAAAGGAGAAAAAAAACAAAAATGAAAATCGAAGAAGTAGTTGCACTCGCAAATGCAGGTTTTTCAAAATCTGAAATTCTTGGATTTGCAGGGCAGAATCAGAACCAGAATCAGAACCAGAACCAGAATCAGAACCAGAATCAGAACCAGAACCAGAACCAGAACCAGAACCAGAATCAGAACCAGAACCAGAATCAGAACCAGAACCAGAATCAGAATGATATGGTTCTTGATGCTATCAATAAATTAACAGCTACGATTCAGGCGTCAAACATCCAGAACACAGGGAAAACGGGGACAAATCCCCCAAGAACAGAATCAGACATTATTAACGATATGATGAAAATCATGAATTAGAAAGGAAGTGAATTAAATTGGCAGTAAATAGTTTAACCCCGCAGGATGCCTATACACTTATCAATTCCGTTGCTAAACAGGCTACCGGACGTTCTAATCTTGTAGCGACTGACACAAGCTCTTTTGTTTCCGTAGGGGAAACACTGTTACGTACAGGAGTAGAAAACACACTGAATGCAATCAGCACAGTATTTGCATATACTTATTTTTCAAATGAATCTTATACCGGTAAATTAAAGACCGTTGAGCAGACAAATGTTCGATGGGGGGGTATCGTTCGCGAAATTACGTCCCTGTCAATGGACGCTGAACAGTCTGATGATTGGAATACAGAGCAGAATCCGAACACATTGGATGATGGTAAATCTATCGACATGTACAAGATTCATAAGCCGAAAGTGCTTGAACTCAAGTTCTACGGCACAAAGCTTTTACAGAGATCAATCACACGGTTTCGTGACCAGCTGGCAACTGCTTTTTCGAGTGAGGGGGAATTCCTCAGATTTTACGAAGCAGTTATGATTGAGTTTCGCAATGACATTGAGACGGATCGTGAGAGTGAACGTCGTGCAACCATGCTCAACTATATGGCAGGTTTATCAGCTCTTGGTATGGAAGTTGACCTTGCACATGAGTTCAACACAGAGAATGGAACACAGTATACAAGAAAACAGTTGCTTTCTGAACACCGTGACAAGTTTATGCCGTTCGTGGTTGCTCGAATCAAGCTTGATTCTGAAAAACTGACAGAGAGATCAACTAAGTACAGATTTACGATTACAGGGTTTGAAAAACTTTTGAGATTCACAAGAAAAGAAAATCAGCGACTTATGATGCTGTCGAGCTTCTGGATCAACTCAGAAACTCAGACGTTACCGTATGTGTTTGATGATAAAAATTTACAGATCGAGAACAAAGAACTTGTCAATTGGTGGCAGTCCGCCGATAACGAATCAGCAATCCAGATTACACCATCCATCATTGGAGAGAATGGTGAGGCAAAAAAGGCAAAAACAGAGGTAAACTTACCTTATGTCCTTGGTGTTCTCTATGATCGTCGTGCAATGGGTGTCAACTGGCAGTTTGACTACAGTTCTACCACTCCTTTCAATAGCCGGGGTGGCTACTATAACATGTACGTTCATTCCAGAAAAAACTACTGGAATAATTTCACTCATAACGGAATCCTTTATGTGATTGGAGAGGGGGGAGCATAATGTTTTATTCAAGACAAAATGTACCGGCTGGCGGTTCGATCGTAGTAAATTTTCCCTTTGAATCCATCGGAGTAAGACGGCTTGTAATAACTACAAAAAATGAAGATGTTACATTGTTTTATGGTGATTATGAACTTTTTTCAACAAATTCAGTTAGTACAATTTATGAATTGAAATTTGAATCCTATAATGGTTATCCAAACGCTAGTACGTTCAAATTAGTAAATAATAATCCGAAAGTAGTGGCAACAGTAGTAATCATGATTGACAATGTACCTCTATCGCCCTATAATCAGGATTATTTTATAAGGAGATAATAAAAACATGACAGACACAATTTTAACAGTTTTGGGAAACTATGCATTCCCTATCGTTTGTTGTATTGGCATGGCATACTTTGTCAAATACATGTACGACCAGACGAATGCAAGAGTTGATAAACTCAACGAAGAACACAAAAACGAAGTTGACACGCTTTCAGAAGTAATCAAAAATAACACGATCGCTCTGGAAAAAATGAACACATTAATCGAACAAATTGGAAAGTAGGTGCTATATGACAGCAAATGAACTTGTAGTATATGCTCATAATTTAATTGGTACTCCTTATGTGTGGGGTGGCTCAACCCCTGCACAGGGTCTTGACTGTTCCGGATTGATTTACTGGATCCAGAGGACAGCTGGCTCAGAGGTTGGACGATATAACGCGGCAACTTATTCAAACATGGGTGTTAGAATTCCGGTTGGTCAGCAGAAGCCCGGTGATTTCTTATTCTTCGGATCTCCTGTTACTCATTGTGCCATTTACATTGGATATGGAAAAATGATTGAAAGCCGGGGCAGTCGTAAAAACACGGCAGATAATCCAGGCACAGGAGTTGTGATCTCTCCTGTAACTCGCCGGCATGATCTTGTCTGTGTCCGCAGGGTATGGGATTCAAGTCCATCATACGTAGTAGGACGGACTTACCGTACACAGGTTGATCATTTACATGTTCGATTTTGCGTTTGGGGTCAGATCAAAGAATACTCACAGCTGACAATGGATGCTATGAAACATGCTTATTCCGATGGATGCTTGAAAAAAGGAACAGAAGTTACGGTCAAAGACATGAAACAGGATGAATCCGGTGCTTTATGGGTTCGTATTCCATCCGGTTGGATCTGTGCCATTACTTCAAAGGGGGAGATTTACTTATCATGACAGAAATAGTTTTGTATCATTTTTCGAAAAGAAAAAACAGCACAAAACGTCCTACAAGGCAGGGGACAGAAGTCCCCTGCCTTTTAAAAATTACAACTACATTTCAAAGTCCTACGTTTATTTTGCAAAGACCAATGAACGATATGCTACAGTTTAACTATTGCAAATGGGCTGATCACTATTATTTCATTGATTCAACTACGTCAATCAACGCAGGACAGACGGAAATAACTTGTACTGAGGACATCTTGGCAACTTATAAAAATGAAATAGGCGAATATACATGCTTTATTGAGCGATCAAATCATCAAGACCCTTTGCTTGATGATCCGCTTTATTTACCCACTGAGGACTGGCAGAAGCAGGACACTATCGTTGCACGGCCTCTCAATGTATTTGTTAATGGATACGCCGGTAACTATATCATGCGTGTCGTAGGTGCGGCAGGGGTTGAAACTTACTATGTTACGGAAAAACAGTTAGGTTTGATTGTGAGTTTCATGTATACGGCTGATAACTTCCAAGAACTGATTGAGAACGCAACTACAAAGTTTCTTTTCGATCCTGCAAAATACATTATTGATTTAAAATGGCTACCCTTTCGCTCAAGTAATTTTTTATCAATAATGAATGATGTAAATCTAGGCTATTGGCGTTCCGGTGTACAAGCTTTATTGATTGGTGGTGCTTCAAATAGTCCGGTGGTTCATTTTTCCTATAATCTTGAACTGACTAATCCACTTTATTCTAATACAGATTTTCGTTTTTACAATGGTAATTTTAGTCGTTACTTTGTACAACTTCCTTGCATTGGAGTTATTCCGGTTGACATAACAAAAACGAATAATGGACAGTTAATAGCAGACTACTACTTTGACGCCTATTCCGGAATTTCAGATGTTTGGTTGAAATCTGGATCATCTGTAATAGGACACTATCAATGTCAGATGACAGTACCGGTAAACATAGCAGGTGCAAATGTCAACATTGGTGACGCATTAATTGGTGGACTTTCAACCGTCTCGTCAGCTATGACAGGAAATGCACTCGGTGTATCTTCCGGTGTACTTAACACTACGCAATCCATTTTATCACCGGAAGTCACAAGTATTGGTTCTATTGGCTCGGTTGGTGGAATCCTCAATAATCTTGACGCATCCGTAATATGCTATACAAGAATGAGCACAGAGCCAAACGGTACAGGTGAGGGATATGCAGATGGAAACAGTCGCAAGATTTCAACGTGTTACGGTTATCTCAGATGCAGAAATGCATCCATAGAAATTAGTGGGTTTACCGGAGATCAAGAAGCAGTGAATAACTACTTGAATAGCGGATTTTATTATGAATAATGTTTCACATGAAACATAGAAAGAGGTGAAAAATCATGTGGTGTCCGATTGGATTTGATAAAATCAATATCATTTCAAATTACTTCCAACCGTCTGGAATCAAGGCAGACAGTCTATATACTGACACGTTTGATCGTATGCTGTATGAAAGAGTGTGTTCTATATTTGATATAACATACAATGCAAATTTTGACATTGACTATTTTAAGTATTGCCTGCTAGGTGGGGGATTTATTGCAATCACATATACTGATGCATATGGAATGATTGCTCAGTATCCCGCGATCAGTGGATATGATATGTATTGCAAGCCAACGCTTGCAAGCATTAACACATATGCTACCAATGCAATCATAAGCTTACAGGATTTAAAGATTGGCAAAGATTGCAGCGTGATCTTTTTACGTCCATCAAGATGTGGAATTTTTGACATTATCGGTTATTATAGTTACAAATTGGCTCTGGTAGCTTCTGCGTTTGATATGAACGTATTCAACAGCAAGTTAGCTTTTATGATAGCTGCCAAAAACAAAAGCGCTGCTAAAACACTGGAAAAAGTCTATGACCAAGTGCAGGAGGGTAACCCGGCAGTTGCGTATGATGTTTCAATAAAAGAAAATGAGAACACAAACATGAGGGGGAAAAGTTCAGAACCGTTTGAATTTTTCAACAAAGATTTGAAAAACAACTTCATTTCAAAAGAATTAATTGAAGTGTTTGAAAAGCTTCTTGACCAGTTTGATACAGAAGTTGGGATTCCGTCTGTCGGTTCTGATAAAAAAGAGCGGTTGAATGTCATGGAAACTGAAAAAAACGACATTGAATCTGTGACACGACTTACTACATGGCTAGAAACCATGCAGACAGGAGTTGACATGACAAACAGTCTTTATCCAACTTTGAAACTAAACATAAAGATCAGAGACTACAAAAAGGCAGGTGTAACAAATGGGGATGTATAGAATTACGATAGCCGGACTTTATGAATATGATAAAAGCTTATTCGACAAGATGACTTTTCCGGCAGATGCTGACAAACAGAACTTTATTGACAGCTTGCTTTTATCCTATGGTGATTGTGAACCACTCTATCCGAATGGCGATTTTATGAAACAGTCAGCTATTCCGGCATGGTCAAAAAAATGGCAGGACTCCATTGAAAGGGTCTTTCTTGCATTAAAAAAAGAGTACAATCCAATCGAGAACTATGACAGACAGGAGAGTTGGGCAGATTCTCCAAACATTGAGCGAAACACTGTAACAGGTGGTAAGGACAAAAACACCTTACAAGCAGGCAGAGGATCCGTTACGTCAAACACAGGAACTGACAGTATGGAAGAAAAAGTGAGTGCTTTTGATTCGAGCACTTATCAGCCGTCAAGGGAAGATACAACCACTTATGGAAATAGTACAAAAATGGAAACTTCCGGACAAGATGTAAACGACATTGAGTATGGGCGAACTGAAAAAAATACAGAAAAAGGGACTACGACCCATACCGGGCAGATTCACGGAAACATAGGTGTGACAACGTCTCAGCAAATGTTAGAAAGCGAATTACAATTAAGGAAGCAATCGTTTATAGATTATTGTACAGGATTATTTGCCAGTGACTTACTGATTCTGGTTTATTAATAGGAAGGAGAGCACATAATGATTAATACGTATCCTCACGGTTCTATGCAGGACATGAACCTAGACTACTTATTAAAAGTAGCAAAGCAGGCAGGAGAGGATCATAAAGAATGGTCAGACATAAAAGGAACCGCACAAAAGCAGATTGACGAAGCAATTAAAGATTCACTAGATTCCGGAGAGATTGGAAAAGTAGTTGACGCTGCAACGAAAAAAATCTTAACGGATGAAATTGAACCATTAAAAGGCACAGTAACCGAACAGGGTAAACTGATTTCTGATCTTGAAAAAAGAGACGGTTTATTTGATTTAAGCGGCAGAACTATCATTATCGGTGACAGCTACACAGTAGGATATACCCCGGATGGAAACATAACTCCTTGGACAGAGCACTTTTTGGATTACTGCTCTATTGATAATGTAACTATCAAAAGCAATGGTGGTGCTTCTTTTTCAACATCTAACAACTCATTCCTTATGCTTTTGAATCAGATTGACGCTGATCCATCTGTAAAGCAGATCTTAGTTGTAGGGGGTTACAATGAGTTCGGTACTTATTCAGAAATTGAAAATGCAATCAATGCCTTTTATGGGGTGGCACAGACACGATTTCCGAATGCTAAAATTTTTGTAGCAATGGTTGCATGGTCAGTAGACAGCACCCAGTGGAACAGGTTCAAAATTGCAAAGAGTGTGTATAACACACAGCGGAAAAAATGGACCTATCTTAATGGAAGTGAATATATTTTACACGCTGACGGATTCATGGGCTCGGACGGATTTCACCCAAACACAACCGGACAAGAACGACTCGCTAGCTACCTTGCGGAAGCAGTAAAGACCGGCTCTTGCCATCCATCCTTTTATGATGTAACTTCAAACTTTGAAGCAGGAGATTTTATAGCAGCTCCAGGAAGTAGTTGGGTGATCGTTACAAATTACAAAGAAAACACCAGCAATATCATCTGGGGCGATTATGTTTGTTTTCCAAACAGCGGAGAACTTATTTGTAATGGTACAGAATACTATATCGGAAGAATCTATTCAACTTCCTTTGTTGGTGATGGAAACGGTTATACATGTTATCCAACAACTGTGATTGTAAAATCCGGATCTGATTTTTATCACATTCCGGCTCAGCTTAATTTCAGAGCGAGACAGATTTATCTCGCTCTGTATGATATTAGCGATGACAAACACAACTACAGAACCTTGACAACCGTAACACAGGTACAAATTCACAGAGGATCAATTACAATGTAAATGTTTCACGTGAAACATTTAAAAGGGATGCAAATTTGCATCCCTTTTTTAACTATATAAAACTTCTTTTGTCTCAAATGGCAACGGCAACCCTGTTTCCTTATCATACGGAATCGTATGATCCAACTCATACTCTGTATCGGATAAACGGATTGCGCAACCATACTCTATATCACAGCCATCAACAACTATTTTGTTAATTCCTTTGTTATACAGATATTCCGTTTTAAGTTTCCAACTTGGGTCTTTTTTCCAGTCGTTCGCACGACGGTAGTTTCTGCGATAAGTGAGACTATTCCTATAGATAAAACCTTTTTCGAAATTATTTATGTCATCATCAAGACAATAAACGCCGTCTTTTGGCACTCCTGCAACAGTCTGTTTTAGTTTTCCTTTTTCGCGGTAACAGTAACGCTTACTACCCATTGTTTTAAATTCATTGTAAATGCCGTCAAACTCGGCAATACCAAGTGTATGTGATTCCCCATTAAACACTACAGTTCCAAGTCCACGTTCTGTAGATTTTTTCATTACTTTATCATTATACTCAGCAAGTTTTTTTCTATCCCAGTCTGTACCCTTAACGGAATCGGTGTCTGAGTAATACCATTTTTTGCAACACTTCCCAAGTTCGAATAACTCAGCCTGCGCATAGGCTGTCACCCATACTCCCCATTGATATGGTAAAAAACTGTTACGACTTCTGTAATACTTTTGTAACTTTTCTTCATATTCTGATTCACTTAAAACATCAGACCATAGCCCAGTTTCATAATCTTCTTCAAACATGGATTGTATCATCTTTTGAACCATCATGCCGTAGATTCCATTTAGTTCGCCTTTTGAAATCATATATAACACAGGGTCAGCATGTTTCAGCGTATTCTTATGCTCAAATAATTCAATCATATAAGATATCAACCAATCCGGAAGATAGTCTTTCTTTGCTCTTATGACGTTTGAAACGTCAGCCCATTCAAAGTCATAGGCTTCAAAAATGACTTGCAAATCCGGATCCGTAAAGGGATATATGACAAGATCTGCGTTTACGATCTTGCCATTATCAAGGTTCAATTCCATAGCTTTCTTTTTGCTTATAATCTCTGCATCTGGAAATACACAAACTTTTGCTTTGTGAAAAGCAAGCGGTGGCATAGGGTGATCTTTTTTCAAACGTAATTTTTTCAGTCGGATATAGCCGGCAAAAGCATAACTTTCTTTTAAATCCATTATATCTTGTAAGGATAACTTTGTTTCTACAAAGTTTGTCATAGGAAACTTTTCATACGCCATTCTAGCTGGATAAGAACTTATAAAATCGTAGCACTCCACCGGTTCAGTAATTAACTGATTGACATAGTATCTGCTCGCATGAGAATAGGCGCCGTGATAGCAGGCTGTGAGTAACTCGTACTGAGCTAGCGTGAGTTGCATTGACATAAATTTCTTATGCCATTTCTTGTCCTTACGTGAACGTGATCTTGCTTGATTACGGATAAAGCCTGTATTAGTCAGTGGGGCAGTGGCTACGTTCACGTTTCTTTGTGATAAATAAAGTCGTAACGCTTTACAAAGACAAATCGTATCAATGCAGACGTATGTCATTTCCTTTACAGTACGTCCAGATTCCGGAGTTCTTTTCTTTTTATAGTCCCATGTACCAGTAGCTTTTTCAAGTGTCCCCATGTCCTTACAGAGACGTTCAAGAGTACGTTGAGTAAGTATGGCAGAATCTCTTATTTCAAGTCCAAAAGACTGCCATTGCATAAATACGTACCGGTGAGTTTTAACAGCTAATTTACGGTCAGGAACTCCAAACTTTTCTAGCAGATGATTCCTTAAAAACATATAATCATATGACAGATTATGGATATAAAATCGTACTGTATGCTCTTTATCGGCACGCAATGTGTCACAGATCCGGTCAATCGTATTGATAAGATTACGTACGTGATTACCGTACAAACAGCAATCATTTTCTATAGTTATAGTCCAATCAGTTACCCAGCCTATATCTTCTGTATCTGAAACATACGTTTCAGTATCAATCGTTATTATTTTTTCATAAAAAGACTGGAAGTGTCCTGCATTACTTTTGCGAATGAAATTACCGTCAAAAAGACGCATGTAATCATAGTCTTTATATGATAATACTGGATATCCTGCTATAACCATTTTTTTACCCCTTGTATTTATATTTTAATGCTTCTGCTTCTCCAGAGAATCCTAGTGACTTTGCTACATCATCCACTCTGTCTATGTCCGTACGATCTCTAAACTCCTCTAATTTGCTAATTATTTCACTCATTGTGTCGCCATCACGCAAGGCTTTACCAACGAATTCTACAGCCTGTTCAGAAGAGTATAAAAGACTTATAAGTTCAAAAGCATAAGACTGGAAAAAAGCACTCATTTCACTTGTATCTTTAAACTCAAGTCCATATTCAGACAGCTTCTCACGTCTCTTTTTTATGATCGACTTCCAACCTGGCACCGTAGAACTTTTTGCTTTTAAGACATTCTGCATCATTTGTACCTGCTTACGCATAGAAGAAATCTGCATATAAAGGACGTTCCGATCGCTGTAATCCAACTTTATTTTTTCTCTTATTCTTTTGTTATATCCGAACTTTTTAAGAATTACATTGTAATTAGCGTATGCACCGCCGGATTCAGAAGTAAATCCTGCTCTCTCTAAACGAACCATGCGCTGATTTAGACGTTTAGCCAGACTTGTATAAAGTCTGGCTAATTCTTTTTCATTGATTTTATATGGATTTATATCCTGCCACTTGGTTGTTATTCTTTCTGTACCCTTTAAAGCCATTGCTACTCCTTTCTGAACCTTGATGCAATCCAATCATCAGACTGTTCAAAACTACCATCCGGGTATACTACGATGCCCTTTACCCATTTCAGAAACATTGTTGGACGCTTATAGCCGGACACTTTAAACTCTCCCCATAGTCCATTATAATCCATGAATTCTGTGACTGCATCCGCTTTTTTCTTTGCGTAGTATTTATAAAATTCATTAACTTGTTTTTTACTTCTTTTCATTGTATGTTCTCACCTTTCCTAATTTTTATCCTTCTACCAAGAGTTTATTGAGTAGCTTGATTACTGACCAGTTTGTAGCCGCTTTATAGAATGTTATCTCTTTAAATGGCTTATAATAAGTAACAGACCAGTCCTTATATCCTGTTAGGGATATTTCAACATAATCTAAAAACAGAGATGGTATACACATAAATAATCTCCATCTTCGGATAATTTACAGGTATAGCCTTGCTTTTCAAGATCTTTAGCAAGGTGTTCGATATTCATTGTGTTCCTATTGTAGTATTGATTGTATTTCATATTCATTCACTCCTGACTTAATGTTCCGTATTAATTGTTGCAACCTA
>OGXU01001299.1_pt1 | contig 12696 bp, 10 predicted proteins | sample 1576381 | NCBI WGS metagenome assembly OGXU01 (sample SAMEA3541544, study PRJEB24748) | human gut metagenome | biome: human gut; feature: human-associated habitat; material: faeces | place: China | collected 2012 | reverse complement strand
AATGGGAAGCGTTGGGATTGTTTTATTTGTATGTTATGGGGATTTCTTATCAACATTTGGTAATTAGGGATACTCAATACATATCCCTAATTATTTGCAGCAAGGTTTCTCTTTCTTGTTTAAGGTTCTTTATCTCTATTTTTAGCCAATCAATTTCTTTGTTCTTTGAGGAAATCAATTCATCTACAACTCCCTTAGGGAAATAATTGTTATAAACGAAGTTGAGTATTTTATAAAGGTCATCTATTTCTCTTTTTTTAAGCTCTCAAATTGTTCTTTCTGTTTCTCTAACAGTTTCTCAAAGAGTTCAATCGTTTGTTCTATGGGAAAATTATTGAATGTTTGGTTATTACCAATTGCATTTTTTACACCGCAATTCTCGTAAAAATTATTTGTGTTATATAAAACCGTTTCTTCGTTATACTCTTTCAATCCGTCGGTAGTAACTCCTAATGCAGAGGCGATTTTTTCTAATCGTTCATCATCAATTTTCTCGGTTTGTTCCATTTTTGAAACAGCTTGCTTGGTTATTCCTAACAATTCGCCTAGCTCCGTTTGAGTCATACCGCGAAGTCTGCGTACACGTTCTATCTTTTTTCCAAGGTGAAGGTGATTTGATTTTATATTTTCTATTGTTTCCATTCTTCTATATATTAGATTGCTGAATCTAGTAGTGATTATTTCATATATTTTTTCAGGATCTCAATTTTATCTTGCTCACTTTTCAACAAACGCTCATATAACTCAACTATTTTTTCAAGTGGATTTATTTGTTGAACGATGGCGTATGTAGTAGCACCTTCAGAGATATTTGCATCCTTATAATTATGATGATTAATATTGAAAATCGTCTTTTCAACATCAAAGTCTTTAATGACTTCTTCGGATATTCCCAATACTTCAGCAATTCTTTTTAGAAAGCCTTCTTCTATTTCCTCTTGTTTCTCAATCTTTGAAATGACCTGCTGATTTACACCAAGATCGGCAGCCAGCGCTTCCTGTTTCATGCCTAAATATACACGAATCCTTTGTAAATTGCGTCCGACATGTCTCCGGTTTTCTTTCTCTTTTATTTCAACATCCATATTATTGTTCTTTAAATGAATACGTCTAGGCAAAGATAACAAGAAACAGTTTAATTCAAATGAAAGTGTGCTTTATTTTTTAGTGTATGTTTTTGTTTCTGTAGTTTTGGTTATTTTATTTGATGAAATTTATTGTTAGTTTGGGTAAACAATATATTAAACATGGTACTGAATTTTATCTCTAGTTTTATTCTTTGAATTGTACGGAAAGTAACTTTTAGTCATCTGATTTTTTGTGAGGAAAATATCTTCTTAAACATTGCAGAAGGATGATTATTTAATTTAGGTATCGTTTGTGAAATATATGTGTTACCCCTGGTAAAACTATGTAATTACATTATTTCTACAAAAACGAGTAAATAATTTCTTCTTGTTAATTATTTTAATTAGATTTGCAACTTCCGATAATACACAATTATAAGAAGTTAAGTGTTAGGTATATGGATAAGAAGTCATTAACAGAGGAAGATATAAAATTACGTTTTATAACTCCAGCTATTGTTGAAAAGGCAGGATGGCAAAAAGAACTCATAAAGATGGAATATTACTTTACTGATGGGCGAGTAATATTTCAAGGGAATGTTCATGCCCGGAAACAAGGAAAGAAAGTTGACTATTTATTGCATTATTCTGCAAATAATCCTATTGCTATAGTTGAGGCAAAAGATAATAATAAAGCTGTGGGAGCTGGACTGCAACAGGCAATGGACTATGCGAAAATTCTGGATATACCTTTTGCTTACAGTTCTAATGGAGACGGTTTTATTGAGCATGATTTTCTTACTGGTAAGGAAACTAATATTAATATAGATGAGTTTCCAACTCCTGATGAACTGTTAAAACGTTTACGTGATTCTAAAAAATATACTTCGGAAGAAATAAAGGCTATTGAAGAACCTTATTATTGGGATGCTCATACTAACATTCCTCGTTATTATCAGCGAATAGCTATAAATAGAACAATTGAAGCTGTTGCCCGTGGACAAAATCGAATTTTATTGGTAATGGCAACAGGTACAGGAAAGACTTTTACAGCTTTCCAGATTATTCATCGGTTGACAAAATCTGGATTAAAAAGGCGAGTCTTATATCTTGCAGATAGAAATGTCTTGATAGATCAGACTATGGCTCAAGATTTTAAGCCTTTTAAAAAAGTTATGACGAAGATTCAAAAGAAGAATATGGACTCTTCTTTTGAAATATATATGGCTCTATATCAACAATTAGTTTCTTATGACGAGAATATTCCCGATCCTTTTAAAGAGTTCAAATCAACTTTCTTTGATTTGATTCTTGTAGATGAGTGTCATCGTGGAAGTGCTAAAGATGAATCGGAGTGGCGAAAAGTGTTAGAGTATTTTTCTTCCGCAACTCAGATTGGTATGACTGCAACCCCTAAAGTAAAAGAAGGAGCTAATAATCTTGACTATTTCAATGAGCCTTTGTATACATACTCATTAAAGCAAGGTATTGAAGATGGTTTTTTAGCTCCGTATAGAGTAACTAACTCTTTTTTGAATATCGATTTAGAAGGATGGACGCCCGAGGAAGATGAGTTGGATATAAAAGGTAATCTCATTAAAGCTGGTTTTTATAACCGGAAAACATTTGGACGTGAGTTAGTTATTATGCAACGCCGAGATATTGTTGCTCGACGCATAACTAAAATGCTCCATAGAATAGGACGCATGACAAAATCTATAATCTTTTGTGCAGATATAGAAGAAGCGGAGGCGATGCGGCAACTTTTGGTTAATTATAACTCTGATTTGTGCAAGAAGGATTCTCGCTATATTATGCGTATCACTGGAGATGAGAATATTGGGAAGAAACAGCTTGATAATTTTATAGATCCAGATCAACCATATCCAACGCTCGTTACGACTTCCGAGATGCTTTCTACTGGTGTTGATTGTAAAACATGCGGACTTATTGTTATTGATAAAGAAATAGGTTCTATGACGGAATTTAAGCAGATTGTGGGGCGTGGTACTCGGTTGCGTACTGATAAGGGGAAGTGGCATTTTGAAATTCTTGATTTCAGGAATGTGACCCAATTGTTTAAAGATCCAGAATTTGATGGTGATCCAGAGTTGGAAGGTGGAGGGAGTAAAACGTATCCTCCATATCGTCCGCGTCGGACTGTATCACATGATCAACCTCAAAGGGAATATGGTCTCAAGAAATATTACATTAATGGAAAAAATGTTCAGATAAACACAGAAATAGTTTCATATCTTGGTGCTGATGGGCATACTCTTGTTACTGAAAGTTTAACAGATTTTACACGTAAGAATATTCGAGGTAAGTATGCTACGTTGGATGAGTTTATAAAGAACTGGACTGCTGCTGATAAGAAGAAAGTTATTGTTGATGAACTTAAAGAATACAATGTTTTACTTGATGCGGTTCGTGAAAAGCGTCCTGATTTGCTTAATGCAGACATTTTTGATATAATATGTCATGTGGCTTTTGATAAGCAACCACTTACGCGAAAGGAACGTGCTAATAATGTAAAGAAGAGAGATTATTTATCTAGATATGAAGGTGTGGCTAAACAAGTTTTAGAAGCATTGTTAGATAAATATGCTGATAAAGGCATTTTGGAATTTGAGAATGAGGATATACTTGATACCCCTCCTTTTAATACAATCGGTAAGCCTCAAAAGATAGTTAAGTTGTTTGGTGGATGGGAGAAATTTGAAAAAGCACTTAAAGATTTAGAAAACGAATTATATGTAGCATAATTTATGGCAGTTAATAATATAATAAAACGATTACAGAATATAATGCGTCAAGACGCAGGTATTAGTGGTGATGCACAGCGTATTGAACAAATGGTTTGGCTATTCTTCCTAAAAGTTTATGATGCACAGGAAGAAACGTGGGAGTATAAAAGTCGCCGTGAAAAAAAGGAATTTAAATCAATTATTCCAGAAGAGCTAAGGTGGAGAAACTGGGCAGTTGATAATGCAGATGGGGAAGCACTTACTGGGGACGCTTTATTGGAATTTGTAAATGCAAGGCTTTTTCCTACCCTTAAGGCCTTACCAGTAAATGAAGATACTCCAAGAGGCAAAACTATAGTGAAAGAAATCTTTTCAGACCTTAACCAGTACATGAAGAATGGAATTTTGCTTCGTCAAGTGGTTAATGTCATAGATGAGATTGATTTTTCAGATGTTGAAGACCGTCATACATTCGGTGATATATATGAAGGCATTTTGAAGGATTTACAATCTGCGGGGAATGCCGGAGAGTTTTATACTCCTCGTGCACTGACTGATTTTATGGTGGAAATACTAAATCCTCAACTAGGAGAGTCTTTTGGAGATTTTACGTCAGGAACGGGAGGCTTTCTTACATCTGCATTAAATCATTTGTATAAGCAAGTTAAAACGACAAATGATGTTAAGTTATTCCAGACAGCCGTAATAGGGCAAGAATGGAAACCTTTGCCATATCTTTTATCAATCACTAATCTTTTAGTGCATGATATTGAAGCTCCTAATATTATTCATTGTGATTCTTTGGGTACAAGGGTTGGGGATTTTAAAGAATGCGACAAGGTTAATGTTATTGCAATGAATCCACCTTATGGTGGTAGTACTGAAGCGAGCGTTAAAAATAACTTTCCTTCAGATATGCGTAGTAGTGAAACTGCGGATTTATTTATGGTATTGATAATGTACCGTTTGAAAGCCAATGGTCGTGCGGCAGTAATTGTACCTGATGGATTTTTGTTTGGTGTAGACGGTGCGAAGCTTGCAATTAAAACGAAGCTATTAAAAGATTTTAATTTACATACTATTATTCGTTTGCCTGGAAGTATTTTTTCTCCTTATACAAGTATTGCTACAAATATTCTTTTTTTCAATAATGAAAGGGTTGAAGATGCTCCTGATGGGTATTCAACAAAAGAAACTTGGTTTTATCGTCTTGATATGCCTGATGGATATAAGCACTTCTCTAAGACAAAACCAATGAAGTTAGAGCATTGTCAACCAATAAAAGAGTGGTGGAACGATAGGAAAGAGATTGTAAGCCAAGATGGAAATGAGAAATCTCGTTGTTTTTCTGTTCAAGATTTGATTTCACTTGATTGTAATTTTGATCAATGTAAATTTCCTAAAGATGAGGAAGAAATCTTACCACCTGCAGAATTGCTTGCTAATTATTTTAAGAAGCGTGCAGCTCTTGATTATGAGATAGATAAAACATTGGCTGAAATACAGAAGCTGCTGGGTATTGAAATCAAACTTGATTAATCCTTATGAATGGTAAGCAATTAAAGAATAGTATACTTCAGTGGGCTATACAGGGAAAACTTGTACCTCAAGACCCTAATGATGAACCTGCATCGGTTTTGTTAGAGAAGATTCGGACAGAGAAAGCTCGCCTTGTTAAGGAGGGAAAAATTAAGAAGGATAAGAACGAGTCGTTTATTTTTAGAGGTGATGACAATTCCTATTATGAGAAGTTTCTCGCTACCGGGGAGGTGAAGTGCATTGACGAGGAGATTCCGTTTGAGATTCCAAAGGGATGGGAATGGAGTAAACTGTCAAATGTTATAGAACTGCTATCAGGGCAAGACTTTATTCCTGAAAAGTATAATTCGAGTAATCAAGGAATTCCCTATATTACAGGAGCAAGTAATATTGTGAATGGGAATTTGGCAATAAATCGTTGGACTGAAACTCCTACGGTAATAGGAAAATTAGGAGATTTACTTATTGTTTGTAAAGGTTCAGGAGTTGGGAAAATGTGCATCTGTAATGTAGATAAAATACATATTGCTAGACAAATTCAAATTATTAGAAATTTCTCCAATGCGATAAGTCTATCATATGTTAAATCTGTAGTTGAAGCTAATTTGCAAACGATAATTTCTAATGCACAAGGTGTTATCCCTGGAATTAGCCGTGAGCATATATTAAATCTTCTAATTCCACTTCCACCTACTAACGAGCAATATGAAATAGATAAAAAACTTCAAGAAATATTACCTTTTATCGATCGATATGCAAAATCTCAAGAGGCATTAGATAAATTAAATGTAGAGCTTCTAGGAAATCTCAAAAAATCCATCCTACAAGAAGCTGTTCAAGGTCGGCTTGTACAACAAATAGCAGAAGAAGGAACTGGCGAAGAGTTACTTGAACAGATAAAATTGGAAAAGCAGCAACTCATTAAAGAAGGCAAGTTGAAGAAGTCTGCTTTGACTGATTCTGTTATCTTTCGTGGTGACGATAACAAGTATTATGAGCAGGTAGGTAAAAAGTGCTTAGATATAACAGAACAGATACCTTTTGAAACTCCCAAGAATTGGGTATGGACAAGACTTTCTCATATTGCAAACATTTACACTGGCAACAGTATTAGTGAAACTGAAAAGAAATCAAAATTTACAGATGTTATAGGACGTTATTATATTGGAACTAAGGATGTTGATTTTAATAATCGGATTATTTACGATAATGGCATTGCGATTCCAAAACAATATGAACCTGATTTTAGACTTGCTCCCAATAACTCAATATTGATGTGTATTGAAGGTGGAAGTGCCGGAAGAAAAATTGCAATACTGAATCAAGATGTATGTTTTGGGAATAAGTTATGTTGTTTCTCACCATTTGTTGGAATCGGGAAATACATGTACTATTATCTACAGTCACCATCGTTCTTTGAACTATTTAACCTAAATAAAACGGGCATTATAGGTGGTGTAAGTATAGCAAAAGTAAAAGAAATATTAATACCATTACCTCCGATTAAAGAACAACAACGCATTGTTGCTCAAATAGAAAAACTATTTGAGCAACTGCGATAGTTCATTTATCCGTTTTGCAATACGCTGCTGTTCTTGATAAGGTGGAATACCAATAGGCAGATTGTAGAATAACTCTTTATTGAGGTGCGGAATAGCCGCACCTCTTTTTGAATTTCTCAAATCCTCTTTATAGAACAGAATGAAAGCCAAAATATATGGTTTCCACATAGCCGAAGAGAGCCATAACTGTTTGAATGTACTCCCCATATACCCATCTTGCGGAACAGTGAAAACTTCACCTGAATTTTCACCATCTACAAGAATGATGTTATCTCCGGCATAGACAAATTTTCCTTTCTCTACAATGGTAGCAGATGATTTACCACGTAGGTATTTTGCATCCAGACAGATGCCCTTTCCGTTTCTTTTTTCACCGTCTATCAGTTGGCATATATCTTTCAAACGTAGCACAGACCAATTGTTAGGATATTCAAAAGGAAGCTCAATCTCAACGGTTTGCGCATTTATCCTCTCATAATACTTGCTATTGCTTTTTCATACTTTTCTACAATTCTATATTGTTCAGACAAAGGAGGCAAGGGGAATAATAATGAATTGAGGTCTTCTTTATTGAATCCCGCTTGGGCGCAACGACTCCGATTGACAATTTCATTTTGATATATTGAACTACAATAATACAGAAAAATATATTTCTGAAATATAAGTCGGGATTCGTATAATGGGATAACTTTTGCTAAGGCTACATTATAAGCTCCATATTCTGCATAAAATACTTTTCCTAAAGAAGCCCCATAACGAGCTAACAGAATATCTCCTTTTTGAGAAATCTTACTGGCTGTAGAAAGCGGTATATATATAGGTTGTGGGTTAGAGCCATAATCTCTAATTTGAAATAATCGTATATATCCTTCTTTTTCTCGTTCAATAAACTTAGACTTTGGAGGTTGGGAACCGCCTGAAATATCAAATAAGTCATTATGTCTCACCCATACCCAAGTATTAGGTATATCAAATGGTATTTCGTCAGTAATATCTTGTTCTGTTTTACCAATCTTCTCGAAGTACTTGTTATCGTCACCACGAAAGATAACAGAATCAGTCAAAGCAGACTTTTTCAACTTACCCTCTCTGACGAGTTTTTCTTTTTCGGTTTTAATCTGTTCAAGTAACTCTCGGGCTGTACCTTCCTCTGCAATCTGTGGAACAAGTTTGCCTTGTATTGCCTCTTGAAGAATAGATTTTCTTATGATAATAGGCAATTCTCTATTTAGATGCTTCAATTTTTGATAAAACTCCCCATATTTTATAATCGGTAATGCTATGTTTTTTACCTTTTCTACGATTGCTACAGTTTCATGGAGGTTAGGTACAGGGATGAGTAGATTAGAAATTTTTTCTGCATTTATATTGCATTGTTGAACACCGATTGTTTTGACTTCATTACAATAATCTCGTGCATATGGAGTATTTAGCAATAAATTTAAGTACTCCGAATTAATAAAAATGGGACGTAATAGTATTAGATACCCTGCAAATATTGCATTCCGTTGTCCTCTAAAAATAGCTGTTTTACCAACTAATTCAGCACTGTTAGTCCGATTAAACAATAAATCACCATATTGCAATAATAGCTTTTTATTGTCATCCAAATCATTGCTATAAACAAGTTTGTCAAATACAATTTCTCCGTCTTGAATATTCCCCATCCTAAGAACAGGCAATAAACCAGATGGGACAGATTTTTTTGAAGTTCCATATTTGGGAGGATAAATAAGCAATGAAAGTCTGCACCATTCCCACCCCTGCGGAATCTCAAACGGAATCTCGTCATTAATGCATTTTACCTCGCCTGTGGCGACAATCTTCTCATAATAGGAACTATTGCTATTTTATTATGCTTATCTTATGACTGATAGTTTAATTGTATTATTAATTAAAAACAATCATGGTAGAAAAATTTGAAACCTTTCTTCGTCAGGGTAATATGGCGGATAATACGATTTCTGCATATCAATATGCAGTAAATGATTTTTATTCTCGTCATAAAGATTTGAATAAGAGAAACTTGTTACTTTACAAAACGTATTTAATTGAAACCTTTAAGCCTAAAACTGTAAACTTACGAATTCAAGCTTTAAATAAATATCTTGATTTCGTTAATAAAACGCGGCTTCGCCTAAAGTCGGTGAAAGTACAACAACGTTCTTATTTGGAAAATGTGATTAGTAATGCTGATTATATATTTCTGAAAAACAAATTAAAGAAAGAAGAAAATCAGGAATGGTATTTTGTTGTGCGTTTTTTGGCTGCTACTGGTGCTCGCGTTAGTGAATTAATACAAATAAAAATAGAGCATGTGAATATTGGTTATTTTGATATTTATACTAAAGGTGGGAAAATTCGCCGTTTGTTTATTCCAAAGAAGCTTAGAGATGAAACTAAGGTTTGGCTAATTGCTATTAATCGTGAAAGTGGTTATCTCTTTCTTAATCGTTTTGGTGAACGAATTACAACAAGAGGGATTTCTCAACAATTAAAGAACTATGCCGAGAAGTATGAACTTAATACTAAAGTTGTTTATCCTCATTCATTTCGACATCGTTTTGCAAAGAATTTTCTAGAAAAATTTAATGATATTTCTTTGTTGGCTGATTTGATGGGGCATGAAAGTATTGAAACTACTCGTATATATTTAAGAAGGACTGCCTTAGAACAGCAGGAAATTGTGGATAAAGTTATTACTTGGTAATAGTTGTGGTTTAGTTAATATTAGCAGTTTACAAATCATTGGTTGCAACTATTGATTTGTAAACTCTATTATTTAAGGGAGATATGGTGTTAGTGTGATTTTAGTATCTCAATAAGTTTATCTCCAATAATTTTCTTCTCATTACTACCAATAGTAGACAATCTCACCAATGGAATTCCGTATAACTCTAAAATACGATCCTTTTTAATATCATGTTCTGACTGACTTGTCCCCGATTTATGGAATGTATATCCATCTGTTTCAATAGCCAATATCGGTTGCTTGCTCACACGATTATAAATTAGAAAATCGATATGAGTGTTTATATTTGCAGCATATTTGCTTTCCTCTTCATTCAATAGAGAATAATCCTGAATCAACATATAGAGTGGTAAATGGCAAATGATATTCAAATGACGCATATTGATATTCTCTTTCAGGATATCTTCAAGTAAGGCAAATGTAAGATTCTCGGAATCGTATTCGGATATTTTCTTGTGTTTCTTCAAATAGGCAATTCGGGCATCTGTGTATTGCTCATATAGATAATCGAATATAGAATGAATTTTACTGGTGGAAACAGTGCCATTGTTATATTCGATATAAGCAATCAAATCGCTGATATTGCAGTCTTTGGGTTGTTCGTTTCCCGATACGACTAAATAGAATTGTGACTTAGCCCGCGAAACAGCAACATTGAGCAGGTTTGGATCGTCGGAAAAGGAAGTGATGACATCGTCGACAGTGGTCATAATGATAGCATCCTTTTCTCTTCCCTGAAACTTATGGACTGTTGCGACATCAATATCCTCTTCAAGTGCGGATTTTACTGCATCTACTTGTTTGTTATATGGAGCTATGACGCCAATTTCATCTGTTTCATAAGATAGATTCGGTAGTACTTCCTCTTTGATAACATTTATTTCCCGTTGATTCATGTGACTGCGGGAGTGGTTACCTTTGGCTGTCCGTATGGCACAAATGACATTCTCTTCTCCTTTATCACGTGTCATGATGACAAGATCTCCACCATAAAATTTCTGATTACAGAAGTTGATGATTCGAGGATGGCATCGATAATGTTCCCGTAACAAGGTCTGCGGTACAAATGACCAATCGGGGATAAAGTTTAGATGACTTCGATGGATGGCTCTTTCTCGTCCAAAATTGGCATATGTTTTTTAAGCGCTTCTATAATTCTTTCTTTTTTATCCGTTTTCATCATTCTCAGAATCAATTTAGGATATTCATTTGATGATAACTTTAGAATACCTGAAATTTGGAGGTGTAAGCTTTTCCGATTATAGATTTTCAGTAGGTTATCATAATCTTGTGATGTAACTATGGCATCAATTTTCTGTTTAGATTGGTTATATATTTGCGGAATATCAATAGAATTCACAATCTTTTGTGCTTGCGCCTCTAAAGCTTCCATTGTATTTTCACTAGGTTTTGTGTAACATTGAAGTTTATGGCGGATTTCTCTAGAACAAATAGAACATAGTTGTAAATCATATTCTCCTTTAAACTTGTTGAATAAAAACTGTTTTACCTGATTAAATGTTTCATTAGGTTCTAATGCTTGGTTCTCTGCCACTAGTTTTATTATATCCTCGATTAGGTATAAATTTTCGACTTCAGCCACATCTAGCGTGTAAATATTCGATTCCTTATAGCATGAAATCTCCGCTTCTGTCATATAATCACGATCTATTAGCCCTTTTATGCTGTAATTATGCATGTTTTTTATTCGCTCATTATTGAATGATTTTGTCATTTCTATGACTTTAGAGCAATCATGGCATGGAATTATGTTATAGTTACTGTAAACGAAAGGGTATAATTGATTATCGTAACTTCCTCTTTCTCCTTCGACAAATAGAACAGGTTTTCTATTGCCTAATACCTCAAACATTAAACTATCAGGAATATTTTCATCGGGATCTAATATTTTAATATCCCATCGATTATTGCCAAAATATGACTTAACCCATATTTTAGTTGCTTCTTTTCTTGAAGCAGCAAAGTCTAAATCATGAGTTATATATATGAATGTTTTGTTTGGACAGAATTCTTCAATTTTATCCCATAAACGATACATAATAGATTTGTGCAAATGTATTTCAGGTTCATCTATTATGATTGTCATATCATTCGGCGCAATAAGGCATTGACCTAATAGATAAATTGTTACTCTTTCTCCATCAGACATTTCTTTGGCATGATATTCCTCTGATGAAGTGGTTTTGGCTTTTATCTTTGCATCCTCAAGAATAATTTGTCTATGAGGATATATAGCATTCCATATAGAAGTAATTTTGTCTATAATCATTTGTGGAACATCGGCTTTCGTTTCACCTCTTTTTTCTTTATCCTTACAGTCTATAACATAAGCTCTATCTTCTTTATTTAAACGGGCAAAGATAGCAGATAAAACGCTGTCATAATCATCTATTAGTTTAGTAGTTAATCCATTCCCCCAATTCCATTTGTAATTTTTATCATGGTGAAGTTCTTCACCATAATATATTTTATTCCATGCCGCTTCTTCGCTTTTGATAGTGATACTATCCGGGATTGACAATGCTCTTTGAGCTGAAATTCTAAGGACTTCTCCATTTGCTGATTGCTGTTCAATCCAAGCACCTAGATGGCTTTTTCCACTTCCATTTGCGCCTACAATAACAAAATTTTGTACACTCTCAATTTTTGTAGGTTTATTGTTCACAGGTATGATTATAGACTTGTTACTCATTGTTTTTTTCTGATAAATTATTGTATTTGATGTTTGGTTCAGCAGTTATGGTGTATGAACTGCTTTCAGGAAACTCATATTTCTTCGGGGCTTTCTGATAAAGAGGTTCTGAATCATCATTATCCGTTCATTGTTCGCATTGACGAATGACTGTTTCCAAAGCATTAGCAGCTTCCTCGGGCGGATATTTATATTTCTTCAGCAACCGCTTTATCATTTTGCGCATTCCGGCTCTGGCAGATTCTTTTTTCTGCCAGTCAATGTTAGTTATCTCTTAATTTAGCTTCTATCTCTTCAATGGTAGGCATGGTACCTT
>OGXU01001297.1_pt1 | contig 12703 bp, 9 predicted proteins | sample 1576381 | NCBI WGS metagenome assembly OGXU01 (sample SAMEA3541544, study PRJEB24748) | human gut metagenome | biome: human gut; feature: human-associated habitat; material: faeces | place: China | collected 2012 | reverse complement strand
TTCTGTCCACCGCCCGATGATACACCGAGCGTACCGTCTTGATGTAGGTGGACACAGTGTTCCAACTGCAATTCCTCTGCCTGAGGAAGTTTTCGAATCTCTTCAGTACGGTCGGGCTCAGCTTGCGCATGGGCATCGGCTGCCATTTGGTGAATGCCGATAATGCATTCACCGCAGACTGGTAGATGTGTGCCGTCCCCCACCTGCCGCCTTCCCGGAGTTCCCTGATGACTGAGGAGAACATCTCCTGTAAGGTAATTTCATTTCTATTCATTTCCAATTTATTTATAAAGGGTTTATTCTGCAATATAAATAAATTAGATGAATATAAGGGAGACGAATATATTTCTTATATTTGCGAGAAACTTTGCATTGAAAATTGCAATACGAATACACCATACTGACTATACTCATTGGTGGAATTAAATAATTGAACACTATATGTCACTGCCAATAAACATAGAAGACCTGCTGCATCGTAATAAAGTGGAAAGTAATCGGGTGGAGTTCAAAAAAGGTTGGAATCCTGCGAGTATATACCATACTATTTGTGCTTTTGCCAATGATTTGGATAATCTTGGGGGAGGTTATATCATTGTAGGTGTAGAAGAAGAAAACGGTATGCCCAAACGTCCTGTTGCCGGTGTGCCGACTGAACAGTTGGATAAGATACAGCTGCAGATGGTGGGTTTCAATAATCTGTTTGCCCCATATTATCTGCCACGCATTTCTGTTGAAGAAGTGGATGGAAGAAACCTTGTAGTAATATGGGCACCTACAGGTGTCAATCGTCCGTATTCAATCCGTATGGATGTGACGAATGGCAATGATAAGCGAGAAGCTTTTTATATACGTTCTGGTACGAGTAGTATTGTTGCTAAAGGTGAGGTACTCGATGAATTGCGGGATATGGCAAGCCGTGTGCCTTTTGATGGGCGTGGCAATCCTGATATCAAAGAAGAGGATATTGATTATGTATTGATTCGTGAGTATCTGCAAGAGGTAAGAAGTCGGATGGTGGGTGAATTGAAACACCTTGACACAATGGATCTGCTTGAACGGTTGGACTTGCTGATTGGACCTACAGAGAATCGGATGATAAAGAACGTGGCTGCCATGATGTTTAGTAACCACCCCGAAAAGTTCTTTCCATATACACAAATATCCATTGTGGTTTTCCCTGAAGGTAAGATACAGAACCCTAACCGCTTTTCAGAAAAGACGTTCAAAGGCTCTGTTCCAACAATCATTAGAGGAGCGATGCAATATTTAAAAGACGTTGTCATAACAGAATATGTCTCGAAACCGAAAGATAGGATGCAGTCGGAACGGTGGTTCAATTATCCGTATCAGGCACTTGAGGAGAGTGTTGTCAATGCGATGTATCATCGCGATTATCAGGAACAGCAAGAAGTGGAGATAACTGTAGAACCGGAAGGGATGAGAATATTAAGCCTTTCAGGACCGGACCGTTCTATATCAAACGAAGCTTTGCGAGAATGTAAAAGTCTTCATTCACGTCGATACAAAAATAATCGCCTGGGCGATTTCTTGAAAGAACTGGACTTGACAGAAGGTCGCTGCACCGGAATTCCTACAATACAAGATGAACTGGCTAAAAACGGTTCACCACGTGCTTCTATCGAAACCGATGAGGAACGCAGTTACTTCCTCATGTTCATACCCGTACATGAAGGATGCGGTAATGTAGTCAGAATGAAGGACAATACCGGAACATCACTGAGTAATATGGGGCAGGATGAAGCTAATGTTGCCCAAAGATTGCCCAAAGATTGCCCAAAGATTGCCCAAAGTACACTGGAAGCAATTATACAAGATCCATATATAACCATTGGACAGTTGAGTGAAGTGCTAAAACTTTCTGAGAGAACAATAAAAAATAGAATAGCGCTGCTTAAACGGGAGGGGCTGATAACTCGGATTGGCAGTAGAACATCGGGGTACTGGGAAGTTGTTTAATAACGTGTAATAGTCAAGTTCTGACAGTTGGTTTATTATCGGAGGTACTATAAAATAAAAGAAGAGTGGACATAATCTTTTTGTGAGACTATATCCACTCTTTTATTTATTATCGTCTAATTAACTTGTTTACTTTAGTTATTAGTGATATTAGTTACCTTCGGTAGACTTAACATCCATGTAAACTGCAGTCTTGACAGAACCCCACTTGTAATTTACAGTAATAGGAACCTTTATCTTGAATGCTTTTACATTGTTGCCGATATTCACATAAGTCAAGGTACCATAGTTAGCAGTAACAGTAGAATTAGCTTGGGTAATCTTGATATTATTATTTACATCTTTCAGTAACTTGGTTTCAATATCATTGTTGTTCATATTTGTAGTGATGCCATCAGTATCTGCTACAATTGATTCTACATCATAATAAGCATAATAACCAGTACCATCGTATTCTATACCGCTTGCGCTTGTACCCTTGGCGAACTTGTAGTCTCTCCAATCTGTCAGATAAACAAGGTCAAGTACATTTACTGTATAGCCGTCATCTGTAGCGTCTACAAAGAACTGTCCCTCATTTGCATGTACATTGATCGGACGTAAGAAGTCTGCATTGAACTTACCGTCAGTCATCGGTAAACGCATATTGCATTGGTTGGTCAATACCATATCCATCTTGGCTGAGAATGGAGTTTCGTTATGAGAATAAGTATTCAGTATAGCCTTAGCTTCATCAGTTTCTTGATATGCAACTTCAGTACCTTCAATCTTAGCTACAGAAGCACCATCAGCAAACAGCTCTTTACCATCATTAGAAACAGTCAATGTATAAGTCTTACCATCATTACCCAATACTTCAACACCTTCGTTTTCAGCTGAGAAGATGTATTGGTAAGTAATCTTGTCTAATTGGAAGTCTGCACTTGCAGTTTCGTTACCGCCAACCAATTTGAATGAAGGTGCATTACCTTCGAATACATTGTCTACATCAACCTTGAATGCGCAAGTGTGACCATTGCCCGGAGTTTCTACATTCATTCTCACATTGCTCATAGAATTGTACCAGTAATCAGCATTCTTGCTTCCGTCATCGAAGCTTGCAACCGGAGTCTTGACAGTGGCAGTGAATGTGACAGTAACGTCTGCACGTGACTTATCATTCTTAGGCACATAAGTAGCAGTAGCGATTAACTGACCGTTATTATTTGCGACAGCATCCAATTGGTCTGTATCAGTTACAGTCCAAGCCAAACATACTGTTTCAACATTAGGATCGGCATCGTTCAATTCAACGATTTCACCGAATTCGTCAGCCTTCAAAGTTGCAATCTTTTGACCAGAAGCATTAGTGCTACTAGATTTCAGTTCATAAATAGCATGGAAGTCTTCCTTGGTCAAGCCTAACTTTTGGTAGATGCTAACATTCATTTCATCGAATGTCAAGTTATATGTCTTAGGAGCGCATTGCAGCTTCAAATCACCACAAACTTTATTGTAGTTAGTACCTGCAACTTCACCTCTTGTGATTTGAACTTTAATCCAACCAACGTTTACGACTTCACCGTCAGAAGCTCTTTGGAGTTCTACGCGAACCAAAGGCATACGACCAACAGCAGCGATAGGATCTTGGGTAACATTACCTACCTTGGCAGTCAATACACTACCATTCAGATTTGCAAAGAAGCTACTTTGGAGAGTCTTGTTGTCACCTTGATAATAGTCAGACAAGCTATAAACCAACTTCAAACCATAATCTGCTAATTTGTCGTTAGCAATAGTCTTGTCACCTGTACCGATTTGCTTCAAAGGATCTGTATCTGTCCATTCTGTATAGTGTGTTTCAACATATTGAGACAAGTCAATACCATTGATATTATTGTAAGCAACTTCGCACATGGGCTCTTCATTGATTGCATCTTCAGCTTTACCTATAAGACTGCGGGCATTATCAGCACCATATAAATGTGTACGATGTGTAGCAGCGTCTTTGGCATTAGCTAAAACAAAATCCTTCATAACAGCTTTGTAGATAGCGGCATAGTCAGAAGCAATAGTCTTGGTTCCACCATTTACTTCAACTGTTGCTTGCAAGTTTAAAACAGTAATCTTGGAAGCATCAATCTTTTGGATAGCTTCACTATTACCTTTAAATACAACTTTCAAGATGCCATTATCAATGGAGCATTTTTCCAAATCAATATCAGCAATCTTAAATCCGGTTGCACGGGTACCAATAAATTCTTTGTCGTCAGCGTTCAGAACTAATGATTTGATTTGTTTCATTGTAACACCAACCGGATTTACGTGATAATAAGCTACCATATCCGGAGTGATATTACTTTCTGAAGCAGGTGCTGCAGGAGCGTTCCAAATTTCCCCCTTTTCAGTTACTACTTGGCTGTTTACAGTCCATTTGTCGTAAGTCAAGTTTGTAGCTCTCATTGCTTCAACACCATTCAAGTATGCTTCTGGAACAAATACTAAGCTTGTCAAAGGAAGTGCATCTGCAATATAGAAGGTTGATTCTTTGCCATCTACTGTAATTTTATAGCCTACAACGACACCGTCTTTTTCAATGAGTGCAATACTGCTAGTAGGAATCTTTACACTAGTCTTAGCGCCATCATACAAAACTTCCCCTTGAGCATTTACAGTTAATTTAGCGGGATCAAATTCTGCAGCTCCAGAAGGAAGATTAGCAGAAGAAACCTCTTGACCACCTTTCTTCAATACAATCTTTCCATCTGCTACTTCAACAGTATACTCAGGAAGGTTTTGGGCAATTGTGCAAGAAACTGACTTATCATTAGAATCTACGATAGTCAATTTACCAGTAGTTGAGTCATAAGTTACGCTTTTTACTCCAGCGTTCCCAATAGAAGTTTTTAATTCATCGAGGCTTTGGTTTATTTGACCGATTTCGTCGTCGATACGGTTGATGTCATCATCATAGTCTTTACAACTGATGAAAGACGTCGTGGTAGCGAACGCCAATGCTCCCAAAAGCACCACTTTAACAAATCTTTTTCTCATAATCGTTTTTAAATTACATTAATAATATATTATTAAACACTCTATATCAAGATATATTATAAGTATTCATTGTTTATTCATTTCTATGCAGATTTGTTTATGCAAAGTTTTAATTTCTTTCCGTTACTTCGCAGGTAACGGGAACCATCTTGAATCAATTATGTGAAAAGAAGTTTAATATAGTTGTAATGCCCCTATAATTGTTTATAACATTTTAAGTGATGAAAGATGAAAAGTGGCTTATAGGTGGAATTCTGATAATATGACCGAGAGGTAAAGTTACGATAAAGGGAAATCAAAATATTTATAGGAAAAGAAAGACTTAAAGTGTTATTTTGTAGAGTTTTGGCTTAAGGGGAAGTTGTTGAGAAATGAGCGAGAGAACTCTTCCCTTCAAGAGATGCTTCTTGCGGGAGGAATAAATATAGACACATCTAGGCCGCTTTATCAATAAAAATAAAAAAATCTATGCCGAGATTCCATTGCTTTTTACAAAAGAAATTACCTTCTCGTTTGCTTCATCAATCTTCTTGTCGTTGAAAGGTTTGAGATAGGTTTCAGTAACATTTATCGATGAATGTCCCATCGCTTCGGAAATAATGCCAGGGTGAATCTCACAATAATATGCCATTGTGGCCCACGTGTGTCTTGCCGAATACGAACTAAGATGTGAACTCATATTCAAATGTGTTTTTAAAGCTGACAGCTGATAGTTAAAACGCCTCAAAGCTGATTGATACTCTTTATAAGCCGCTTCTGTACCATCCTTGCTACGTAATATTGGGAATAAATAAGGTGAGTTCTCGTCCTTATTGGATACCATGTGTACCAGCTGTAAGGCTTCAGGGGATAGAAGTACCCGTAAGGTGCGACCAGTCTTTCTTCTACGATAGGACAATACATTCCCTTGCAGGTCTTTCTTGTGCAAGAAAGCTAAATCGACAAATGGGAGACCACGCATCATAAACATAAAAACAAATAGCATTTTGGCCTTTTGAAGGTTTGAGGAAGGAATCCTTTTGGACAAATCCATTTCTGTCCCGCGAACTAAAGTTCCTATATCCGAAGCTTCCAAAGCTCTTTTCTTGTCTGCTTTAGTTCCTGTATACACATGTTCAAATAATCTAGGAGTATAACGGACACATCGTAAATCTACAGCTCGATTGTAAGCCGAGCGAATGACTTTCATATAGGTAGAAACGGTGTTCCAACTGCAATCTCGTTGACGCAGGTGCATTTCAAAACGTTTCAAAACCGCTGGATTCAATTTGCGCAGATGCAAATCCCGATAGTTATTGAATGCGGAAAACACATTCAATGTAGATTGGTAAATATGGGCTGTTCCCCATCTTCCATTTTCTCGAAGCTCTCCAATAATAGTTGACAGCATTTCTTGTAAGGTAATCTCTTTCATCTTCAATTTAAATTATACATTCTCTTATTAATAATATGTATAAGTACAATCCCTTTATAATGCAGAACATACGTGCAAATACACTAATAATTGGGGCGAACAACAATCCCATTAACAAAAAAGTGCGCTTAAATGCAGATTTTTCGATTAATTATAAAAAAACAGCATTATTATTTGCTCATTTATAGAAAAACAATTATGTTTGCACGGAAAATTCCTCCGTTACCTGCGAAGTAACGGAATACTTAGTAACAAAAGAAGTATGCGAAAGGGATTCAAAATGAGAGATTATTCACTTTTTATTTTTTTAAATTTATAAATTTAAAGTTTTCAATTATGAACAAGAAGTTTCTAAGTGTAATCCTGTTCAGCGCCTTAATGGTGGGCACTACAGGAACGTTTACGTCTTGTAAGGACTACGATGATGACATCGATCAGATCAATAATGAGTTGACCGAGATCAAGTCTTCATTAAGCGCTTTGCAAGCAAAAGTTGACGCTGGTAAATATGTAACCAACGTAACTAAGAGTGGTGATGGTATTGTTGTAACATGGAATGATGGTACAAGCAGCACTATCGAAACCATTAAGGGTGACAAGGGTGACAAGGGTGATAAGGGCGACAAAGTAACTATCACAATCGATCCTACTTCTAAGAACTGGATGATTGACGGCATAGATACCGGCATTTGTGCAGAAGGCAAGGATGGTGCTGGTACTTCTGGAACCAATGGAGTTGATGCTAAATCTCCGTCAATCAGTGAAACAACTGGTAACTGGGTAGTTTACGCATGGGATTCCGAGAAACAAGAGTATGTAGGTACTGATACCGGCGTTTCCGCTAAAGGCGCAAGCGCTTATGTTGTAGACAAAGGTAACTATTATGAATTGAACGTTGCCGTTGATAAAGCCGGAAGCGCTTATACAACTGTTAAATTGCCAAAGACTCCGGTAGTGATTACAGAGATCGAAGTGTTGGGACAAATTATAGAAAATGCTGATGGTTCAGCTAAACTGACCGCATGGGGTAATGCTGGCATTCCTTACAACTTTACATTGGTAAGTAAGGCTCAAGCCAAGGCATGGAATGATTTGGATGGTTCCAAGAAGCTGAAAGAAAACCAGGCTCTGTCAACATTGAGCAATAGTGACTTGTTAATCCGTATTGCTCCGGCAGCTTTGGATGCAAGTGAATTCTCATTCAAGATGGTAAACTCTAAGTTGGGTGAAGCCCCTATGACTCTGGGTGCTCCTGAAGCTTTCAATGGTTTGCTGACAAGAGCTGTTTCCGGCAATGGCTTATGGAAAGTTGCTGTATCTGCTAACGAAGGTGAAACATACAAAGATAATGCTGCCTACAATGCAAACTTTACTTATAAGAGTAATCCTATAGCTTATGCTTTGCAGGAAGCTGACGGATTTGCAACTACATACAATCTTTCTTTTAAATATGATAATTCTATTGATTTGACAGCTGAACCAGTAAGCATCAATGATGAAGCTTTGGCTACTCTGCCTAATACAACACCAGTAACTGTTGGTGAAATGCTGACTGTAGAATTTGATAATCCGCAAAATGTATACGATGCTTACATTGAAATTGATGAAGCTACTCAAGTGCGTTGGGGAATTACTGACATAGAAGGCCTTAGCTTCAAGGTCGGCAAATTGGCAGACAACATTACGACGACTTATTTCCCAATCATAGTTCATTATGTAACGTTAGATGGAAATACAGCCTCAACAACTTACAACATTAAGCCGGCTAAGACATTGAACGGTGTTACTGTTCTGGAATCTCAGAATATTGAAATCTCTGCAACTGCAGCCAATAACAAAAAGGACTACTCTCTTACTCCGATGTTCGAAGATTTGGCAGGTAGCGCATTAATTCTGTGGAAGGCAGATGTAGAAGACAAAGCTATCACTGTTTATCGTGTTGAAAGTACTGGAGACGTAGTAGAAGCGGGTCTTGCAAATGCTGTTACGTTCGATAAGTCAGCATTGAAAGACATTACAAAACTGACTCTTAATGTAGACGCTGCTAGAACGACAGCTTACAAACTTGACAAGAGTTATTATGCTAAGATTGACTTCAAGGATGCTAACGGTGAAATTTTGAATACCGTTAAGGTTCCGTTCACTTTGTCAATCCCTGCATTGTCTAAGTTCCTCGTTAAGGAAAATGTTGTATTCGGCACTACTTCTACAGGTAAGGCTTACATGAATACGGAAGACCTTGTTACTCCTGCAGCAGGCACTCCATATGCATCACGTTACGCATTCAAACATGCATTCAACAAGTTTGATAACGTATACGCCAATAGCTCTACGATTACATTTGCAATCGATCCTGCACAGAAGATTAACAACGCTGCAGTTGCAAATACCCATGCTAAGTTGACTGATGCAAGCACTAGTGATGTTGCAATCGAATTGATTGGCGACAAAGCTTACCATACACCTATCAACATCGTTATTTCAGATGCTAAATATTTGGGTATCTATGCATACGGTGAAACTGAACGTGCTGCCAATGCATTCAAACTGGATGTAATGAGCCCGATTGAACAAGGTACCGTAGAGGCTGCAAGTGCTGCCGGCATCAGTGTAGTTGCAACATCTGAAGGCGTTGCTAAGTTGTACGAAAAAGACTTTAAGGCTGCTACATATGCTGGTATTGCCTATAAGATCTTCAAAGACAAGTTTGCTGCTACGGGAGATACTGAAGCAACACTGTACACAAGCCCATACATCTCCGATGTTACATTTGAATCTGCCAATACCAACGTATTTACGGTAGAAAAGAATGGTGTAGGAGCCAAGAAGAACGGCAACAAGGTTGAGGAAGGCTATGTAGAAGTTACTCCGAAGAATGCCGGATATGACACTACTGAGAAACTGAATGTTACAGTAAAAGACATCTGGGGCTATACAAAGAAAGCTGATATCAATGTAACAGTTAAACCAAATTCTGCAAACTAAAATATAAACAGAATCGGTCTAACCTTTACAAATAGTAAAGACGAGTTAAGGGTGTGCTATTTTTAGCACACCCTTTCTGTATTCTCCATGTTTCATCGTTACTTTAATATTTCAGTTAATTTATACCCGAAAAGATATAATCTCTTTCTCCTTTAATCTTTTTATACCCTTATGGGTGTAATAATGAAAATATATTCTATCTTTGTACCCCAAAGGGTATAAAAATGGAATATACGGAACAAACAACATTATCCAAATATGTAAAAGCAATGCGTAAGCAGTACAATCTGACCCAAGTGGAACTTTCGGAAAAGTCTGGAGTAGGCTTGCGCTTTGTCCGTGAATTGGAGCAGGGCAAACAGACGTTGCGGTTGGACAAGGTAAACCAGCTACTGTCTTTGTTCGGTAGCGAAGTTGGCGCAGTACCCATAACTAAAACTGATGAATAATGAAGCGGGCATTAATAAATCTCCGAGGAATAAAAGCCGGCATCCTCACAGAGGATGAGGATGGCTATACTTTCCTATACGATAGGGAGTTCCTGCAGTCGGATGTTGCAGAAGCTGTTAGCCTCACATTACCCTTGACAGAAAAGTCCTATCACGACAAAGTGCTGTTCCCTTTTTTCGACGGGCTGATACCCGAAGGATGGCTGCTTGACATTGCGGAAAAGAACTGGAAAATAGATGCACGTGACCGAATGTCTCTGTTGCTGGCGTGCTGTAAAGACTGTATCGGTGCAGTGGGGGTCGAACCTATAAATGAGGAGGATTAAAGAATGGCAAGATGTCTGTATTGTTACAAGGAACTGAATGGAAATGAGAAGGATTTCCACAAGGCTTGCTCAAAAAAGATATTCGGGACACTAGAGGCGCCTATATTGCCTTATACGCACAATAATCTCAATGATTTGGCAAGGCAGGTAATTCGCAGTCAAACCACACTGACCGGAGTGCAGGCCAAATTATCATTGGATATCAACAAAGGAAGTAAAAACGAGCCTGGACGATTTACGATTGTAGGCTTATGGGGGCGCTATATTTTGAAGCCGCAAACCGAACGGTTCGGTAATCTTCCCGAATTAGAGGATCTGACAATGCATCTTGCGGAAATAGCCAAGATACGAGTTGTGCCACATAGCCTCATCCGTTTTGAGGATGGTGAATTATGCTATATCACTCGACGCATAGACCGCACGAATGAAGGGGGAAAATTGGCTATGGAGGATATGTGCCAACTTTCTGAAAAACTCACTGAACAAAAATACAAAGGTTCTTATGAGCAGATTGCGAAGCTAGTGCTGAGATATTCATCCGCTCCCAAATTGGACTTGGTGAATTTCTGGGAGCAAGTCGTCTTTTCATGGATAACCGGTAATGCCGACATGCATTTGAAGAACTTCTCGCTTTATAGTCCCCAACAAGAGGTATATACGCTCACACCAGCATATGACATGCTGTCTACCGCATTGGTGATGCCTGAAGACACCGAAGAACTTGCACTTACACTAAACGGCAAAAAACGTAAATTGAAGAAGGCTGACTTTGTCACGTCCATGCGGGCGTCGGGATTGGACGAAAAAGTAATAGAAAACCTTTTCAAGAAACTCTTGAAAGTAGAAACCAAATGGATGGAGTTCATCACTCTCTCTTTTCTACCGGAGGAGATGCAAATATCATATAAAGACATGATAAGTATAAAACTCAATATGCTGAAATGATACGAAACCCAACAAGGATTTCCTCTTTCTATCACCCTTCTCTCTTTACTTCAATCCACCTTCTGAAGAAAGGATCATCCAGTTCATACCCCTCATTACGTATCACATATCCTTGTTGTCCAAGTCGCTTCAAACTACTGAAAGCAGTACTTGGAGAATCAATACCGACACCTCGTAGAAAAGGAAGACTGGACGGAGTCCCCATCTGCATAGTTAAGCCTATCAAAACTTTTTTATCTGTTTTATTGAAAGTGCTCCATAAACGTTCATAATCCATATCGTGCACATGAGTCAACTCCGTAATGGCAGTTTCCACCAAAGTATCACTGTAACCGTTTTGTTTCCAGTTATTCCATGTCTGGTAAGCCAGTTGCTGGGTGTAATAGGGATGACAATTGGTGAACGACAGAATGCTGCGGCCTATCGTTTCAGCATCCATATCCTCACCCAAGAGAAGAAAGCCATTCTTGAGAAACTCATAGAAGTCATCTTGAGGAATCTTACCCAACTTCATCAAATATCCAAAATGATAGAAAGGGGATTTCTTTTTCTCGAAGATTTCCTGCATCATCGATTCCTGGCTACCTAAGAAAATGTAATTGGCATGGTTGTAAGTCTGTAGAATAGACCGCAATTTTTTATCCAGATTCTTGTCCAATGTACGTATTTCTTGGAATTCGTCCAGTACTACAATCGGTTTCTTGTGTGGATTCTTCATTCCCAGTTTATCAATCAGTGTGAATACATCCTCTAACAGAATGAAACCATCCATTGACGGCTGAAATGAAACTTCTATGCCATCCGTCATGGGATTGGTTGAAATGGTGGGGATAAAACGAAAGTGAGTGATAAGATGCTTCAGACGTTCCATAGGATATTGTTGAAGCACAATCCGCAATAATCGTGCAGCAAAGTCGGCAGTGTCTGTTACCAACTGCAGGTTCAACTGAAAAACGGGACGTGACAATCCTTTCGTCACTTTTTGAACGAGGCTGGTCTTGCCGAAACGTCGTGGACTAATAAGTATCAGGTGATTCTCACTTGCAAGTATCTCTCTTACTTTTTCTTGTTCCGCTACTCTATCCGTAAAGTATTCACCGTCTACAATCGTACCGAATTTAAATGGATTATTCATATTGCGACTTTTTTCAATGCGACTTTTTTCGCAAATATAAGAAATATATTTGAGTTCATTCTGAAAGACTGGCTAAAATGAAGAAATACATTATAAGCTTCTGTTTTTCTTCATTTTATTGTATATACTTGTAAGGCAAACCCTTTATAAATAAATTGGAAATGAATAGAAATGAAATTACCTTACAAGAGATGTTCTCCTCAGTCATCGGGGAACTCCGGGAAGGCGGCAGATGGGGGGACGGCGCACATCTACCAGTCAGCGGTGAATGCATTCTCGGCATTCACCAAATGGCAACCAATGCCCATGCGCAAGCTGAGCCCGACCGTACTGAAGAGGTTCGAAAACTACCTCAGGCAGAGGAACTGCAGTTGGAACACCGTGTCCACCTACATCAAGACGGTACGCTCGGTGTATCATCGGGCGGTGGACAGAA
>OGXU01001288.1_pt1 | contig 12733 bp, 6 predicted proteins | sample 1576381 | NCBI WGS metagenome assembly OGXU01 (sample SAMEA3541544, study PRJEB24748) | human gut metagenome | biome: human gut; feature: human-associated habitat; material: faeces | place: China | collected 2012 | reverse complement strand
GCCTGAATGGACTGGAAGAGGCCAAACAAATCATGACTAACGAATCCGACCCGGACGCTGCCATTTGTTCTTTTGGAATTTACAATATTCATCAACAGACAGGAATTACCGAAGGCGGCGTGCTTGGCATGATGCTGCTTATCAATCACTGGTTTGGCATCTCTCCTTCTGTTATCACTCCGATACTGGATATTTCCTGCTATCTGCTTGCCTTCAAATATTTGGGCGGTAGATTTATCAAGATTTCCATTATCTCTACGCTCAGCGTCTCTTTGTTTTTTGAAATTTGGGAATTATTCCCTCCGGTCATTCCGGATCTGACACCTTATCCACTTGCCTGCGCTTTGCTTGGAGGTATTTTTGTCGGAATCGGAGTTGGTCTGATCGTTCGGCAAGGCGGTTCAAGTGGTGGTGATGACGCGCTGGCACTCACAATTTCAAAAGTGACGCGTTGGCGCCTTTCCAGATCCTATCTGTTTACGGATTTTCTGGTACTTGGATTGTCTTTGTCTTACATTCCTTTTGAACGAATCATTTTTTCTGTAATAACTGTTATGGTATCGTCACTATTGATTGATTTTGTCCAAAATTTCAATTTAGACGAAACTTCTGTACCTGCCAGCGAATAAATAGGAGATATGCATTATGAAAAAATATTTTAAAATTGGGGAAATCGCAAAACTTTATCACATTGGAACAGATTCTTTGCGTTATTATGAAAAACTTGGGATTTTGACTCCCAAGCGCAGCGAAAATGACTACCGGCTATATAGCCTTCATGATATTTGGCGTCTGAATGTCATTCGTGACCTGCGAAATCTGGATTTTTCAATGGAACAGATTAAAGACTATCTGAATAACCGCAGCACAAAATTAGTACTACCCTTGATTAATATTTCGTGCTGATTGTCAAGCATTGACCGGCCTTCTTTATTCCAATAGGGTCCCATCAAAGACTCAGACCTTCCAACTACCGTCGTATAAGTACTTTTCAACCCCTCGCAACAACGACCGATTGAAGCAAACAAATAATAATATTTTCCCCTTTTATGGATATAAGTACCTTCGTACGCATCACCTGCAACTCGTAACGGGCGGGTATTTTCTTTCAAAGACAACCCATCATCCGATAACTCTACAGCATAAATTCCATGAAAACTTCCAAAAAACAAGTATTTTTTGCCTCCATCTTCTATGTAAAAAGGATCGATACTATTTCTGACTCCTATTTCATTACTTCGAAAAAGCATCCCATGATCTTCGAACGGTCCTTGAGGAGAATCAGAAGTAGCAACTCCAATTCCACAAGTCCACTCGCCACCCCATGTAGACATTGAGTAATACAAGACATATTTTCCATCAATCAGATTGATATCGGGTGCCCAAAGGCTTCCATTAGGTACAAAATGCGGACGTGTATTATCAGTGAAGGCAGTTCCCTGAAAACTCCAGTCGACTAAGTTTGTAGAACGATAAATCGGCAGATTACGGATATTCTCCGTAGCATAAAGCCAGAAAGTTCCATCAGAGGCACGAATTACGGTAGGATCAGGCAAACTTTCATCTATTATCGGATTGTGATATCTATTTTGTGCCACTCCCCCATATGCCACAAAAGACAAAACAATAGATGCCCATATTTTTGTTTTCATAATAATAAAATTATAAAATTAAGGATCAACAGCATAAAAAGAGATATTTACACTCCTTTTATGCTGTTATATTAACAACTCTTTTACAAAGATGAGGAAAAGAAACGAGCCTGACACGCAAAAATTATTCAGAAAAGAAAAAAATCTAACCTTTCATTGAAAATTTTATTACATGTCACTTTTAAAGCAATAGTTTCCAGAGCCTAATTCAATTATCCAATTATCCCCTTCACACTGTATACTATGAGCTTTTGCCATTTCTGGTTTTTCGGGATGTAGAGATAAAGGAATATACAACGTTGCAGAACAGTTAGCAGGAATAGTAACATTCCACGAAAAACGTCCTTCAGTTCGAGTCCAGTTACTAACAATTTTACCAGATACAGACTGATAAGAAGCATTGACATAGTCCAGTCCGTCCGGGAAACATGGCTTCATTTCAATATGACGGAATCCAACAGATTCTTTTGAATTTTTTATGCCTGCAAGGTTTTCATAATACCATATCAGCAAGTCACCTAGAAGCATAACATGATTAGCCGAGTTCATATCAGGTGCTGCTGTGTCTCCATTCCATAATTCCCAAATTGTAGTAGCTCCTTTTTCAATCATATATCCCCAGCTAGGATAGTCTGTATTAGTCACAATTTTATAAGCAAGATCTTCTCGACCATGTTCTGTCAGTCCCCTCATTAAATGCTGTATTCCTACAACTCCTGTGCTGACATGCCCTTTACAATCTTTTTCAGTCTTTTCGACGACATTATTAAAAACACGTTTTTCGTAACCATCCGGTACTAACCCATAACGAAGAGACAACAAATTTCCCGTAACTGAATTATTTCCATACTGGGCAGTTTCATAATTGAAAAAGCGTTTATTATATGCTTTCTTCAAGGCCTCAGCATGTGTCTTATAATTGTCAATATCTTCCGAATGACCTGATATCCGAGCAAAATCAATCATTTTATACAACAATCCATAAAATGTAGTACTACCTAAAATCGCCCCATCAGTTTTTCTCATCGGATCTTGAGAGTGAATCAATTCCGGAGCTTCTGGAGGCATACACCAGTCGCCCCACTCATCACGAACCACAAGTCCGTCTTTCATTGAGTTCTTGTAAATATACTCTACCCAGCGTTTCATTGAATCATAATGTTTTACGATAGCAGTAGCATCTCCATAATGCCGATACAGCATTTCGGCTGCTAAGATATAAACAGACGGCCATGTCACATCTCCTGCATAAATAGTCCAAAAACGAGGAGATACGGCTGAAATTACACCATCCTCACGTTGGGATTCTTCTATATCCTGCAACCATTTGCGGTATAACAACGCATTATCAAATACAAAACTTTCCCCCCAGCAGCCGGTTGCACGATCACCAAGCCATCCATGGCGTTCATCCCGTTGAGGACAGTCTGTCGGCATATTATGATAGTTTCCTCTAATGCCCCAATAAGCATTTTTGAAAATCTGATTGATAATAAAATCTGAAGTTTCGAAATGTCCTGTCTGCTGCATTCTGTCATACATAACCTCACCAACAAAATCTTTGATATCAGGATCTCCTTCCACGCCATCGATTTCAACATAGCGGAAACCATGATAAACAAAAACTGGTGCCCAAGAAAAATAGCCATCAACAGAAGGAGTAAAAATATCGGTAGCTTTCGCCGAACGTAAATTAGCTACATACAATGTACTATCAGGATTTATGATTTCAGCAAAACGCATAACAACTTTTTGCCCTGCTTTTCCTTTAAAAGATGCTTTCAGTCTGCCTACCATATTCTGTCCCATATCTATCAAGACTTTTCCTGATGCCAGTCGGGTAACCGATGACGGATGAATGCGTTCCATAATGGCAACTGACGGAGATGGCTGAGCAAGCAATCGTTTGCATGGAACAGACATTATATCCACATTCTTCCATGTAGAATCATCATATCCGCTCAAGTTCCATCCGGGCAATTCTTTCTTCATATCATACTCTTCTCCATCGAACTCATTATTTGCGACAATCGGTCCTTTCGATGTAACTTTCCAGGTTTCATCCGAAGCTATGATTTTCTTGCTATCATCAGTGTATTCTATTTCTAGTTGCGCCAATAAACGAGGCAGACCAAATCCTTCCATTCCACTTCCTCTCACCCAAAAATATCGTCCATTACCGAGGATAACTCCTAAAGCATTGTCCCCTTCCTGCAATAAATCAGTAACATCATACGTATTATAATATACTGTTTCAGAATAAAATGTAATGGAAGGAGTAAGTAAATCTTCACTCACACTTTTCCCATTCAGAAAAGCCTGATAATATCCTAATCCACTAATATAAAGCGTTGCACGATCGATATGAGACGAAGCCTGAAAGTCTTTTCGCAAATATCTGGCAGCCAGCCGTGTATGAAGTTCCGTCTGTGACTCTCCTGAATTTGACATTGCATTTTCACCAATCCATTTAGCATGCCAGTCTTCGGCATGCAACATTCCAGTAGAAAATCGTTGAATCGCACTCCAACTACTCATTCCATGATTTGTCTGCACACGAACTCTCCAATAATATTCTTCGCATGACTGCATTGGCAATCCTTCATACTCAATCTGCATTTTATCCGATTGAACCAAACCTGATTCCCAAATAAGATTATCACCACGTTTAAGGTCACGCAAATCAGCAGCTAACTGAATTTCGTACCCCATTTGTTTTACATCTTTTACATCAGATGCCAGCTGCCATGAAAAATGAGGATTTTTAAGATCTATTCCTAAAGGATTCTCCTGCATTTCAACTCGAGGGTATACCACCGATACCTTTTTGGCCATACATAAAGAAAGGCCCACAAACAAGAATAAAAACAGTATTTGAAATTTCTTCTTCATAAATATTATCGAATATCAAGATTAACAATACATAATAATGAAAAAAGTATTTTTCAAACAATAAAGTCTGTATAAACTCCATGATAAGTTATCAAAACAGAATTTATACAGACTTTTTTAAGAATAACAGATGAGATTATTTTACCAACATTTTATCCATCAGGACTTTCATCCAGTATCCACCTATTACAGAACGAGCACGGAATCCTACCCATTCTCCGCTATCTGTATGATGCCAGTCACTGATAGGAACACGAGAAGGAGTTTCATTGATATATTTATACAAAGGATCTACAAACTTCTGGAAAGTTTCCATATCAGAAGCCATTGCAGCAGTCCACATAATCCAGTCGGACTTAGTATATTCCTTACGGCTATCCAAAGGCAGACCAAAAGCATTTTGTTTTGTCAGATAATAGTTGATTTCCTTATCGATAACACCTGGGAAAATATTCAATCCCCACATTTTATCCCAAACCATATTATATTTCTGACTCCAAGTATTAGCACGGTCGAAAGCTAAACGGTAATGATCGTTTTCTCCTGCCATTTCCATCCATTTCTGAGCCATCTTCTTTGCTTTTTCTGCATACTCGTCTGCCACATTATTCAGGCCCAGCATCTTAGCCATTTCACTATATCCAGCAACTCCCATAATAGCTTTTACAGAAAGATTGGCATTATGTGCCCAATGTCCTGCAAAGTCATCTGTACAAAGCTGGTTTTCCGGATCCTGACCATATTCAACCAAATAATCAGTCCAGATAGTAAGTAAATCCCAGTACTTTTTAGCATAATTTGCGTTACCTTCAGCTTTAGCTATAGCAGCAGCCAGAATAACCATATTACCACCTTCTTCTATCGGCATATCACCTCCGTAAACCTGACCATTAGCAATAGGATAAGTTCCTAAATCATGAGCAGGGAAAGGTTTATTCCATCTGCCAGTTGCACTATATTCGAAAATACTTGTCATCATTGCTTTTTGCAAATCAGGATTATAAGCAAGGAACAAAGGAGCAGAAGGATATGTTAAATCTACAGTATTAATACATCCATTACTGTTGTTTTCTTTAGAGAAGAACATTAAATTACCTTCTTTGTCTGTAAACAATTTATGAGCAGCCATTACCTGACGATATGAAGCAGCACAAATTTCAGCATATTTTTTACCTCCAGCTTTCTCTGCATCTTTCATGATCATAGCATCAAAATCACGGCAACGTTCCATTACATTCTGATAATTTTGTTTTGCACGTTCAAACGCATCAAAAATAGAAACCTTGCCATCATGTTTCCAATATGCCATACGACGTTCATACATGTATTCGATTGAATATACGTCATCGTATCCGATCATCATGAAGCCACTCTTTCCTGTAGATGAAACATTTCCCAGATCTTCAGAATAAGCCATAGCCGGCATTTCATCGGCATTACGCGTAACTACCTCATTTTGTCCAGGCATCAATTCACCCTTGCTTGCAAAAACAGCCTTCATGTCGACATAGTCGCCCAAACTCACAGAAGTATTGGCACCATTATTACCTGCCAAATAAGCATATCCCCAGTCTATGCAAATCAAATCGCCTTTACGACCTGTAATAGGCTGATCGATGCTACCAGCCTGCACATAACTGATTCCGTTTTTCTTAATAACTTGTGCTCTGGTTGGCTGAGTCATCTCATTAATAGTAAGCTGTGGAGTTGTCTCAATATAAACTTGAACATCATGATTTTTCTTATCAGTAGATGTAGCTTGATAAGAGATATAGTTGATAGGAGTAGAAATCAAATCAAGATCATCAATCAACATAGGAGCAGTAAATACAACATCCAGTTCTACCGGTCCACATGTAAAAGTATAATAAGTCTGAGTGGGTAATACGTCTACCGACTTTTGTATAGCGATATTTTCAAATCCGGCTGTTTCTTTATTAGTTGTATATAATCCAAAATCGACATACGCTCCTCCGGTTGTATTATGGCAATGTGCAGCGATGACATTCTTTCCTTCGCGCATTTTAGCACGTACCTTGTCTGATAATTCCAAAACAACATTATTCTTCCATGAATAATCGGTAGCAACCAGTTTTTCTCCATTGAGATACAATTCAAAGACATCATCGTGTGAGTATTTAAGATAAATAGGAGTATCTGCCGGAACATCATTCAAATTAAACTCACGACGTACCCAAATATCTTTCGTATTCCAGCTTGTCCGTACCACAGGCATATCGTTCGTTCCGAAAGCTCCCTTTCCTTTTTTCCAGCCTTCGGCATTATAATTCACAGCTGTCCATTCACCTTGAGGTGCATCAAAAGTATAATTACCTTCCCATTCTTCACTTCCGGCCATAGGCAATAAAGATTCAAGTGCCTGTTTTCCCATGAAACGATACACTTTTCCATCTACACGCACAGCACCAATAAGTGATTTTTCATCATTAGTCCAATGTCTGGTTGTACCTTCATTTAACTTATCATAAGGTGACCAAATAGAGAGATAAGGATCAGAAGTTATTAAAGGTACAGAAGGAAGTCTTAAATCTGTTTTCTGTACAGGAGTAAATAAATCTGTTGCCTGAAGCTGGGCAAACAACCCCATAGCAAACAAAGTTGTAGCTGTAAGTTTCTTCATTGTTTTTACTTATTTTGGTATTAAATTAATTAGTGTTCTTGTTTCTAAAAAAACAACCGATTGAATCCACAACCGATTCAATGTCATTTTGTAAATCTTTTAACCAGATAATGCAAAAGTATGCTGTGATGATAAAAAATAGCGGAAATAATTGTTCAAAAAATCGAATTTGCAGTTCAAAACAATTAAATCCGCTATTAAAAAATTTATTTATATGATGATAATGAAAACTTTACCATTCAATAGCCTGATCCTCATCAGGAATCTGAGTATTAATCTTGCGTTCAAGAGTCATTGTACCTTTTACATGATATGGAATTTCTCTATCCTTAACAGATGTATAATCAACAAATGTATATTCAATATTGAATATTACATACCGATGTTTCAAATAAGGAAGTTCTTCATCCATAATTTCTGCAATGGTATATGCTGCCTGATCTTTCTTTAACTGCTCCAACTTCAGATTCTCATTTTTAGTAGACAGTTCAACCATTTTGGTTTCAGGATTAAAGTAAAAGTTTACCTTATAATCTTCACGATTTATTAAATCCTCTTCCATAGCACCGGCATAAAAGAAAATAGTATTTTCATCTACCACCTGTCCTGTTCGGGTATTTCTCACAATCGGATTAGCCTGATCATAACTACCATCTTCATTTGAAATGAATGTCTGCAAAGTAGTTGTACTATATGTACCAGAATAATCGTTAAACGGCTTGATATTCAACAAAGCCTTAGCATAATTCTTACGAGGATGACCAAGGTATATTCCCGGTTCATCTACAACAGTCAGAGGAAGAACCCAGTTTCTAACCATATTAATTCCAGTAAGATCGAAATCAATAGGCAATGTAGTAACAGAAACTCCCTGCGGTACATTTACTGTACCAGGAAAATTATAATGCTCAGGTGTAAGCTGTAAGAAATATAAATCTTCACGGCCAAAACGTTCATTATTCAAGATTCCCAACGTATCATTATCTACTTCTACCTTCACATTCAAATCTTTCTCATTAAAGGTTGAACCACTTATGATAACCGGAAGCTGATAGGTAACCTTTCCATCTTTCTTATAGCGAATATAAATATCAGTTACGCCATTAGAACCAATGGGGGCCTTAAACGATACATACTGCTCGTACTGTTCATCTTCCCATTCATTATTGCAGGAAACCCAACAAAATGAAACAAGCAATAAAATAATATAAGAATATATCTTTTTCATTATTTTTCTGTTTATAGTTAATTAATCATTATATGTCCATCCTGGATTCTGAGTCAATAAACGGTTACGTTTTAATTCACTATGACTAATAGGCCAGAAATACATTTTCCGTGAAAAGTTAGTAGGCAACGAAGGTACCACTACCGGAATATGGAACAAATCTTTATACTGCTCTGTCATCAACGTATTGCAGCCATAAATAGGTTGAGATTCTTCTTTTTCTGCATCTTTCCATCGGCGCAAATCATAATATCTATGTCCTTCTCCCATCAACTCAATCATACGTTCCCGTTTAATTTTTTCCCGGAACAAATCTTTACTTGCATATTCGGCAGCTGTATAGTCCGGAATACCAGCACGGCAACGGATAGGACGAATACCTTTTTTCATTTCATTTATATCACGCTTTATGGTATAAGTCTTGCTTCCATCCCATGACTCTATATTATGTGACCCATCAAGCTCATTTAAAGCCTCAGCATAAATCAATAATATTTCAGCATAGCGAATAGCAGGTTCCGCTTTTCGACGTATTCTACCCATATCTCTATTTTCATAAGTGTCATAAGGGTGTACAAACTTTTTAACGCCAATACCGGTACGCAACCAGAAAGCATTATTATTGTTATATCCATTACCCATACCACGATAATAAAAGACCTGCTGATTTCTGTTCGCATCATTCGATTCATTCAGCAAGAACCAGGTTGATCCATTATAAGCGACTGAAGCATAGAATCGTGGTTCACGCTGCACATATTGTAAAGAAACGCCAATACGATGTTCACCCAATTCCGGATAGTTTTCCTGATTTGTTTCATCAACAAATCCCGTTTCACGTACAGTACCATTAGCACCTCCTATTTCAAGGTCTTTTCCAGGACAATCCGAACCGTCATTCATGTAATAAGCATCACACATTTTTTGAGTCAAACCATGCGTATTCCAACCGGTCGCACTAGTAGGCAATTGGTGTACTACCATTATATCAACTCCTTCTGAAGACTGGTTCTGGCCACGTGTAAAAATCAACTCATAATTATCAGAAGCACTTACTTCTCCATCAAACAATGAGCGATAAGATTCAAACGGATCAATATCCTGCCATCCATCAGGCCAAGTATGCTCAGAAAAATCTCCGTCCTTATACGGTTCAATCGTCACAGGATATCCAACAGAACCAGAAGTACGTCTTCCCAAGTGATAAAGATCATATCTTTTCCCGTTAGCCTGATTTCCAGGCAATTCCATCACATCAAGAGCAGCAGCTGCAGCTCTTGCCCATTTAGTTTCATCATACTCCTGTGCAATCAAATGTTTTCCATCGAAATTTACCATATCACTGAATTTTTCAGTATCACTCGGATGAGGATTATTGATAGGGCTCGCAGCATACAGCAATACTTTAGCACGTGCAGCCAGAGCTGCTCCTCGAGTAGGACGAGCGATTGCTAAAGGACCTCTCTCCAATGGTAAATCTTTTGCTGCAATTTGCATTTCTGATGCAATAAAATTAGCCACTTCATCATAGCTGGAGCGTGCTACAGCCAAATCTTCATACTCTTGTGTAAAATCCATACCCTCATCAGGCATAATAGGTATAGGTCCATATTTACGCAACAACAGCCAATAATAATAGGCACGTACAAAACGAGCCTGTGCCTTATAGTCAGCACGTTCTTCTTCTGTAAATTTTGTATTACGATCTATATTATGTATAAAAACTGAAGCTTGGTAGATACCGGTATAGCATTCTCCCCATGGACCTTGTTCCCATCCTTCATCATACTCACCATTCTTCCATTTTTTATATTTATCATCACGGTCACCAAAATACATATCATCTGCAAAGCAATACATCGTAAAACCCTTACTTGATACATCTGCTTTGACACCTACAAGATGTGAGTAAGCATCAGATAACCATCTTTCCGAATAATCACGGTCGGCAAACACCTTTTCGATAGTCATACGATCTCCAAAGTACCGGTCTGCATCCAGTTTATCTTCGCAAGAAGACATTGAGAGCAAAAAAAGTGCAGAATATAATAGATATTTATTTTTCATAAGACAAGATTAAATATTAACAGTTAAACCAAATGTTAAGCTTCTAGACAATGGATATTCTGTACCTGTTGAGCTATGCAATTCCGGATCCCAAAGTTTAAACTTAGAGAATGTCAGAATATTGCTTCCACGGAAGAATACACGTATATTATTGAACATGATTTTATTTACAATCTGCTTGGGAAGTGTATAACCAAACTCCAATGTCTTCAAACGCAAATATGAACCGTCACGCAACCAGAATGTAGAAGCACGGTAGTTATTACTGTTTCCTCCAAATGACAAACGCGGATATTCTGCATTCGGGTTTTCTGTTGCAGGATTACCTGATATGTCAGCAGAAATCCAGCGGTCAGATTCGGCCACATCCTTCAGCACATTACCCCATTCACCTGAACTGAATGCATAGACAGTAGGACCATCAATAAAGAATGAACTCTTTCCTGCACCCTGGAAGTGAACGTTCAAGTCAAATCCTTTCCATGTACCAGAAATACCAAAACCATAAATCATATTCGGTCTGGTAGTAGCTCCAATAGCTACACGGTCGCCATCATTTACTACACCATCACCATTTACATCCTTATATTTAATATCTCCCGGCTGTACGGTTCCAAATTCCTGTTTCGGGCTATTACGAATATCATCATAATCCTTGAAAAGTCCCAAAGCTATCAATCCTTTAGCCTGATCTACTCGATAACCTTCTTCCATCTGGTATGGATATACATTGTTTTCTTCATCTTTTTCCAGAACGGTATTCTTGCTATATGTGATATTACCTCGTACAGTTATATCAACCTTTCCTATTTTCTGGCGATAAGCAAAATTACCATCAAAACCTTCAGACAAGACGCTACCAACATTTGCTCTTGGAGTGATACCCGAAAGACCAATAATAGCAGGCAGATATTTACGTTCCATCCAGATTCCATCTCGCTGTTCATGGAAATAATCGACTGTTGCAGTAAACTTATCATTGAAAAGTGAAAGGTCTACACCCACATCATGTTTGGTAGCAACTTCCCAAGTAGCTCCTACAGAAGCTACATCTGTATATTTCAATCCGACATAATTACGATCGTAGGAGTAATCTCCCCATTGATAACTTCCTCCATCACCAATTGTGTAAAGATACGGGAAGCGATATTGAGTACCTCCAATATTTAAATTATCATTACCTACTTTACCCCAAGAGTAACGTAACTTAAACATATTACACCAAGGAGCTATTTTTTTAATCCATGGTTCTTCTGCCACATTCCAAGCTACAGAAAAAGCTGGGAAGAAACCGAATCTATGACCATCGGCAAAGTTTTCAGATCCATTGTATCCAAAATTGAAATCAGCAAAATAACGGAACTTCCAGTTATAACTGAAACGTCCAGCCAATCCCATATGACGTCTGGCTATACCATTCTTAATATCATCACCAATATTTACTGTAGCTACCTGAGTATCATAATTAAACTTAACCAATCCACCAATGTGATGCTCATTAAAGGCACGATCGTAATGTAACTCAGCTTCGAATACTTCTTTACGATTACCCTCAGAAGAACTGCTCTGTGTCATCAGCTGTTCATCCGAAACCTGAGTAAAGACTAAATTTCCATACTCATCACGCTGACGCTGTGCCTTCCACTGTTTAGGCCATTTAATACGGTCAATATTCGTTTTATTCCATGTATCAAAACCAAAACGTCCAACGAATCTCAATCCTTTAGTGATAAAATCCAACTTCTGCTCCAGCGTGATATTAGTTTGAACTGTATTTTCCCAATGTTCTTTATAACCAGTCTGAGTAGCCAGCACCCATGGGTTAGTCTGTTCTCCCGTTCCATAAGCCGGTACATAACCGTTTGAATACATAACAGGAATACTGATAGGATTCTGATACATCAAAGATTTCCAGATATCATTTGACAGTCCCGGCTCATTCCATTTTCTTAATGATCCAGATACACCAACTTTCAACAATGTTGTCTTAGTAATATCAATATCAGTGTTCAATCGATAATTCCATGTTCCTGCATTTGTATTAGTGTTATAGTCCTTCCGGAGAGCTTCATCCGTATTATACATACCATTTTCCTGCAAATAGCTGACAGACACGAAATATCTAGCAGTAGATCCACCACCGTTCAGATTCAAGTTCGCACGATATTGCATAGCTCCGTCACGCAGCAGCATACCCATCCAGTCAACATTCGGATAAAGATCCGGGTCTAGTCCTCTGCGTAAAATTTCCAA
>OGXU01001282.1_pt1 | contig 12783 bp, 7 predicted proteins | sample 1576381 | NCBI WGS metagenome assembly OGXU01 (sample SAMEA3541544, study PRJEB24748) | human gut metagenome | biome: human gut; feature: human-associated habitat; material: faeces | place: China | collected 2012 | reverse complement strand
ATTATCTGCCCATACAGCTATAACATTATCTTCTTCATATTTGAGGTATTCAGTAACATTGGCAATCACGGGCAAGAAACCTCCATAATGCTCGTTGACTAATGTTCCGTTAATCCAGACTTTTGCTTTACCCATAATAGCCTCGAAATGCAAGAAAAGTTGTTTGCCTTTCCATGTTTCTTCTGGAGTGAAATGTTTTCGATACCATACCTCTCCCTGATAATTGACGCATCCGCTGGCTTCTGAAGGTACATATTCTATTCCGTCGGGTAGCGAAACCAGGTTCCATTCCTTATCATTGAAATCCGGTTGTTCTGCCCCTTCCAGGTGGCCTTTATACATGCGCCAGGCAGGATTCATACTGTAAACAGTTCTTCCAGTATTGGGTAACTCGAAGAAACCTGCTGTGGAGTATTCTGGTTGACTTGCAAAGCTCTGTTGGGTGAGAAATATTATCAAACAACAGGCGATAGAATAAATGTAGTGGGTTGCTTTTTTCATGTAGTATTATTTAAATGTTAATCTTCTCCTCTTTGATCAGGATTTTTCTTCTGATAGAAATTAATCCGTTCTGTCCAAGCCTTATCTTCTAATGGAAAAACTTTGTGAGTATTGGCCCAGTTAATCCATTTGGATTCAAGCTCTTCTACTTTTTCTGGATATTTCTCCGCGAGATTACTCGTTTCAAAAGGATCGGTAGTCAGATTAATCAATTCCCATTGGCTGTTCCTGTCGGCTCTGACTAGTTTCCAGTTTGCGTCTATAATAGCACAAGAACTCTGATGTTCGAAGTATAATGTTCTTGGTTTGATTGGCTGTCCTTTCAGGAACGGGAGCAGACTGGTACCAGGCAGATCTGAATGAGAGAATGTTTTTGGATATTCAATTTTTCCTAAAGCCATACATGTTGGCATGATATCAATAATATGTGCAGGCTGTCTACAGATTTCTCCTTTTTTAATATTCTTTTTCTTGTCACCGTAAGTCAGTATGAAAGGGGTACTGGTTCCGCCTTGGAATACCCATTTTTTATAGCTCCTGTAAGGGGTATTCGATAAGTCAGACATCAGTTGTCCGATAAATTCCCCTTCACTAGTTGCGCCATTGTCGCTTAAGAAGAGAAAAACAGTATTCTCATACATACCTTTTTTCTTTATTTCTTCAACTAGTTTTCCTATACCTTCATCCATTATTTCAATCATGGCTGCATATGTAGCCATATCTTTTATCCATTTGTTTTGCTGTTCTGGAGTTAGCTCTTCCCATGCCGGACGTTTCCCTCCAAATTCTTTATTGAATACAGGAAGTTCCATATTGTCGGGTATGAGTCCGATTCTTTTTTGTTTTTCAAATCTTTGTTTGCGTAGTACGTCATATCCTACTTTATATCGGTCAATGCATCTTTTTACATATTCTGCAGGAGCTTGTAATGGAAGATGAGGCGCGTAATGGGCTACGTATAACAACATAGGTTTCCGAGTGTCGTGTGTCTGAACATAACTTACGGCTGAATCAGTTATAGCTTGGGTATAGTAATAATCATCAGGTAAATCAGTTACTTTCTCTAAATTATTGTAGACAGGAGATGGTTTGTAGTAGCTTCCTCCTCCATGCAGGCAGCCGTAATATTTATCGAAACCTCTTTGTACCGGATAACTTCCATTGGGAGAATCGTATCCGCCGGTAGTGGTTACGTGCCATTTACCGCTCATATATGTAGAATATCCCCCGCTTTTCATTATTTCAGCAATAGTAGGATATTCTTTATCAATTTGCCCTCTGTAACCGGGGCGATGTTCATCTACCTCGGCCATCCAGCCCATACCTACTTCGTGCTGGTATCTGCCGGTCAGCATGGAGGCTCTGCTTGGACAACTTCTTCCGGTATTCTTGAATTGACTGAAGCGTATTCCTTCTTGAGCTAACTTATCAATATTGGGAGTTTGGATTTCGCTTCCATAGCATCCGAGATCAGAAAAGCCCATATCATCGCAAAGGATAAGGACAATGTTTGGTGATTGAACTGACTGAGCATTTACATATTGGTTAGTGCCACATACAACGAGAGGGACGAATAATAGCTTGTTCATTATAGTATTAGTTTAATTGTGTTTAAATTTAAGGAGGGCTCTTCTGAGTTACAGAAGAGGCCCTAAGGTGAATATAGTTGTTATTTTTTGCAAAGTGCCCTAAAGTCACAATAGGCACATTTGTCTTCTATTTCAGTCTGGGTGAAAGAGATATCTGGATTGAATATATCTTCTAACAATGTCTTCAGATTTTCTCTGAAGTCTCCTTCATATTGTGCAAAGTTGTCTACCGGTTCTTTAGGTTTTCTAGGTTCTCCCATTTGGATAACAGGAGAGTAGTTTTCTGAAGCTGCCCGATGTATGTAAAGAAGAGCCGGAGCCACCAGGCGGCTGTCATTTTTTTCTCTTAGTTTTTTGCAAACAATAGAAGCATAGAGGAATGTCTGGAAAACATAGTTCGAACGTTTCTTGTCTGGAATGAAGAGTGACTGTACATTGGCTGGCGTATCGGCATCTCCTCCTGTTTTATAATCTACAATTCGCAGACTTTCTCCTTTGGAATCAATTCGGTCGATGATACCTCCGATGCGGGATTGGATATCCCCGGTTGAAGTGCATATCTCTATATTTTCAAAAATACGTTGCTCGGAACCGACGAATGTAAAAGGAGCATATCGCAGGTCGTTACGGAGAAGTTGCTGGATGTATTTTACAATTACTGCCGAGTTGATAAGCTGAATACCGTTGTATTCAGGTTGCTCGTTTTGGGGCAGATTGAAAAATAATTCCTTAAAGCCATTGTCAACGTATGTTTGCAGACGGACTTCATCTTTAAGCAGTGTTTCCAGGTTCTCTCTGCTGATTAGTTTTCCGTGTGCGGTAAGATCTTTATATATATGTTCTGCTGCATAGTGGAAGATACTACCGAATTTTGCTGAGTCAATGTCTGCCGTAACTTCGTCTGGCGCACTGAGTAATGCCACATATTTGTAATAGAATTTTAAAGGACAATCCAGGTAGCAATTTAGTGCAGACGGTGATATAAGAGCTTTTGGGTTGTTCCGGATATCAAACACTGATTTCATCCGTTCCATGACATCGGGAGTTTTCTCAATGATGATAGGAGTCGAATCTTGAGGAGATTGGGCTGCTTCCAGTTGTTTGCGTAGAACAGGATATCCCCATTCTATCAGGAACTGGAGCATGAAGCGGGAAAGTTCTCCCCGGTTAATACCATCGGTGGCTGTATTGTAAACTAATGTTACCTTTTCTGCCCGTTGCATAAGACGGTAGAAATAGTAAGCATATACAGCGATTTTATGGTCGATTGTTGTCATACCGAAAGCTTTCCGTAAGTTGTAGGGAATGAAAGAAGAATCACCACCGGCTTTGGGTAACTGTCCTTCATTTACCGAGAGCATGATAAGATGCCGGAAGTCGAGATTACGAGTTTCCAGAACTCCCATTACCTGCATGCCGATGGCCGGTTCGCCGTGGAATGGTATGCTCGATGATGACATGACGCGGGTAAGCAACCGTTGGAAAGTTCCTGCCTGTACGTTGAGCTCTTTGCTTTCAATCAGTGTATGAAAACGGTTGACCAATGTATAGGTTTTGAATAATGATTCACGGTACAACTGGTCGAATGCATCGGAATGTGATGCTGCCTGTTGCTGGTAAATCACAGCAACTTCTTTTAATGCCTCCGATAGCATACTGCATAAATCGAGGTTGTTTCTGCGTGGAGTAAAAAGTAATTCCAGCACATTGTCTTGTTTCAGTTCTGACGGGAGCGGGTAGAAGCGGTTATCCCGGGTGAGAGTCTGTTCCAGTTTTTCCGCTTCGGGTGACAGTTGTCGGGTATAGGGATGTTTCAACACACTGATAACCTCTGCGAACAGATACCGTCCGTTATTCGGATTATATCCTGAAGTATGAAGTTCCATCAGTGCGTTGACAAAACTGTATGCAGGAGTCTGTGAAAGCGGAAATCCCATTGTGATGTTTATATGCTTTACATTGTCGGGCAAAGCATGCAATACGGGCTGGAGCAATGCTTCATTACATAGCACAACGGCAGTTTCTTTTTCCTGGGAAGTAAGATTTTCCCGAATCCATTGAGGCAAGTATCGTACTTGTCCGTTTTCTGTCGGCGACTCGATAAAAGTTACTTCTTTAGGCTGATTCAGGTTGTCGAAAAAAGAAGCGGGCAACTCTGATGGAAAATCCCTCAGATTGCGGCGGATAAATTCTCCGGCCTCATGAGGAGTCTTATTGAGATAAAACGTGTCGTAATCCCAATAGAACATGGCTTTCCCTGCTTCATTCAGTTTCTTAAACAGGGTATGCTCTACTTTATTCAGTACATTGAAACCTACGAATATGTATTTATTGTAAGGAAGAGCTTCTACATCCAGCTGTTCTATGACTTGCCTGTACAACATACCTTCGTATGCGATTGACTGGCTTTCCAGCAATGCTTTGTATTCCGTATAGATATCACCCAGTACATTCCACATGGAGATAAAGCGCTGTTTCAGTTCTGTTACCTGATTGATTGAGAAATTATGAAAGAACTGACTTAATGCTTCCTTTTGTCCTTCCTCCAGAAAGTCATAGTTATCCATCAATTCATTCAGATCTTTGAGGTTGCTGAACAGTGCATGTGTGTCAGCCATGTTCTTGTCTGCATCGTCAAAGTCGGCAATAAGCATTTCTCCCCAGAAATAAAAATCGTCGAGTGTCTCTTTACTTCCAGTAGCTTTTTGAAAAACCTTATAGAGATCGCATACCAGTTTTATCGGATCGGCAATCGATAAGTCGGATGATTGGCGGAACAGTTCGCTGATGCTGACATAAGTCGGCGACCAGATAGGACAATCGCTTTCCTGAGCCAGATATTCATTGAAGAACAGACTGGCACGCTTGTTTGGGAATACAATTGCAACTTTAGTAAAGTTACCTTCGGTTTTGTTATATAAATCGTGTGCTACTTGTTTCAAAAAAGTTTCCATATATCCAGATGGCTTTTGTCGTTTATTTAACTTCTTCCAGTTCATTGGCAAAAACATACCACAGATAACCTTTTATCTGTTCATATCCCATGGCAGATAAAAGATCCATGTATTCGCTGACTTGCTGGCGGTAACCGTCTTTGGGCTTTCCGAATTTGAAATCGACTACAATAACTTGTCCGTCTTTCATCATCACGCGGTCCGGACGGCGGGTCTGCATGATGCCTTCATCGTCTGTATAGATAATGCTGCATTCGTTGTATAACTCCCATTCGCCGTTGTACCAGTCTTTCACTTTGGGATTGCCTAGTGCCCATTGGGCCAGCTTATAAATCTGTTGTTCTTGTTCGGCTGACTCAAGAATACCTTCGAAGCGCAGTCGCTCGATAGCCTGCGGTAAGTCGCTTTCCTGTCTGATGGAAGCAAAGACATTGTGCAGTAACTGTCCTTGACGGATGTAGCGGCCTGTCTTGTCATCCTCTTCATCGCCCCGAATAAAGTCGGCAGAACGGTTGGACTGCTTGAACTCTATTTCTGTTTCTATCGACTCTATGCGGACCGGAATGTTTTCGGACTGTGCAGCCAGCGGATTTTCCGTTTCTTTTTTCTTTTTCTCTTCCGATACGCAAAGCTCTCCGAATTCATATATTTCGGAGTTGGTTTCGCCGGAGCTTTCATTTTCTTCTGCTGCTTCCGGAGATGTTTCCTCCATTGTCAGTGATACGTGTGGCAAAGCTTCCAGAAGCAGTTCGGAAACAGTACCCTTTTGCTTGGCTTTTCCCCATACAATAAGGTTTTTGCATGCACGGGTAAAGGCAACATACAACAGATTCAGATTGTCAACCCAGAGTTGAAGCCGTTCTTCCAGATAACTATCGCGGTAGACTGATTCTGCCATTGCACCCGAATAGTTTACCGGAACGATATCCAGTTCGTTGAAAGGCGGACGGTCTGTATTCTTCCCTGTTCCTGCTACCGAACACCAGATGAGATGACTGTTGGTTTCATTCTCCATTTTCCAGTCGCAGAAGGGAAGTAAAACCGTATGATACTCCAGACCTTTTGACTTATGGATAGAGAGAATCCGAATCCCTTCTATTTCTCCCGAAGGAATTGTCTTTTCGTGAAGGCGTTCGTTCCAGTATGAGATGAAAGCGGTAAGTTCGGAAGAATTATTCTGCATATATTCTGTTACGGCGTCATAAAAAGCACAGATGTATGCATCCTGTTTTTCGATGAGCTGCATGTCGAACAGTATGAACAGTTTTTCCAGAAGCTCGTATAAAGGCATCAGCCTTAGTTCTTCCCGCAGGAAGATAAAACCTGCCGGCAGGTAACTTTCTACTTGATTCAGCAGAACCGTATTTAAGTCGATATTGCGTTTCAGTACTTCACGCTGATAGGCAGTTGCCAGTCTTGCCAGAGCTATATGATCGTCGGGAGATGTCAGATAGCGTAATCCGTCTATCATCATGCAGATGGCAAGAGAAGCATCCAACCGGAAAGCCTCATCCGATACAATCCTGTAAGGTGTATGCTTGTCGAAATAATCAGCTATGGCAGGGATTGTCTTGTTTTTACGTACCAGAATGGCAATATCATTTGTACGGACTCCCTGATTAATGAGTGAAACAACCTCCGATGCCAGTTCCTCCAGCATTGTTTCGGCATACGGATGTTCCTTTTCATCCGAAAGAAAACTTAGCTTTACATATCCTTTTTCATCCTTTTTGGCTGTCTGCTGGCATACATCGCTGTAAGCGTGCTGAAGCTGTATGCAGGGTTCTCCCATTTCATCTTCGTAGCGTTGGTTCAGTACCTTGCAGGCAGCGGTAAATATTTCGTTGTTGAAGTGGATGATGCGTGCTTCACTTCGCCAGTTAGTCCCGAGGGTACATTCGCGCACACGTAAAGTTTTATCCTCACCCAGTCCGGCAAGAATCTTCCAGTCACCGTTTCTCCACCGGTAAATACTTTGTTTGATATCGCCCACGATGAGACTGCCTTCTTTTTGGGCAAGGCTTTCTTCGAGCAGCAGATGGAAATTTTCCCATTGCATGCGTGAGGTATCCTGAAACTCATCAATCATTACCGTGTCGATGGTTGTACCGATTTTCTCGTACACAAACGAGGCATCCCCTTCACGAATCAGTCCGTGCAACAGTGCATTGGTATCCGATAATAGAAAACGATTGTGCAACTGGTTTTGCAGGCGTACTTCTTCATCGATATTGGCAAGCAGACGGAGATTGTTCAGATAACGGAGCGAAAGGTCGCAGGAGTTTACCAGTATATTGTTTTTCGGTCGGAAATCTTCCGCTGTTTTCAGCAGAGGAATCAGCTCATTTGCTGCCAGTGAACGAATTGTGTCACGGTAAGCAGAAGTCTTTGTAGTCCAGTTCTCTTCACTTTCCAGACATTTTTCTACAGTTGCGTTGCGTACGTCACTTCCCAGATAACCATTTCCGATTTTATTGAAATAGCTTCCTATGCCTCGAGAACCGTTTTTCAGGTCAGTGGGGGTCAGACCGTTTACTTCCAGTACACCAAGAAACTGTTCGTTGAAGCCTTTCATCTCTTCCAGTGCTTCCGTACGGATATCCTGTAGCTGTTTACGGTAGGTAGGAATGAATTGGGGATCTGCCAGCTTTTTTCTCAGTCCGGCGCCTTTTTCTACATAACCTTCATCGAAAATATTACGGCCGAATCCCTTGATTTCGTTGGAAACATTCCAGCGTTTGTCGTCGGCAATACGTTCTTCTATATATTCGAGTAACCAGTAAAGAACCGGTGAACGCCGGTCGAGCTTTTCAATCATGGCATCTACTGCATCCGAAAGGACGTCGGCATTATTCAGTTCAATAGACATATTAGCTCCCAGTTCCAGTTCACGGGCAAGGTTGCGCATGACCGACTGGAAAAATGAATCGATGGTTTCGATGCGAAAACGACTGTAATCGTGAATGATGTTTGTCAAAGCCTCACGTGCAGCACGCCGTATTTCGGCCTCATTTTTTGACGTAATTTTCAGCAGCTCTTCCAGATAGCTGTCCGAGCTCTTTAAGCCATTTGCCAAACCAAAAAGTTGCTCCAGTATACGTTTTTTCATTTCGGCAGTAGCCTTATTGGTAAACGTTACGGCAAGAATGCGGCGATAAGCGTGAGTATCTTCAATAAGTTGTTTGATATATTGTACGGCAAGAGTAAATGTTTTTCCCGAACCTGCCGAAGCTTTGTAGACCAGTAATTGTGGATAATCTGTCATTTTTTTACGTTGTTTCCAGTTCGTAAAAACAAAGATAGAAAAAAGAAATAACAGATTAAGGGAAGTGTTGTGAAAGTAATAAAAAAACATGCTGAAGTTTTAGGTAAAATATGCTCAAGTTTTACTAAAAACTTCAGCATGTTTTTTTATTATTCTTTGACGGTTTAGATACTTTTAATTTTTAATATAAGTACGCTTATTAAACTGTTGAAAAATATTGGAATGCAATACGAATAGTTACAAGCGAAGTTGATATTAATATTTCATTCTGTTGGATGAAAATCTTCAGAATGCGCTGATGGGGAAAATAGACTAATTTGATGGATTTGATACTCAATTGACTGTTTTGCTATCTTTTTGTATATGAAATTCATCCTCAATCAGCTTCCAAATAACTGACAGAGGATTGATTAACTCCATTATAAAAATACTTGAACGCATCCTTCATCATTTGTACATCTTCCGGATGGCAGTCTTTATGCAGTTCCACTAACCGGTTCAGCTCTTCTTCAATGGTCTCTACCGCTATGATGTTTGAGAAATAAAATTCCCAAAACTCAAACCGGTGTCCTTTACGTAGCGGAGCCAACGCATTCAATATCTGTTCCGAATGGTCAATCATGTGACTTTCTACGCAACTTTGTAGATAATTGGCAGCATCGGCATCTTTTCTACCTCCGATTGCAATGTTTACCAGTTTCTTGTAATAGAGCGAATCCGGAATTAGATTCAGTTTATATTGAAAAGCATATACATGTTTGTGTCCTGCAAAATATAGATTTTTTCTTCCTTCTTTATCATCCGGATCAAACTGATAAGTTACGATGTATTCCATCCATGTATTTGGGAAAGCCTCGAAATAAGCCATCTGCGCTTCCTTGCTCTCCGGATGCTTCAGCAATTCACGGTAAGTTGCATTGAGCTTAACCGTGTCTGCCATGAAATATTGTGCGTATAGGTTAGCTGTCGCTATCGCGAACAGGATAACAAAAAATAGGCGTTTCATAGTGTTATTTTTTTGTTTTGCTATTGTTTCGCGCATTGGTAAAACACAATTCTTAATCGGCATCCAAATAACCGTGAGAGAAAAAGTTTACTCCATTGTAGAAATACTTGAAAGCATCCTTCATCATTTGCACGTCTTCCGGATGGCAGTTCTTATGCAGTTCTACTAATCGATTTAACTCTTCCTCAATGTCAGCTGATTTTACAATATTCGAGAAGTAAAATTCCCAAAACTCAAATCGGTGTCTTTTACAAAGCGGAGCCAATGCATTCAATATCTGTTCCGAATGGTCAATCATGTGACTTTTTACGCAACTCTGTAGATAATTGGCAGCATCGGCATCTATTCTACCTCCGATTGCAATGTTTACCAGTTTCTTGTAATATAAAGAATCCGGAATTAGATTCAGTTTATATTCAAAAGCATATACATGTTTGTGTCCTGCAAAATATAGATTTTTTCTTCCTTCTTTATCATCCGGATCAAACTGATAAGTTACGATGTATTCCATCCATGTATTTGGGAAAGCCTCGAAATAAGCCATCTGCGCTTCCTTGCTCTCCGGATGCTTCAGCAGTTCACGGTAAGTTGCATTGAGCTTAACCGTGTCTGCCATGAAATAGCCCTTATCCTTATATTGTGCGTATGAGTTAACTGTTGCTATCGCGAACAGGATAACAAAAAATAGGCGTTTCATAATGATATATCTATTAGTATTTCCAAATGTGTGTTTTCATAATAATCATCTGGGAATAAATAAGCAATATGCTCATAACTTTCCTGTTATTAAAGTTGAAGTACTATTGTTTAGTGCAGGTAATCGGATATATATTTCTGTATCGTCATTAGAACCATCATTGACAATGATTAACTCCCATTCTGAATAGGTTTGCCTTTGGAGACTGGCAATAGCCCTTCGTATAAAAGCCGCCTGATTATAGGTAGGCATTATAATGGAAAAACCTGTATGCCTCATAGTATTATTGGTTTATGAAGTGGCTCAATTTTGTACTAGATTCTTTTAAAACATAGTATACAGTCTGAATAACTTCTTATATCAATGAATGACTAAATTCATATAAAGTAAGTCCTATGTATTTTATGCTTGATAAAGATACGAAAAAGTATCTATTTTTCTTATATTGCTATCCAAAAAAATGTAAAGCCATAAAATAGGACTGACTTCATTGGCGAGGTCAGCCCATTTTCATTAGATTTTTGTCATCAAACAAGAAAATCTAATTATGAGCAAAGCATACTTTTATGCGGATGAATATTCTACAGTCTGGTTATAAAATTACTGGATAAGCTAAAAATCCTTCAGATAAGCCGTAAACATGGTGGTGAATACTATGTAAAAACGATTCGATGGCTGGACATATTTTTTGATGGGACTTGGAATAACAAAATACCGCTCGACCATTATATATTCGATGGTTGAGCGGTATTTTGTATATTAAATCGATTTTGTCGGACAACAATGTTTTTTTATTATTCTTTGATATCCTGATAAAGGAAACGTTTGATGCTCTTTTTAGCTGTTTTCTCGAACTCTTCAGGATAGAGTTTGATGCGGGTAATTTGTGAATAAGCCGGCAGCATTTTGTTAAGCTCTGTACGGTTGACCTCGATGGCTGCTTCCAGCGCTTTTTTGTCCATACCTTGTGCAAAGGCTTCTTCATTGTCTGGATAAACCAGTGCGATAAGCTTGTCTCCAGCCAGAATGACAAGCGATTCGTTTACGAAAGGCATGTTGTTCAAACGGGCTTCAATTTCCTCAGGGTAAATGTTTTGTCCGGAAGCTGTAAGCAGCATGTTCTTGCAGCGCCCCTTAATGAAAATATTTCCCTCGGCATCCTTGATGACCATGTCGCCTGTATGAAGCCAGCCATTGCAATCGATAGCCTGTGCTGTGGCTTCCTCGTTCTTGTAATAACCCAGCATGACATTCATTCCCCGGCATACCAGTTCTCCCGGAATGCGTTCCGGATCGGATGACAATACCTTTGTTTCCATATTCGAAACTGTTTTTCCACACGATGTGTACTGTATTTCATCCCAGCGGCTGTGGCAGATAAGCGGAGCGGCTTCTGTCATTCCGTAGGCAATGGTGTAGGGGAAGTTGATTTTTCGTAAAAATGCCTCTACCTCAGGATTGAAAGGTGCACCTCCGATTACTATTTCGATAAAGTTACTCCGCTTTCACCAAACACGTATTCATCAATCCTGCCTCCCTGACACGCGGAATTACGTCCGGATGAGACAGGAAAACAACGAGGATCGCATGAAAGTCTATCTCATCGGCGCCGGACCCGGCGACCCCGGTTTGCTGACCATCAAGGGCAAGGACATTCTCGAAAAGGCCGATGTGGTCGTGTATGACTACCTCGCCAACGACACCCTGCTCGGCTATGCCCGGCCCGACGCGGAACGCATTTACGTCGGCAAGGTCGCCGGAAACCATGCGCTCCCGCAGGACGGCATCAACAAGCTCATCATAGAAAAAGCCAAGGAAGGCAAAATCGTCGCCCGGCTCAAAGGCGGCGACCCCTATATCTTCGGCCGGGGCGGAGAAGAGGCCGAGGAACTGCTGGACGCGGGCGTGCCGTTCGAGGAAGTCCCCGGCATCTCCAGCACCATCGCGGGCCCGGCCTATGCGGGCATCCCCTTGACGCACCGTAGTTTTTCCTCGTCCGTAACGCTCATCACCGGACACGAAAACCCCGATAAGCCCGGCTCCGTCCACAACTGGAAGGCCCTCGCCGCCAGCGCGAACACCCTCGTGTTCGTCATGGGCATGAAGAACCTTCCCGACATCGCCCGGAACCTCATCGAAGCGGGCCTTTCCCCCGACACCCCGGCGGCCCTCGTGCACTGGGGCACCACGGCGAAGCACCGCAGCCTCGCCTCCACCCTCGGGACGCTCCACGAGGAAGGTGTCAGGCAGGGGTTCACCAACCCATCCGTCATCATCGTGGGCAAGGTCGTCACCCTGCGCGACCGCCTGAACTGGTTTGAACAGAAGCCCCTCCTCGGCCGCAGCGTGGTCGTGACCCGCGCCCGCGAACAAGCCAGCGGGCTTGCCGCGCAGCTTGCCGATCTCGGTGCCGAGGTCATCCAGTTCCCCACCATCGACATCAAGCCGCTCGAAGATTACTCCAGCGTCGACGACGCCGTCCGCAATCTCGGCGCATACGACTGGCTCATCTTCACCTCCGCCAACGGCGTCAAGTGTTTCTGGGAACGCCTTGAAGCGCAAGGGCTCGACGCCCGCGCCCTGTACGGCCTGCAGGTAGCGGCCATCGGCCCGGCTACGGCGCAGGCCGTGCGCGACCACGGCATCGCGCCCGACTTCGTGCCCGAAGCCTATATTGCGGAAAGCGTCGCCGAGGGGCTTATCCAGCTGGGCATGGACGGCAAGAAATTCCAGCCATTAGGAGAAACTTTCCAAGTAAAAGAAGGTATGCT